>ERZ869921.1105-NODE-1105-length-12411-cov-4.390579_pt1 | contig 12411 bp, 17 predicted proteins | sample MGYA00579310_ERZ869921 | MGnify/ENA primary metagenome ERZ869921 (study PRJEB32216, sample SAMN09231816) | wastewater metagenome | place: USA: Maryland | collected 2016-06-21 | study: EMG produced TPA metagenomics assembly of the PRJNA472060 data set (Reclaimed...
CAGCACGGCTTTCGACAAGATGGAACAAGCCGAGTGGCAGGTGTTCATGGATAGGGCGATGGAGCTGATCGCCGCGGAATGCGGCTTCGATCCCCTCGCCTGGTTGGAAGCCGCCTGATGCGCAAGCTCACCCCTCCCGAGATCAACGCCTGCCGGTTCCTCGCGAAGCAAGGTGGCTCATGGACGCCAGGCGATGTTGTGCAGGCCAAGGGCGGCGATGAAGTCGTGCGGGTGCTGCGCTCGCTTGCGCGCAAGGGCCGCGTGGTCATCACCGAGACTGACGATGGACCGCAGTTCACGCTGACTGAACAGGGGCGGGCAGATGCCTCGTAATCTCCCCGAATGGATCGGCCGCAACGATGACGCCATGCCGCCCCGCTCGGTCTTTGACCGCCTCTGGGACAAGCAGGACGGCAAGGACGCCATCACCGGCGTTCCCTTCACGAGCAAGGACAAGGTGATCCGCGATCACATCGTCCCGCTCGCTGACGGCGGAGAGAACCGCGAGTCCAACCTACAGCTCATCACCGCCGACACGCACAAGACCAAGACGCGCGTCGAGGCAACAGCCAGGGCGAAGGCACGCCGCAACCATGAGCGGGACCGAGGCTATCAGCGTCGGCCGTCTCAGTGGGCAAAGCAGCGCCTCGGCAACGGCAACAACCAGAACACAGCATCATCGCCAATCGTCCACTGGATGGATCGACAGGCTCAAGGACAGGAGGAATAGGGGAATGGAACACTTCAACGGGCTGTCGCCAGCAGAGACAGAGCGTCTGGCAATCCTGGCCGAGGAGGCGGGAGAAATCGTGCAGATCGTCAGCAAGGCGCTTCGGCACGGGCTCGATTTTAAGCACCCGGAAACCGGCGAGACGAACCGCGCCGCCATTGCTCGGGAGTTGGGCGACCTCGACGCCATCTGCGGGCGCATGGTCGCTGCGGGAGACCTCAACCAGATGCAGGTCAAGGTCGCGAGCCAACGGAAAACCAAGAAGCTGCCACGATGGACCCATCACCAGCCAGACAGCACATGGCCCAACGAACCGGCCCCGACGCCCTCCCATGACTGAGAGCAAGGAACCCATGACCGACAAACCCGATGAGAGGTTGAGCGACGAGGCACTGCGGGCGATACTCGCTGGCACCGAGGGCGTGACGCCGGGGCCGTGGCATATTGACGGTGGCTACGCTGACAACGGCGGCCATTGGACCGGAATTAGAAACGCCAAGTATGCCGATGTGATCGGAGAGTTTGGCGCGACCAATGACATTCTCGGTTACCTCGTCTCGCTCGATCCCCAGACCGTCGCCAGCCTCGTCACGGAACTCCTCGCCCGTCGCTCCGCTCATGCAGGAGTGGGGGTGAAGGCGCTGGAGGATGACGATCTCGCGTCAGACGAACGCTGGAACGCTGGCGTCGACTACGCCATCACCCAGCTTTGCAACATCATCGGCGTGGACCCCAAGTCCATCAGTTGGGACGCCGCGACTGAAACCCTCGACGGTGATGTATCGGCTGTCATCTGCAACGCCATTCGCGGGGCGTATGGCGACGAGTGGTCATCGAAACCTGAGACGACCGCCCGCATCAGATCGGCCCTTGAACCGGAGAAGGCAGAATGAGCGAACTGGATGAGAAGGCGCTTGAGGCGGCGACCGAGGCCTACACTGCATGCTTTCCTGATGCGGGATTTGTGACGCTGGACGGCATGGAAACTGCCATCCGCGCCTACCTCGACGCCCTTCCTTCCACTCCCCTCGAACCGGGGGTGGCGGGAGAGGGGGTGCCCGAAGGCGGCGTGCTGACAAAGACAGAACGAGGCTTCGCGCTACACGAATTTACTGACCTCTACGGTGTTGAGTGCCGTTTGCAGAAGTCCTCGCTGGCGACTGATGACGCTATCTGGCTTGGAGCCAAGGACATCGGGCTTAAGCGGTTTGTCCCGTATCAGGGCTGGAGTGACGTTGAGCTTGAGATGGACCCGCTGGGCGTCAACCACATCGCTAACACGTCGATGCACCTCAACCGGGAGCAGGTAGCCGCCCTATTGCCGCTCCTCCAAGGGTTCGTTGAGACGGGCGACCTCGCCGCCCCCTCCCATGCAGGATCGAGAGAGGCCGCCGAGCCGGGCGGGAACCACAAGCTGGACACCGACACGCAGGTGTTTTTCTACGAGCAGGACTTCTACGTCCTGTCGAACTTCTCATCCTTCAACCTCAAATGGCATGGGCGGATATTCCCGACCAGCGAGCACGCCTATCACTGGTCGCGCTTCTCGCTGGGATGGATGCTGGGCGATGCCGACGCGGTGGAAGCAGGGCGAATAGCGGATCTTGTCATCAAGGCGCCATCGGCACATGAGGCGTTCAAGATTGCGCAGGAGCACAAGGACCTGCAATACCCCGGCTGGCCGGTCGACAAGGTCGACACCATGCGGGCTATCCTTTTTGCCAAAGCCAAGCAGCACGAATACGTCCGCCGCAAGCTGCTGGCGACCGGCGATCGAGAGTTGATCGAGGATAGCTGGCGTGACGACTTCTGGGGCTGGGGGCCGAACCGTGACGGCAAGAACATGCTCGGCAAGCTGTGGATGGAAGTCCGCGCTGAGCTTCGCGCCGCCCATCCAGCAACTACGAGCGGGGTGGCGAAGTGCCCCGAGTGCAACGCGACCGGCGACGAGTGGCACAATCCAGGCTGCTCGCGCGACACTGGCCAGCAGGTGAAATATGGTGGAACGCCGCTTCGCACAGGCTAATCCGCTTCAACCGAATTGCGTTCTACTCTATCATTCCGACTGAGAAATGGAAAGGATTATCCTGTGACGCTACCAGCCGTTTCTACCCCGCCGGTCGAGGTTGAGGGTGAGCCGATCGTTCGCGTCACGTGGCAGTACGGGGTGGCGCGGCTCAAGCCGATAGGCCATTTCCTCACGTGGCTGGATCACGACACATTCGAGGTGCGCAGCGAGATCATGACAGTGACAGCGCCGGCGGATGACCTTGGCTTGGTCGTGGCATACATGCGGCCAATCACCTTCGTGAACGAGCGGCCCGAGCGTCCGACGGTGTGGCATCGACTGACCCGCGCCCTCCGCTCCAAGGGGGAGGTATAGACCTATGGGGAAGAACACGCCCGAGCAGATGAAGTTATTGCGGCAGCTCGCCGAGATCGTCATCAACGTTGCCGAGCGCCATCCCGGCCTCCGCGGCCCGTGGCTCTATGACGATGTGGAAGAGGCGCGGCTTCAAGAGCACGCAAACGCGGCACGTCGCTTTCTCGGTATCCCGGTGAAGCCCTGATGTTCACCCCCGCGCCAGACTTGGTGGTGGATCACATCGACGGTGACCCCAGGAACAATCGGCGCTCCAATCTGCGCGTCTGCACTCGTGCCGAAAACTCCGCAAACAAGCACCGCGGGAAGACATCGCATACCGGGGTGGTGGGCGTGTACAAAGGCTGGGGCGACTACTTCTATACTCGGATCAAGGTCAATGGCCGCTTGGTTAACCTTGGGCGTTTCGACACGCTCGCCGAGGCCAAAGCCGCCTATGATGGCGCGCGCCCGATCTCCCCCGAGTTTCGACATTATCCCGAAGGTTCACGGAGAGAGCTATGACGACAGCATACCCGCTAGCATGGCCGCCGGGATGGAAGCGCACACCGCGTCACCTCCATCAGGAGTCGCGGCGTCGATGGGGCAAACAGGAGAAGGGGAAGGCAAAGCGTCCTTGGTCCTTCGCCGAAGCACGCGACGAGCTTTTTGCCGAACTCGAGCGAACGGGCGCGCGCAACGTCGTGCTAAGCAGCAACTTCCGGCTCACCCAGTATGGCTTGCCGTCAAAAAACCTCGGCGCCCCTGACGATCAAGGCGTGGCGATCTATTTCACGCTGAATGGGCGCCAGATGGTGATGGCTCAGGATGGGCATACCCGAGCGGAGGAGAACCTGCGCGCGCTCGCCCTCGTGCTTCGATACCTTCGCGGCGTTGAAGACCTCGGCGGGGGAACGATGATGGAGCGGGCATTCGATGGGTTTACCGCGATCCCGGCTCCGAGCGCGGCCCGCGCCTGGTGGGAGGTTCTTGGCGTATCGCAGTGGGCGAGCCATGACCAAATCAATGCCGCTTGGCGGGAGAAGGCTCAGCGCGCTCATCCCGACGCTGGAGGGTCGGATAAGGCAATGTCGGAGATCAACGTCGCCCGCGATCATGGATTGAAGGCGCGCGCCGAAGCCGCCTGACCTATAACTGGAAGGATGATGAGATATGGACTGGAAGGAGACGACATGGCCGCCGAACCGCTACGTGCCGAGGCCGATGTCGGAGACTTGGCGCAGCATGGACCACATCGCGTGTAGCTGGCAACGACAGTCTCCCCCGCACACTCCCCCGCCTTCCCCGGAGTGCTCATTGCAAGGAAGACGTAGGCACAGGAGAGGATGGCGGCAGCGGCAAGTGTTGATGCGACGACCACAGATTGCGCATCATGTGCCGCCCCCCTTCCCCAGCCACGTCCAGAAGCCCGCGCCGATGATGGCAAGGGCGATTGCGACTATCGCTCCGAGGACGGCATTGCCGACCCTCTTGGACGCCCCGTCCCAGTTCTGGCGAAGGCGGCGAAGGAAGCGGAAGTCCTCGCGCGCATCGTCAACGTGTTCGGGACCGTCGATCCTGAGCCCGGCGTCGGCCAGCTCCTCGCGGAAAACGGAGCGCAATTGCTCCAATTGTGCCTGTGAAAAGCCGTCGGTCATTTACGGCCTCGTGCTGAAATGGTCATCGCTGCGATCCTGTCTTCGGCAGGGTTGTGGAAGGCTCGGGCGTGAGTTGACGCTTGCGCCCGAGCCGCTCGGGTCAGGCGGTGACTTGTCGAACTGGGATCACGTATCGCCAGTACGAAAGCCCGTAGCGGGCTGCCTCAACGTCTCGGAGCCGATCAATCACATATCCGGCTGCGGCCAATTCTTCCGACACGATGGCCTGAACGTTTCGGTCGCTGAGACGCTTGGCGTGCCTGTGGTAGAACTCGACGCTCACGGTCACTTCTTCATCGGCTCGATGGTCTTCGGGCGGTTGGACACCCAGCTCCACACGCCGACGATGGCCGTGGCGATGGTCGCGGCCAGCTCAGGATTGAGTGCCGGGATGTAGCCCTTGCCCGCCAGGTATGCGGCGAGGCCGATGATGGCGGTCCGGATGAGCCCGGTGATCTGGTCGGAAGTCATGGTCTTTCCTTTCAGGAGGTTGATCACTGCCCCGATGAGGGTCAGCTTGTCGGAGAGGGGGTTGGACTTGGGAGCGGGAGGCGCAGGCTGCTCTTCGGGGAACAGATCGGCGTTCAACTCGGCCATGCTGGTCTGGACTACAGGCCCCTTGCCCAGCGTGGCGCGGAAGTGGTTATAGGCGTCGAGGGAGCGGTGCCCGAACTTGCCGTCATCCTCGCCGGCCGCGAGATAGCCGAGGGCGATCAGGCGGCGCTGTATCTCGGTGACGTTTCTCACCTCACGCCCCGAACAGCTTGGCCTTCTTGGCGAACTCGCGCCAAGGCGTGACCTCGTAGTGCGGGTAGTCTTTGAACCCGCCTTTCCATTGGCCGCCCCACGATATCGGTATTCCGATATCGGCCGCCTTGGCCGTCACGAACTTGCCGAGCGCCTTGAACCGCGGGAGATCGTCCCAGTCGATCGGTGACGGCACGACATCGAGCGCGAGAGCTGGCGTCCAGTTGTGGGCGCTCTGGCCGAAGTGGGCCTTGGAGTTGCCCTTGTTGAACGCCTCTTCCTGCGCCTGCCGTCCCCGCTGGCTGTCCAGCACCGTAAAGGCCGGACATGCGGGATCTGCAAGGCAGGCCGCGAACAGCTTGATCAGCAGCGGGTGCGCAGCATCGAGCCGCTTCTGCGCTGCCGCAGTGAGCTTGGGCATTGTATCGTCTCCGGGGGAGGATGGTTGAAGAGGCGGACTTAGGCCCGCGCGATAGCGGCGCCCGCCTCGACGAGAAGTGCCTTGAGCTCGTCGGCGGATGCTGCGACGTCGATGCGCGGATCAGCCGGCGCGTCGCGCAGTTCTTGTCGCTTAGCCTCCGCTGCAGCAACGGCGGCTTTGTCGTTGGCGGTCAGCGTGCCCGTGATGGCCTTCGCTGAGAACTTGTCGATCTCGGCGTCGAGCGGTGCGAACAGCTTGGGTCGCGCGGCTCGGATGGTCTTGCGGGCGATCTCGCGGGCCGCCGGCATGTCGACGCCAATCTCGCCCTTCAACTGACGCCAAGCATCTCGGAATGTGCGATCCTCCGGCGGCTGCCAATCGTCGGCAAGCTCGATCACATCCGTTGCGTCGGGAGGGATCGACTTCTCGATCACCCGGGCGCGGTGCTCCTCGTCCGTAAGATCGATCGGCTTGGGCGCGGCGGTCACGATGGAGACGCCGCCATCGGGCCGGGTGTAAGCGAAGCGCATCATTGATCTCCGAACCCTGCGACGAACCATGACACGGGGTCAGCCGCCGCCGTGCCCGTCTCGAGCTTATTGAGCAGTCGCACCGTGCCGGCAGCCTGCCCGCCGTTGTAGATCATCGCGTACATGCCATCATTGGCGGCATCGATGGTGTTGTCGCTCTGCTCGACGCTGGCGATGCAACACCAGTTGGCGCTTGAGAAGTCGACGTTGATCGTGACGGTGAGATCGCCAGCGCCGTTGTCGGTCAGGCTCGTCACGTTCGATGACGCGAGGATGTTCCCGGTGACACCGCACTTCAGCCAGAAGCGGCAGTGGGTATCGTCTGTGAAAAGGCTCACGAGTACTGCCCTCCAGAAGAGACCGATCCTGCACTGTTGCCCGGCAGATAGGTCGGGGAGCCGCCAGAGCCCGAGAAGACCGCATTCGTCCACACTGCATAGCGGGAGCCAGTCGCAGAGCCCGAGAAGGTGCAGCTTCCATGCTCGACGACAGCGCCACTGCTGAGACTGAGGTAGTTGGACGCGAAAGCCGGCGTGCCGCTCAGTGTGATCGTTCGGCTGTATATCTCGGCAGTCGCATTGTAGCGCGCGTAGATGTGGAACCCGGCCCCGCCGCTGATGGTGTAGTTGGCGCTGACGTCGAGGCGAGCGCCCTGTTCAAGGTGGATGTGGGGTGTTCCGCTCGCGACGGCCCCGAACTCGACGCTGCCGATGATGAGCTTGCCGCCAAACGCTACGAAGACCGCGCCCAGCCCGCTGCCGCCGGTCGTCATCTTCACATTCGTAAGCGTGAGGGCGGCACCGAGCAGGGCAAGGCATCGAGCGCTCGTGGTGGAAATGATCGTGGTCGCACCGGCGCCGTTGACCGTGACGGTCCCGCTGCCCGGTCCCCAGCCGTTGATGGTCATGCCGGCTGTGAACGTGCCCGCACCAACCGTGATGGTGACATCGTAGATGGACCGGTCCAGCCCCGCGACGGTGTCGATCGCCTTCTGCAGCGTCAGGAACGCGCCACCGCTTGTGTTCGCCAGGCCGGTGTTGCTGTCGCTGCCGTCGGTGCGAACGTAGTAGGTTCGCGCGGCGGTGAGCACGGGCCGGATTTGCGACGACAGCACGAAGGCGTCCGAGTCGACTTCCGCGCCCGTGCCGATTGCGACGTAGTCCCACACATCGCCGGTCAGCAGATTGGTGAGCCGATAGGCACCTCCTGCCGCATGGAACTTGACGCGCCCCGCGTCGGACGCAGTGAGCACTATCGGGTTTGTCTTCGCGCCGCCGCTGCGGCCCGAGTAGATCGTCGCCAGTGTCGCGCCAGGCAACAGCCGTACCTCGATCTGAGCCGAGGAAACGACGTTGCCCGCCGTGTCCACGAGGACACGATCGCAGATCGCATAGGTTGCCATTGATGTGTCCTGTTAGCCGCTCTGCGTGCCGCGAATGTCGGCGCCTGCGTCCGTCACCTTGGCGAGACTGACGCCGTCGATGGCCTTGCCCGCAGCACCACCGAGGCCGCGCGAGTTCGGCATGCCACTCGGAGTGCCGTTGTCGCCTGCCGTGCCCCACGTGCCGCCGTCGCCGCCGTGAATGCCCGCCTCGAGTTCCGGTCCCTCGAAGATTGCGCCAGTCGTGTTCGTGTAGCTTCGCCCGTAACTGCCCGCCGCTGACGAGGAGCCCGCCGTTCCGCTCTCACCAGCGCCTGGCCCGTACCCGCCCGCGCCGCCCGTGTAGCCGCGTCCACCACCACCACCGCCGCCGCGGTGATTGTCGTAGCCCTGGCACGGTCCACCACCACCGCCACCGCCGCCTCCGTAGAGCTGAGAACCGCTTGCGAGGGTGAGGTTGATGTAGGTCCCGATCTTGAGCGCAGTGCCACCCGTCTGACCGTCGCCGGCATTCGTCCCGGAGCCCTGCCCGTTGGCCCCCGAACCACCCTTGCCGCCCGCCGCCTTGACCTTGCCGTTGATGACGAGGGTGATCCGAACGGTGTAGATCGTGAGCGTGGTCGACGTGGCCGCGCCGGACGATGCGTTCTTGTCGAGCGTGATCTGCGTGCCGCTGTCGACCGTGAGGATCTTCGCGTCGTCGGGAATGCCCGTGCCGGTGACGAACATGCCGGCGACCAGCGTGGCGGTCGTGGCGATGCCCGTGATGATCGGGCTGCCCGAGGTACGGTTGCCGGTCTTACTGACCGTCGGCCATGTCCCGGTGTCGATCGCCGGACTGGACTGAGAGGTCGACCCGATTGTCACCGCCGTCGAGACGGTGAAGGTCACTGCGTCGCCCGCAACAGCGGCCGGGTAGATGCTGTCGTGGATGTCTTTGAGGTTGATGTTGGTGTTGTTGCTGTCGATCGCGATCGAGCGGTTCGACAGGTCCGCGCTGTCGTAGGAGGTCCATGTGATCGACTCCGCCTCGGCCGTGAACTCGGCGCGGTCGGAGCGAAGGCGGGTCACCTGGATGGGCAGTCGCAGGTCCGAGCCGTCGACATCCTGCAAACCCTGCGCTGCGAGGGTGTAGCCGCCGCCCGGCTCGATGGTTTCACTGTCGGTGCGGAAGACCTTGAACGTGACGAGGCGCGGCGGGGCGACGTAGCGGCCAAGCTGGATGTCGTTGAGACGAGAAGCAACAGACGAGCCACCGAACGGTATCCAGCGCGAGAAGATGGTCTTGATCGCCGCGCTGCCGTAGTTGGCCTCGGCGGTCGCATCCTCGGTGATCTCGACCGAGCGATAGTTGCTGCGGTCCTCCAGCCCTTCGAGCGGATTGCGCTGCGCGAAGTAGGTCCACACCGCACTGATGCGCTTGTCGAGCTGCTCGGTGATGGAGAGCGAGCCCGGCAGGATGACGCTTTCGTCGTAGTTCGCGGCGTCCGATGGGATTTGTCGGAGCACCTGCAACCGGATCGTCTGGCTGACGACGTCGGACCAGATGGCGAGCCCGGCCTGCACGATCAGTTCGTTGACCAGTGTCCGAACCGGGACCGGCTCTGCGATCACGGTCGTGTAGAGCTGGCGGTTGTGCGCGGCGGTTTCGGCCTGCCACTCAGTGAGCGGGATGAGAGAACTGTCGACGCCGCCATTGGTTGTCATCAGCGAGTTGATGATGTTGGCGGGGTCCTGCGACGTGTAGAGCAGGCAGAGCTGGACGCGGTCGCCACCAGAGTGCGCCTGTGCCGTCGTGCCGTAGGAACCCCGTGCGCTGAGCGTCAGGCTGTCGCCCGAGCGCGTGAACGCCATGATCTCTTTGCCGCCGACGGCGATGTAGCCAGACGCGGGATAGTCCGAATTGCCAATGCCAGCGGGGACAAGGGTTGCCGAAGTGCCGCCGCTGGTGAGGCTTGCACTGAGCGAGCCGGGGCTGAGCGCGGGGGCCTGAGCCTTATCGCCGTCCAGCGCCTTGAGCGGGTCCTTGGCCGTGATTGTGAAGGCGCCATCGGTCGGACCGCTCGTCGTCTCGACGATGTAGTTGCGGCACTCCATGTCGGACAGTTCCTCGCCGAGGAAGCCGATGTAGAGGCGCAGCGCCTGCCCCTTGAGGTAGGGCTGCCGGGCGCGGAACTTGCCCCAGAAGGTGCCCTGCTCGGACGGGTTGTAAGAGCGCGTTGAGAGGTACGGATCGAAACCCGGTCCGGCGTCCGAATGCCGTTCCTCGCGGAAGGTGAGCGTCACCGACTCGCGCTGCCCGAGGTCTTCGCCGAGCGATATGCGCGCGGGCGTGATCGAGAAGTCGCGCAGGATCGGGATGGCCTCGATGTCGTCGGGGTTGAACCCGGTGTCCATCGAGAAGCGCAGCGTTACCGTGCTGGCCGCATAGTGCGCGGTATCCTGGCAACTGCCCGGCGAGTTGAAGCACTTCTGCGTGCCGGTCGTCGGCACCGACGCCGTGCACGGCGCCACGCCATAGGTCAGCGAGCAGATCGAGACATCGATCTCGGCATAGACCAGGGACTTGCGGGTGGTCACAGCCCCAGCCCCCCAAGCTGGAACGAGATGTCCACTTCGCCCGTGATCTGGCTGATGGTCGGCTGAGGATCGTTCAGCGCCCAGCAGAAGGCGCAGTCGGTCGGATCGCTGTCGGGGAACTGAGCGAGGAAGAACGGCTCCGTCGATGCGTCGACGAAGTCCTGCATGTTCTCCCAATACCAGTCGCCATCGAGCAGCCGGAGATCGAACGTCGTCGCAAGGCGCTCGCTGAGAATGATGGCACCGATGTATTCGCCATTCGACGATGAACCGATGAGCTTGTCCCGTTCGCGCGCGTGCTTGATCGGCCGATAGCCGGGCGGCACGTTTCGCATGACGGTGAGCGATGGCCCGACGTAGAGTACGCCGGCCTGTGGCTGGACCGAACCGGGCTCGAGCAGGACTTCGATCTCGGTGTAGTAGTCGGGCTCGAAGACCCAAAGCGCTGGCGTGTCGTCGCCGAGGAGCGTTGGCCCCGCGACGATAGCCGGGGAACCACCAGACAGCGTGCCGTAGATGGTGACCGTCACCTCGCCGCTGCCGAAGTTGTGGCGGGCGATGCCGACGCTATCGGTTTCGATCTCGCCGCTGAGCGTGACCGTCAGGCTGCCGTCGCTGGTGCTGCCCGACTTCCACAGTTCCGCGGTGCGCGGATTGGCGAGGTTCGTCGCCGGATAGTCGGTGTCTTCGTGATCGGCGACGAGGTTGCTGGTGTCGACGAGGTTCTGCCAGAGGATGACCGGCAAGTCGTCGACGTAGTCATCCGCCCGTCCAATGACGAGGTTCGGTGAGAGAACAACGCTCATCAGGCGGCGGCCTTCATCACGCGGATGAGGTCAGTGTGACCGCCGTCGGCGATCTGTTCGGTGAGCTGCTTGACGAAGTCGTCAACGCTGATGGCGCCAGAGCCGCGCACCGTGAGATTGATCGCCTGCTGAGTACCGCCACCGGCGCCGCTGGCCGCTGCTGCCGACGCACCTCCACTTGAGCCGCCCGGCATGGACTTGCTCGATTTCGTGGTGCTGAGGATGTTGGCTACGTTCAGCGCGGCCGTCGCGCCTGCGATGCCGGCGGCCGCGATGCCCCAAGGCGTGACGCCATAGGTCTCCAGCGTCTTCGCGACAGAGCCGATGCCATTGACGATAGCCGACGCAACCGCGATCGCCTTGTTGCCCTCGAAGATTTGAGAGAGCGAGTTCAGCGCGCTTCCGGCGAGATCGGCGAAACTGCCTACGGCACCGGCGATTGTCTTCTGAACCGCACTGCCAAACTGTTCGGCGCCGATACGGCCGTTCTTGAACATCGTTTCAAGATCGGTGAGGTCGAGCTTCATCTGCGAGAACGGATCGACTGTCTCGGTGAGCACGTCGCGCAGATCCTCAAAACGAGCAGCGAACGGGTCGAGAACTTCCTGCGCCTTCTTGACCCCCGAGGTGAACGTGTCGAGGTCGACGTTGGGTGCCGGGCTATTGTCGTTGGCCGCGTCCGCAGTCGCGCGCGGTCGACGGCCTCGCCCGCCGGGGCCGGTCGGGATGGCCGGGCTCTGGTCCATAAGGCCGAGGGCAGCCAGCGACTCGGCAAGCCGCTGTTCAACACCAGCGCGATCCGACAGACCAGTACTGCCCCACGACATAGGGTTGAGGAGCGTGGAGGGATTGCCGTTATCCTCCGCCAGCATCTTCCGATACTTGGCGATGTCATCGACGAGACGAGCGCGCGCCCGCTTGGTCGGCGCCTCCGTAGCATAGTTGAATGCATCGCCGATCTTGTTGCTCAGCGCGGTGAGCATGTTGATGACGCCAACGATGGCCTGCGTGATCTTGTCGAGCGCCGTGATGACGTTGGCCGCAAGCGTCCCGGCGGCTTTGGCAAAGTCGGGGTTCGCGAGGGTATCGGCCAGCCCTTGTAGAGCCGGCAGCGCCGCCTCCATCACCTTGTTGACGACGCCCTGGAGGATGCCGCCGATCTTGGTCAGCGTGTCGTTGAAGCGCTCCGCGCCCCT
>ERZ869921.1108-NODE-1108-length-12352-cov-13.464910_pt1 | contig 12352 bp, 27 predicted proteins | sample MGYA00579310_ERZ869921 | MGnify/ENA primary metagenome ERZ869921 (study PRJEB32216, sample SAMN09231816) | wastewater metagenome | place: USA: Maryland | collected 2016-06-21 | study: EMG produced TPA metagenomics assembly of the PRJNA472060 data set (Reclaimed...
GCGCTCATGGCCGGTTGGCGGGCGAGCGCGCTCACAGCGTCGCTCCCGCGAGCGCCCGGCGCTTGTCGGCGATGGCGTCGTTGAGCTTTGCGTGGAGCTCGGGCCGACGCTCTTTCAGTGCCGCGATTTGCTTCGCTTCCTTCTCGCCCATCAGGAGTTCGGCGATCGCTTCGTCGCTGGCCTTGTCATTCACGGCGGCGATCAGCGCGTCGGTGAAGGCGACGGCCTTGTCGACCTGTGGCGCGTCCAGCCGGAAATCGGCGTTGCGCGCCCAGGCCTCGAGCGCGCGACCGTGCTCCTCACTGAGCTGCGCGCCGTTCTTGAAAATGGAGGCGTGGTCTCCCTCCATTTTGAATTTCTCGCTGTCGGAAATGTCGATGATGCCCTTGCGGTCCGGCATGAGGCGGAAACGGCAGGTGACGTCGAAGCCAATCCCCTTGTTCATGTGGACCTTGAAAATCTCCTTCTTCTCGCCGGGGTCGTATGTCGTCTCGCCGCGGATCGACAGGATGATCGGGATCCGCAGATCGAGCAGGCCCGCCATCATGAACTTGAAAGCGGTCTTCGGCCGGATGAACGCATTCGACTTGTTTTTGTCGCGCGCGTAGCCCTCGTCAAAGTCCCGGTTGAACCGCTTGGCCGTGACGCGCTGGCGCTCGACGAGCGACTCCAGCTCCTCGTCAGCCCAATGGAGCACGCCGCCGATGCCGCGCCAGACGTTGGAGAAGCTGTCGATCAGCACCGCCCCGTAGCCGTGTTGCTGGGCGGCGCGCGCATACTCGAGATATTTCTCGGGCCGGTGCGGCGGCTCCATGAACCGATGGTCGAAGTCGAAGTGGTTGCGCAGGTGGAGCGTCCGGCCGCCCTCGGTGTCGATCACCGCCCAGCGCTTGCCCTGGGCCTCGGCCGCGCCCTTGCAAAGGCGGCACCCGCTCCACGTCTTGCCGGCGTTCGGCGGTGCCTCGAGGGCGACCACCATGGCGTGCCGTTCCTTGACCTGGCTGGCCGGGGTGAATGGATTCGTGATGGTGTCTGGCATGGTGCCTCCTATTCGCTGCAGGCGTAGGACTTCGGGCAACTAGTCCGCCCAGCGCATTGACGCGGCGTCGAGCAGAACGGCGGGCATTTGCCGTTCACCGGGTGGTCGAACTGCCAGATGATCGGAGCAGATGGGTAAGGCAGCGTCTTGAGCTTTGGCTGCCACTTCTGATGCTCCGGCACGTCAACGGTTTTGCCGGTGAGTTTCTGCGCGATCTGCACCGCGTCGTAAGGCGACTGGCCTTGGCAATAGCCCTGCGAGCCGTCGGTGAAGGTGAGCCAATATCCTTGCATGGCCGTCTACTCCGCCGCCTGCTGTGCCACAGGCTTGTTGGCCGGCGCGCTGCGGACCTCGCCGTTCTCGATGACAAAGCCGACCTTGCCGGTCGAGTCGACGCGCTCGCACCAGACCTGAAAGTCGCGGTCGCCGGCCATTTCCTCGACGATGCGCAGGCCGTCCTCGTCGAGCAGCGAACCGTCGCGCACCCGGATGACGCGGAGGCGGGGATTCGCGGCCATGGCAATCGCCAGCGAGGCACGCAGCTGCTCGGCGTCGCTGGCCTGGTCGAACGGCACGCCGTTGAGGTGGATCGCCTCGCCGACGAACTCGACGCCGTCGATCGGCAGTTTCGCGGCGGCGATGGCGGCCCGTTTCTCCTCTTCGCGCTTCGCCATGGCGGCGGTCAGCGCGTCGGCTTCGGCCTTCAGCTTCTCCGCCTGATCGAGCAGCGACTTGCGGCGCGCAGCCTGGGCGACGAGAGCGTTGGTCGCCTTTGCCTTGTCGAGGCGGGCGCGGACCTCGGTGGCGTCCTTCGGCGCGGGCAATGGCTCGGCGCTGGCCAGCTTGGCGTCAAACTCAGCCGCTTGTTTGTCTGCCACTTCGGCGGCGGCGTCAGCTTTAGTGGCCTGGTTGCGCAGGCCATTTGCGTCCTGTCGATGTGCTGCCGCATCGGCGCGGAACCGCTCGGCCTGCGCCTTCGCGCCTTCGCGTCGTTCGGCGCGCCGCTCGATCTCCGCATTGAACGCGCCGACCTCGCCCAGCTCGGTGACGATCGCATCCTCGTCCACCTTCTCGCCGGGCGTCGTCGCCGGGATATCAATCGCGTTCGCCTGCGCGGCGGCCTCCTTCACCCGCCGGTTGATGTCCTGCCGCTTGCCGTGGTCGGCGAGGTTGAGCCCCGCCGCCTTGTCGAAGTCGAAGCCGGCGACCATGCCCTTCAACGCATCGAACTGCTCCTTCGGCTTCATGCGCGCGAACTCGAGCGGGTCGATCGACAGCGGCGACAGCAGCGAGTCGAGGAAGTTCTGTGGCTTCGACAACCGCGCGCCGTCGGCGGTGGTCACCGTCACCGAGGTCGTGAATTCATCGCCCTCGACCTTCGTGAAGCGCCGAGTCGCGACGACCTCGCCCATGTCGAGCTTGATGGTCGCGCTCTGCTGCCCCTTGCGGATAGGCGTCTTTTGCACGTTGCCGGCTCCGGCCAGCACCCACCAGATCGAGTCCAGCACCGACGTCTTGCCGGCCCCGTTCTTCCCGGTGATCTGGACAAGGTTGCCCTTCGGGTCGATGCGCACGGCGACCAGGCGTTTGATGTTCTCCGCGACTAAACTGATGATCTTGAGCGGCTTCTTCTCGATGGGTGATAGCAGGTCGGACATGGCAGAATTCTCCGTCAGTGGGATCGAGCGAACTCGCCATGAATCTGGCGAGCGGCGGTGACATAGGCGGCGTGAGCCGCCCTCTTGGTGGGGAAGCATCCGAGGTAGACGCGGCGCTTGTCTTTGTTGACGTACGCCATCCACTTCCCCGTGGTGGGTTCGCGGGAAACGCCCTTGAATCCGGACGTGCTGTCGGATCGTAGCCGGGAGTGAGCGACGACTTGGGACATGCTGCCGAGCCGAAGGTTCTTCAGCCGGCGGTTCTTGGGGTTGCCGTCGCGGAAGCTGACGCGCTCAGTCGGCCACTCGCCATATGAGTGCGCCCACGCCACACGGGCGGCGCTGTATTGCCGTCCATCCAGCATGATCTTTAGATATCCGCCTTTGGCCTCGGTCCCGGCATCACCGCCCGCACTCGCGGTGGAGCTGCGCGTCACCCGCCAGCGGAATGACCCGGTGGTGGGTGAGTATTCGATTAGCCGCCGAAGCTTGGCAACGGTGATGGCCGGGGCGCTCATGGTCTAGGCGACGCGCTTCAGGTTGCCGGCGGCGGACTTGCCGCGCTCGTTGACGATGTCGAAGGAGATTTTCTCGCCGTCGGCCAGGCTACCGATGCCCGCCCGCTCAAGGGCGCTGACGTGCACGAACACGTCCTTCCCGCCGCCGTCTGGCTGAATGAAGCCGAAACCCTTCGTTGCGTTGAACCACTTAACAGTGCCTGTAGCCATATCACTCGCTCCTCAAGTTGCGGCCGATCATCGTCGCGCCAGGTGGCCGCTCGCCCCGACGCGCATTCGTCATTCTGCGGTCGGCAGTAGATGCGGGTTCTTCGCCGCGCCGATGCCCTGCCAGCGGTTGATCCGATCGAGGAACACGAGCCGGCGCATCTCCATGCTCATCGCGTAGTAGACCGGCTCGTCGAGCCACGTCGTCGACTTCGGATAGCCCGGCCAGGAGCCGGACGCCGTGCACGCGGCCCATGCGCGCATGGCGATCTCGACGTAGCCGCGCGCCTTCTCCAGCGCCTCGCCACCGATGCCGAAAACGCGGACGCCGTGCGGCTCCTCCTGCTCTGCCACGGCGAACAGGAACGTGACGTCGCGGATGTCGGGGATCAGGGCGCGCAGGCCGCGCTCGTAGAATGCCGCCTGGATATTGGCGCCGGTCTCGAAGGCAACGCGGTTCCACTTCTCGAGGTCCGCGCCGCCGTTGGTCTTGATGTCCGGCACGACGATAAACCCGCCTTGCCGTGCCGCCGTCGGCAGAAAGTCGAGTCGCGACCGGCACCAGATGCCGCCGATGTCCTGCCACACGAGGGTCGCCTCGGGTTCGCCGTCGTCGAGGATCCCGTCGAGCTGGGTGCCAGCCAGTTCAGCGCGAATCGCCTTCGCTGTCCCGTCCGCCTTCTCATAGTCGTCGGCGAGCAGCGGAAGGAGACCTTCGGCGAGCGCAGCGTCGCGCGCTTTCTGTGCCGCGCCGCTCTTGTAGTCGCTGAAATTCAGCACCCGGATGGTCTTGCCGGCGCCAAGCACCAGCTTGTGCGTCGCGGTGCCGACGTCGCGCGCTCTCTTCGCCTTCTCGACCTCCTCGGCCTTCGCCTTGTTGAGGCGCGGGTGCGCGAGCCAGGCGTGGCGCGGCGACTTCAGCACCAGCAGCTTCGCAATGCTGGCCGACAGCGATGGTGCCGGGCCCACCGGGTCGGCGTGGTAGTCGTTCTCCGGAATGCCGTCGTAGATGCCAGGGGCCTCAATCATTGCTTTGCCTCGTTCGTTGGTTTGATCCGCTCGCACTTCAGGCGCGTGCCCTTCGGCACTACGAGCCCGTCGCTCGCCAGCGCGGTCCTGCACGCCGTCTCCTGATCGAGCACCGGCCCGCGCTGCCGCCATTCCTCGCCCGGCAGTTGCCGCATGAGCGTCCAGTCGCTCGCCCGCGCGACGCCGCGGTAAATGGCAATGGCGACTATCGCGGCGCACGTCAGGGCGACCGTCCACTTAACGACCACGGCGCGCCTCCTCGGGCAGCCGCAGAACCGATCGGCACCATTTGTCGTGCCACCGCCAACCGCCGCAGTGCGGGCAGTCCGTCGAGCGCGGCGCAAGGTCAGCGCCGTCTTCATCCTGATAGGGCGGCATGCCTTGCGCGCGCCGGATGCAGTTCTCTTCATGGTTCGGCTCCGTGCGGGAAAGCCTGCGATCGCATGTTCCGCACCGCTTCGGCTCGGGGTCGGTCTGGCGGGCCATCGTCAACCTCCGCTGTCTACGCTCATGTCCATGCCGCAGTGCCGGCATTCGGCGCGATGCCAGCCGCGCTGGGCTTCGTCGCGTCGTGACGTGCCGACGCGCTCGTGGCCGGAGCAGGATTCTTCGCGCGACTTCTGTGCGCGGGCCCGGCGCGCGAACGCCTGGCCGTCGGCGTCGAGCATCGCGACCTCGGCATCGGTCAGCAGCAGCACCGGCGTGCGCATGACCTCTCCAAGGGAGCGCGGCTCGGGGTCGCGGCGGCCGGTAATCGTGCTGAGCACGTCGAGTGTCGGGAAATCCTTCGTCACGGCGCTCTCCTCATCCAAACCGGCACTTTCGGCGCCGTAGGTTCCGACTCGCCTGGCTGCGGCATTGGCACGTCGCCGTGCTCGCGGATCGACTCGACCAACGCCGCCAGACCTTCGTGCGCACGGCCCGACTTGAGCAGCGCGACCGCCTGCAAGAGGTCGTAAAGGAGAAGCTGGTTCATCGGTCGTCCCGCCGCGCTTCCGCTGCATACTCAGCCGCGCGTTCTCTCGCCTCGTCGATGTCTGAATCCACCGTGGCCATTGCCTCGCTTACGCCGTCCTCAGTCTCAAGCCAGGCGCGGGCGAAGTCGTGGAGCCATTCGAGATTCTCGGCGCCAGCGGCGTAGTATTTGCCGTCCTGAGTCGGCGTGGCGCTCACCAGCTCAATCTCTGCAGGGTCGGCGGGATAGCCCGGATCACCGTTGCGGAGATACATGACGGCGGGTCGGCCGGGCGAGTAGCTGAACGTAATCTCGCACTCGATCTCGTCCGCGCCTGAATCGTCGAGCGGGATGGTCGCCCGCATCTTGTGTCGCGTGCTCATTTCTTCGCTCCCTGGAGAAAATCGAGAATCACCCGCGCCGCCCACTTCGGATCGGTGTGCTCTTTGATGGCGGACTCGATCCGCGCCAGCGCCGTCGCCTCGTCCGGCATGTAGAGCCGCTCGATCTCGGCCGCCGCGAGCATTCGGCATTTCGTCTTTGCCAGCTCGGCGTCGTCGTACCGGGCGCCATCGATGAGCGTCCCGCGCTCGGCGTCGAGGACGCCGTGCTTGTCGTCGCCGAGCGCGACCGGCTGGTAGCGGCGGATGCACTCGCTGATGCGGCGCTGGCGATAGTGCTCGCGGGTCGCGGCGATCACGCCGGCACCCTCGACTGCCGCCGCTCGACCTCGCGCCAGATCTCGGCGGCTAGAAAGTCGTCGGCGCGCATGAGGAACCGCACGGGGTCGTCTCGGAAAATAGGCCACTCGCCGTCTGTCATTTCCGGCAGCTGGTCGCGATCAATGTTGTGCAGAGACCGGGCGCGGTTGAGGAACTCGGCGAGGCCAGACTCAGCGGGCGCTGTCGCCGGGAAAATCCGGTCAACCGCAGTCGCCCACTCCTCTGGCGATACTGAGCCGGACCGACCCGCCAAGGCGTCCATGAATGGCCGGAATGCCGTTCGCACGGCGGCGCGTTCTTCGTCGGTCACAGCAACTCCTTCGCGCCGTCACGATCGGCGACCATCAAAGCGACCGGCACCTGCCAGCCCGCGACCTGCAGGACGACGTAGCCGCCATCGAGCAACACCGCGAGTTCCTCCGGCGTCGGACGCCACGCGCTGAGGCAGACCAGTCCGTTGCCGTCCTGGACGACGCGGATCGGCAGACGGCCGCACGTCGCCTCCATGCCGGCCGGCGCGCCGGGGTTGTGGGTCGCGCCTTCGATCAGGGCGGGCCTCATGCCGAGCCCTCGGTCAGTCCGTGGCGCAACTTGTAGTCCGCGAGAAAGCGGTCGAGCTCGTCTGAGATCAGGCTCATCCGCCGCAGATCGTCCTCCGTCGGCTCGTCATCGGGGCCGGGATCGAGGAAGGCCATGATGCTGGCGAAGAGGTGTTGCGCGCCGGCAAAGAAAGCGCTGCGCATCTCGTCGACCTGTTCGTCGGTCGCATCCTTCGCGATCGCCATGTGGCGGAGGGCGACGAAGCCGGCCTCGATCAGCAGGCCCTTGTCGGTCAGGTCTTTGGTCAGCTTCTCGATATCAGTCATGGAATTCGCGCCCCGGCGGAAGGATTTCGATGCTGGCCGCCGACACGATTTCGGCCACGTCCGCGCTCATCTTCTGGCGGATGTCGAGACGCACGCGGCCGGTGAGCAGCAGGCGAAGGCGGTCCAGCGGCGAGAACTCGAGCCGAACCCGTGTCATCGCCCAGCCCGGCATGCGCTCGACCTCGGGCGTCTCCGGCAGGTCGACCATGTGATAGCGCCAGCCGAGGCGCCGCCATGCGCGCTGCATGAAGGTCGGGCGGGATATCGCCGCGAAGGCGTTCTCGGGCGCGCTCACGACTGCGACCCCGCGGCGGCGATGGCGACGCGGCCTACATCAGTCCTGAAGAGCAGGCCAGGCGGCCCGTATGCGACTGCGCCCTTTGCACGAAGGGACCAACGCACCTGCCAGTCGATATCACGATGCTTAGCGGGCTCATCGCCTATCGCGGCAAGCGCGCCGATCTCGTCGGCGGTGAACGTGGGTGGCGTTTTCAGCGCCTCGACCGCAGCCTCGTAGTTCGCGACCGGCAGGCCATCGACATGGAATGTGTCTTCCGTCTTGCCGCGCTTCTCGCCTTGGCGAAACCACTTCCGAACCATCGACAGCCGCGGCTCGCCGATGGCGTCATAGCCGTAGCCAAAGAACACCTTGCCGCCGTTGTAGTGGCTGCCGTTCTCGCGGAAATGATGCGCACTCACGACGCCTGCTCCCGCAACGCCGCGACCACCGCCCGCGGGTCCCGCCCCATCATGTCGGCGACCGCGGCGTCGATCCGGGCCCCGCGCTCGCGCAGGGTCTCGGCGGTAAGGTCGCGCACGAGGACGCGGCGCTGGGTGCCGCCGTCGATGTCGAACGCGACCAGCGCATGCCCTATCTCAGGCAGCAGGCGGACGAACTCGCCAGCGCCGTACAAACTGTGATTGATGCGAATCGCGTCCATGTCAGCACTCCTTCTTGGCAAAGGCGTTGCGCCGCGACTTGCGCTCCCGCCTGACCGCGAGCACGTCGTCGATCACGAGGCCGAGCAGGATGGCCAGCGCCGTGGCGGCGAGGATGACGGCGAGGGTGGCGGTGGTGGGCATTGCGGCTCCCGTGCGTGGGGCCGGCTGCGGCCCGTCGTTCTTGGACGGGCAAACAGTAAACGGTCTGTTTAATTCGGCAACCTAAATCTTACACGATCTGTTTATCACTGTTTCGTGAAGTGCGGCCGCCGCGCCTTAAACGTGCCGTTGACATTTTTCACAGCCCGTTTAGGGTCGCCGGCATGACCGACATCGACGCTCTGGATTTTCTAGCCGGGAAACACGGCACAAGCACCGCCGCGGCTGTCGCGCTGGGCGTGTCCGCTCAAACCTATTCGAACTGGCGCACGCGCGGGCAAATCAGCGCCGAAATGCGTCCCGCCGTTTATTTCATGGTCAACGACAATGGCGGCGACCTCCCGCGCGAGTGGCTGACCCAGCGGCCAGAGGCGGCCTGATGCGCACGGTCCTGGAAGTCCAGGCCGACCGCGCCGCCGCCCTTGCGCGGCTGGCCGAGCTGGACCGCGAGGAGGCGGCGATACGCGCGGCGCGCGACGCGAAGATCATCGCCGCATTCGACGCCGGCGAGAAGGCAAAGAACATCGCGGCTCACCTCGGGCTCACGCTGAACACCGTCACCGGCGTGCTCAGCCGGAACGACCGGTTCGCCACCCTGGGCCGAATGCCGGTTTCGCGATTGCCGGTCGATCAACGGCGCGCTTATGCAAAGCTGCGGCGCAACGGCATCCCGCCGATGGCGGCGCGCTCCATAGCGCAGGCGGTGCCCACATGACTGCCCGCGCCGAGATCGTCGCCCGCATCCTCGACCGCGTGCAGATCGTCACCGGCGCCGCGCCGGGCGAGGTCGCAACCGACAAGCCGCTGGCCGGGCAGCAGCTCGCAGCCGGAACGGTCGACAGCCTCGACATGATGGAGATCGAGATGGACGTCGAGGACGAGTTCGACATCAGAGCCGCCGCGCTCGACCTCCGCGCCGATTGCAGCGTCGAGGACATCGCCGACGCGGTGATCGCCGCCACGAACAAGGGAATATCCTGATGGCCTGGCAAGAAGTGACGCCGATGCTGGGCGGCGATGCCGCCAACGCTAAACGCCTAGTGCGCTACAGCGTGACGAAGCGGCAGGGTTTCAAGCTCATGGTGCCGGCCGTTACCGCCGGCGAGTGCGGCTGGAAGGTCGGCGAAAAGCTCAAGTTGTTCGTCGGCAGCGGCGACCACGCTGGGCAACTCCGCATCGCCGCCGACAAGGCGGGCCTTCTGACCCTCCACAAGTTCAACCGCGGCGAGGAGGTCTGGTTCGTCAACCTGGGCAAGCGCATGCCGCAACTGCCCGACAGGGAAGTCGCGCGCGTCGTCGTGCAGCATGTGGTTTCGGCCGGCGCGCTGGAAATCACTCTGCCTGCACACGCACAGGCCATCGCGCCAGCGCCGCGTGTGCCAGTAGCGGCGGACCCACCGCCTAAGCTGAACGGCGTCGGCAAGGTCGACGTCAGCAGCAAGTTCTTCAACGACCCGAAACCGCAGGCGAATGGCCGCCCTGTCTCGCGCCCGCCGGGAACGCGGTGATCGCTGCGAAGGGAGCGTGATGTGGTACACCAGCGGCAGCACCAGCGGCACATGGTCCGGCTCCATAGACGACACGTCGAGCGGCTATTGCCCGCACTGCGGCCACTCGCTCGGCAACGACGCCTGCGCGACCGTGATCACCGTCTCTCGTCCGAACTACTTCGTCGAGGAAGGCGAGGATCCCGACCGGCATCGTCCGATGAACGGGAACAACTGGCGGCCGATGGTCGACGCGCCGCGGCGAACGCCCTCGCCGAAATGGTGCCGCCTCCGGCCCGAAGTGAGGGCCCCGCCTGCAGTCGTTTCATCGCACGCACGTAGCCGCCGCCGGTCGGACACCGGTCCCTCTAACCGAAAGGCCACACAGATGGCGAGACGAAAGACCACCGCGCCGAAGGTTCTCCTGGGCGCAGAGGAGTTTGCCGGCACGGACACCGAGCAGGAAGCGATCGAGAAGATCGCCGCCGCTCGAGCCGCCGCCACGAAGGAGCAGGAAGCCGACGGCGGCGACAATGGCGGGCCTATCCTTGACGAGGCGGCCTGGCAGCGCGCATCGCACGAACTGGTCGCCGAGCAGATTGAGCTCGACCACCTTGCCGAGAAGGTCGCCGAAGTGCGCGGGCGCATTTCGTCGATCAAGAAGGTCGCCGAGAAATGCGGCGTCGATTGGGATGTCGTCAAGCTGTACGCCAAGTATCAGAAGCGCATCCGCATCGGCGAAATGGGCGAGGTGGTCACTGAGCAGCGCCGGTTGGCATCGCTCATGCGCATCATGGATTGCCCGCTGCACACGCAATTCGGGCTGTTCCCGGAAATGACGGAAGAAGCGGCGAGCGCCAAGCCCGGCATGGACGCCGAGCTGCAGGGGCAGGCGGCATGGCGGAACAACGAACCGGAGTCGAACAATCCGTTCCAGGGCGGCACCGACGAGCACGTCGACTGGCAGCGCGGGTTCCGCAACGCCCTCGCCGCTGGCGCTCGCGAGATGGCGCCGGGCGGAGAAGCGACGCACTGATGCGGCGCTCCCTCAACCTCGATCTGTCGTCGAATATCGGATGGTCGATGTTCGACCCCGACGCCGATGTCGGGCGGCGCGTGCGATTCGGCACGCTGCCGTTCGGCAAGGCGGACGGCGAGGAGGGGACGGCCCACATCGCGCGAATGTCCGGCCAGCTGCGCGACTGGCTGGACGATCTCTTCATGGTGGACCCGTGGGATGCGATGGCGTGGGAAGCGCCGTTCCTAGCGCCGCACGACAAAGTCAACAAGATCAAGATCCTGATCGGCATGGTCGGCATCTGCTTTGCCTTCGTTGGCTCGCGGCGCCACCCGATGCGCTACGTCGAGGTGCCGCCGAAGGAAATCAAGAAGCGCATGACCGGACGCAGCGACGCCGACAAGCGCGACGTGATCGCCGCATGTTGGTCGCTCGGCTGGAAAGTGAAGAACGACCACGAAGCCGACGCTTGCGGCGTTGGCCTGGTCGCGCACGAGCAACTGTTTCCAAAGCCGAGGCCGCAATGACGCCCGCCCGCTCGCCCTACGGCGACCTCGCCGACGACGTCGCGCTGCTGGCGTCCGACGGCAAGGTCATCCGCCGCCACGACGGCATGTACCGGCTCGACGGCGCGCCCGAGAAGATGACCGCCGCCATGGTGCGCGGCATGGCTGCCGAGGTGCGAAACCGGCGATGGGAGGCGGAACACGCGCCGCGCTTCCAGGTCGGGTACGAAATCACGGGCGCGGGCAAGCCCAACGCGCCGCTGTCCTTCGGGATGGCGGCGCATGCGATCACGAAAACGGCCGTGCTGGACACCCGGCCGGGCGAGGGCGGCGCCAGTGGAACAAACGAGGGCCACGACGCCGCCCCCGCCATTCCTGTATGCGCGAAATGCGGCGGGCCGATCTCGAAATGGTCCAAGGGTCAGTGCGCGGTCTGCTACGCACAGGCCGGACGCGGGTCGTACCCGCAGCGGCCATACGCCGAGCGCCCCGACAAGTTCTGGCGCGCGGTTGAACGAGATGCGGCCCCGAGCGGGCGCGTGGATGCCGGTGTTCCCCCCGGCGTTCCGCCCGATACTACTCCGCAGACGGCGAGCGGTCCGGGAAGATCCGCCGTCACGCCAGCGCCCGAGTCCGGGGCGAGCGCATGACCGAGACGGTGACGATCAACGGGCGCCCGTTCCGCGTCGTTGGCGGGGCTGCGGAGGCCCCTACAGCGCCACGGCGCAAGGCGCACCGCCAGATACCCACCCCGCTTGATGGCGACCCTGTGAGCCAAGGAACGGTCGTTCTGAGCGTCGCCCCGCCCTCCGTCAATTCCCTGTTCCACAACCGGGCCAAGGGCAGGGGCAAGACGTTGGACTACCGCAACTGGCGGACGGCAGCCGATCGCGAGCTGCGCGGCCAGCCATCCTGGCACGTCCCCGGCAAGGTCGAGGTCCGCATCTGGCTTGCGGCGACGACGCAGGGTGATTGTGACAACCGGATCAAGGCCGCCCTCGACGCGCTCGTGTGCGCCGGCCGGATCGAGGACGACCGCAACGTGGTCAAGGTGTCCGCCGAGTTCGCGAACCTCGATGAAGGGCAGGGCGCCGTCATCCTCATTCAGGCAAGGCCATGAGATATTGGAGCGTCTGCTCCGGGATTGAGGCGGCAACCGTGGCGTGGCATCCGCTCGGCTGGACGCCTGCCGCCTTCTCGGAAATCGAGGCGTTCCCGCGTGCCGTGCTCGCGCATCATTACCCCG
>ERZ869921.1109-NODE-1109-length-12349-cov-28.418253_pt1 | contig 12349 bp, 14 predicted proteins | sample MGYA00579310_ERZ869921 | MGnify/ENA primary metagenome ERZ869921 (study PRJEB32216, sample SAMN09231816) | wastewater metagenome | place: USA: Maryland | collected 2016-06-21 | study: EMG produced TPA metagenomics assembly of the PRJNA472060 data set (Reclaimed...
CCTGCTGTGATGGCTGCGCCTGATGAGGCTAGGAGGGCTTGGGCTTGGTTTAGGGTTCGTTGGATGTCAACGACTGTTACCTGCGCTGCATATCCGGCAGGATCGTAAACGGCTGCAGTCATGTCGCCACCGCCACTTGAATTATTATTTAGGATGGTTAAAACCTTTGTGCGGAAATCTAAAACAGATGAAGGCGAAACACCTGAAACCGTTACATCATTGTAAGGAATGCGGGTTGCAAAATGTCCATCGTGTTCAATTGAAAGTTGATCGATAGCAGTTGTATTGAGTCCTGTGTTAGCAGGGATAACACGAACTACTGCATTATCTTTATCTATATTCTTTGTTTCTCCTCCTGAAATAGCGAGGCAAAGAGATTTTGTGTCGTCTGTTATAACGTATGTGGGCATATCGTTTAAGTATTAAGAATGTTTTTAACTGCAATCCGCAAGAGTTCTGCGCTTGCTGTTGATGGACTTGATACGTCTGAGTAAAGTAGTCGTGTAGAATAGCTGCCGTCGTGGTCTATCTCTAAATAATTTCCGTCTACTCTTGTGAGTACTTTTCCTTTTGGAATACTTATTAATGGAATACTGTCTGTTGTTACAACTAAGTAATTCCCGTCGCCTGTGATTGTTGTTGCCATTTTCATTTTTTAAAATAAAGCGGCCTTACGGGGCTGCTGTTATAACTAACCTTAATTAACTAGCGATGTTGCAAGTAGTAAGCATAGTTGGTGGAATGTCATAAGGGCATGGTGAATCTTCTGAGATCCATTTAGCCGTTATTTCCCACGTCACAAAAGACTTAATATCGTCTGATACTGGATTTCTTGGAGTGAACGTAACCGGAGCTATTGCAAAGTGAACTTTGCTACCCGTTACATAAGCAAGGGTATAGTCTGTTGAGTTACGAAGCGCATTATAGAAATCACAGTTCTCCGAATAATTTGGGTCCTTGTAAACAATCGTATGTGTAGTGTTGCCATTGGTTGTCACTTGACGACCAAACCCCGGCTGTTCTTCTGTACTACCGCCATCATAAGACCCCGTTGTCTGAGGTATCGTAAAGCCGTTTCCCGAAGAAAGCATTGTAACCCACGTCGCATCCAATGAAGGATTTGCCATAACGGTTTCGACATAAGTAGTTTTGATTAATGCAAGACTACCGACACGGCCATACTCTTTTGTAGGGCAACCGTTACAGTTGTAGTTGGGTTGAGATACGCCTTCACAAGCAGTTGTGCCCGGATAATAACCCATTTGTAAATTGTATTGGAACTGATTTTAAAAAGAAGTTGTTTTCTCTTTGGTAAGAGACAAAAAAGTTTGCGTTGCCGCCGTAGCCCTATTCTTTAATTACACTCATTGCACGTTACGCATCCTGCCGAAGCATCGATTGACAACGTATAACTGAGTGCAAAATATATTTTTTCGGGGTCTTGAATTAACCCGTCTGCTTTGTATTCTTGTTTGAAGACCTGATTAGAGTCAAAATTAGCCGCAGTAAAATAAGAAGCTACTGCCGAAATTCCTGACGTACCTACATCTGTTGGAGTAAATCGTTTCTCCATCTCCGATTTTATCATGAACGCTAAATCGGATTCATGTTTGCGAAGTCTTTTTTTGTTTGCATAAACAACGGCAACCATGTTGTAATTAGTCGTTGTGGTCCCTGCAACATATCCGACATTTAAAATTCGGTGGTACATCTGAAATGGATAGGTATCATCGATTGAAACGTCCTTTGTTTCTCCATCTAATCCAACGACTGCAATTTCCATGCGCTCATCCTTAAGGTAAGGAGTCGCCAATCCATAAAATTCTCCCTGCTGAAATACATGACCACTAAAGGCTCCTGCTTTCAGTTTTTCATTATAGAGAGAAATTATTTCGTTGACTTTAGGCATTTTTTTTCTTCGTCAGGTTGTTGATGAAGTCTTCTGCTACATCCCTCATCTGTTGGATTTCTTGCTGAGACGGCATATAGACTTCACCAAAACCTCGTGTCCCTTTTTTAGAATGTGAACGGACATTTGTACGTTTTCCATCCTTTGCTTTTCTTGTATGCTCTCCAACAGTATGCGCAGCCCTGCCGTATTGCAGCCAGTCTGCTTTTTCTTTGTTGAAGGAATTATTAAATCCTATTCCATATCCTTTTGACGCATCCTCAGAAACAATCGTTAAATCGTTTTCCATCTGACGAGTCAAAGAGAATATGATAACACTGCTATCAGTTCTGTTGTATGGAGGTTTTTGTCTGAACTTTAAATATCCTGTTGAATAAGTACCGATTGCGCCACCATCTGTTTTTACTCCCTGATTGTGTACTCTGTACTTCATGTTAGCAACCTGAGTAGTTGCCATTGTACGTAACATCTTATCCTTATTCTCACCCGATGCAATGGACCGTAACTCAGATGTAAATTGTCCGAGTACCGATGCAAAGTTAGAGGAGACGTTTATCATGGATGAGATTCTATAATTTGTAACTGTGCATCACATTCTATGCAGCAGTCGTTATCATTCAAGTTAATGTTATCGCAGACCTGGGTTAATATCTTGTCATACTGACCGTCTAAAAACTCTTTTAATTGGTTGCCTTCTTCTTTGTTTAGTGTGTCTCTTCCGATGCGTTTACTGAACATTCGTTCAATGGTCATTTCCACTCCTAAAAGATACTGCCACGCCAATACAAATTTATCAATGTTATTGCAAACTAAGTTGTCGTATTTGCAGCGTGCCCCGTAAATTACGGAAAATCCATGAGAATTATTACTCTTTAAAGAGGTAGAAATATCACTTGCTTTGCTCCATGAAATACCCTCAATAGTAGCTCCGCAACAAGACGAACACCATTCAAGATGATTTGGCGTTTCTAGGGTAATTGTATTGATAGAAGTAGCGTCAACTACAACCGTTATTTTCTTTTCAGGATAATTTTTACTTGTGGTAATCGTATTCCATCCTACTACTAAATCCTTAGAAAAGGTATCTAATGTAGTTCCTGTTTGATAATCGAATATTTTAAACGGTGTCGCTGTTTCGACCGATGGTGAATAGAAAACAACCGTCTGAAAATAGTGACTTTGGAGGTCGGAGGCTTTGTAAGAATTTACCCCTTCATTCTGGTACTTGTTAAAGTCAAATAACAATCCTCTGTAATCTGCAGCCGACGCGGTAGTAGTAGCCGTATCAACCACTCGTCCCAAGTCTACATTCTGCGGGATTTCGTTTAACCGATACCGCGAACTTAATTTACTTGCTACGTCAATAGCAAAGCGTTTTGAGGCTCTCGACTGAACATCGTCCCATACACCCATCCAATCCCGTTGTTCCTCGTCTGCGAGCTTTTCAATGCTCTTTAACGAGATACCGGGAAGTTGGTTAATAGTTAAACCGGACGCAGGAACTAATGTCCCGCATCCGGCTAAACCTACTGTATCAATGAGGCAGTTCATTAAGAACAAGTAGAACAAGTGTTCGTGAATGTATATTTCAGCGCTCCGTTAATTGCAATTCTGTCGTCATCGTTACGATAAGCGTCAGAAGGAACCTGCCAAGCACCACAAGTAATTGAAGGAATAAATGAATATCCTTTTTGCATTACGTATGATTGGTTTGTGTAGGCTTCCGTAACTGTTGTTTCGCAATCATAGTACTTCAACTGAAAGTCCATCGTCAACGCTCTTGTAACTTGTCCTGTTGGATTTGCTAAAGGCAAAGAGAATGTTCCAAAAGAAGATGCACCCGGAAAGGCTCCTTCTTTGAATCCTGTGTAACGCAAGTACTGAATAAACTGTAGTGCGCTTGGCTCAAAAATGGCTACCGAATTCGCATCATTACTCATTGCTCCTGCTGCGTCAATGTCTCTCCAAAAGTCCATGCCGTTTAATTGTAAACGTGCATCTATTCCGTTAAGATTTGCGCCTGTCTGAGCTGTCTGAGATTCCATTAAGTAATCCCATAACAAACCTTCGCCAACTACCTGTGGACGACCTGTTAGGTTGTTCTTTTGATAGTCACGTAAAAGTTTTGTAAGTCCTGTTCCAAGTGCACGAACGTCGCCATTCTTTTCAATGTTAACTGTTGTTGCAGTGTTTACACCTGAAACACGGTTACGACCAAAAACAACTTTTGACCAAAAGGCTTCGTTGATAGATTCGTAAAGAGCATTACAACCCCCTTGAATCATGTTCATCATATCTGCATAAACAGAAGTTCCCGCAGTACCATTTAATGCCTGACGTTTTGAGGCATCGGCAGTGTAAGTAGCGATTGTTTCGTCATCAACATGGATTGCCATTTGTTTAATGATATCAACCGTAGTTGTGCCCTCTACTCTTGGTGCAGTTTGTTGTTGATCGCACGAAAGAGCAGATTGTACCTGATTTTTCGTGAAAGGTTTACGATACCAAAAGTTGACAGTGTTTTTATGCCCTGATGGTTTCGATGTGATATTGATGTCTTCGGGATTAGAAGTGGTCAATGCCATTCCTAATGCTCCGTGAGCATCAATTTTAAATTGTGGTGTTGCATCCTTTAGATTGGCTGAAAGGTCTTTCAGTATCGCGGACGCGGCTCCATTTGCCATTTTTTATTAAAGTATTTTAGCTACCCGACATTGAGGCTATCTGTTTTTCCATTGCGGCAGCAGCTTCAGCAATACTTGAGTTTTGCTTTGGTGTCTGAGTAGTCATAGTTTTTTGAGTTGTTGTTTGTGTAGTGTCACCACCGCCACCTGATACTCGTAAAAGTTTGCCGTCCGTAATCACTGAATCGAGTAGCTTTTTAAACTGAACGGGCTGGTTCTGGTCAAATGCTTCTGTTCCTGTGGTTGTGACAACCTTAAATAGATCTGCTGAATCGGGCGAGTATTGTTTAACCCAACCTTTTTCAGCAAGTAGTTTGTTTAGTTTTGTGTCTGCTACGATTTTGGCAGTTTCTCTGTCCATGTTATCGGTAGCATAGTTGTATGATTCCAATATTAAATTGTAATCTTTCGCTTGCATCTTACCTAAAAGTTCATTCTCTTTCGCTTTTACTAGCTCCGTAGAATTGGTTTTTTCCTGTAAGATGGCAGCGTTCAGTTTTTGGATTTCAGAAAGCAATGTTTCTTTATCCTTACTCGAAGTACCTTTCTTTTCGTATTCGTTTCGCAGTTCGTCCCGTAAAGCGGTCAGCTTTTTATTGGTACGGTCTGCGGTTTTTACCTTTCCTTTTGACTCATCCGACAACTCGAATTCGTCTGTCATTTTTTCAATTAAAGCGTCGATTCCGTTCAGCTTTGTTGCAAGGTATTCGTCCCCGATTTTGCCCTTGAAATGTTCTAACAAAGAAGGATTATTCTTTGCTGAATCCATGTTCATAAGGTTATTAAGAAGTACGTTTTTCAAAGTAGTGTCTACTTCGATTTTTGCAAGGGCTTCGTTAGAACGGATAGTTTTTAACGCTTCATTCGTTTCGGGGTCAATACCCGCTCCCTTTGCAAGACTCACGATTAACTCGTCTAAGTTTGCCATTTTGTTGTATAAATTGTTTACACAAAAATCCATTTATTGCTTGGTGAATTGGTCTTTTTTTTATATTTGTAATAGTTTCAAACTACTACAAATGGCAAGACCACAGATACATGATTGCAGTAAACATTTAATCACATTGTGCCCCGAAACAAAACAGATAATTTTACATAAGTTAGCTGAAATGAGTACGGATCGGGCTTCAACATCTTACTCCGATGTGATTAATAAAATTGTGAATGAGTATGATGAAATTAAAAAGGGGAAAGCGGCATGAACGATTGGAAGGGAAATGAAATAACTGTCGGAATGATTGTTTCAAAAATTAGATACAAAAACTGGTATGAGGGCGGAAAGATTTCTTTGGGTTTTATGTCAAGTGATGGAATAGAATTTATTGGCAAGACCGTTTACCAAGAAGACAATTATTTTTGGGATGTTGTTGAAACAGCGAGAATAACAGAGCCTTCAAATACTTTTACAATGATGTTTGATCCTAATGCGATAGGCTCTGTTCCAATTAATCATATTGGAGGCTTTCAATTACATTGCAACGCTTTTGAGATTATCTGTATTCAAGGGATATCCGATAATATGGACGAATTTTTCAAGAGTTTAATTAGTGTCAACTAAACCTATCCCTCAACTCTTTCGGAACAACCACAGCAGGAACAGGAATTATCTGATGTCCGCATTTATGACCGCCCCGATAAATAAAGAAGTTAGTGGCGTTGGTATTGTCAAACATTCCTACGGGCAATCCTTTTTTACTTAATGGTATTTGTTTGCCATCAATTTCACCTCGAAGTAATGCAGGAATTTCACTCACATGAAAGTATCTTTTTTCTACCATGTGTACACAAAAATCTCGTGAGGTAGTAAGCAAAGAACCTAAATACTGAAACCATTCTAGCCCTAAATCATCGGTTACCGCTTTAATGTATTGAGCGTTGTACTGATGAACGGCATCGATAACAATCTTCTGACTTTCGGAAATCATGTAAGGCGAAGCACCTTTCACGCCTTCCACTATTTCACCATGCAACACTCTTATTAAATCTCCATACGAACCACCCGAACCAATATTTGCTTTCAGTACGTTCATGATAGAAGACTTCATTCCGACACCGACCTTTGCCTCTGTGAGTGCATCGATGGTTAAAGCCATGTTCACCTTCTTAATCTCTTCGAGTGTTTTGAAGGGCTTGAATTCTGCGAAGGTGGCGGCTAAGTATCTGTTATTTAGAATAGAAACCGTTTCAAATACTTTTGAGAATTCAGCTACTTTTCTCTGGTAACTATCCGATAAAATTATTTTGTCAAGTTCTGCCGAAATTTTTAAGAGCAGCTTTTGATTGGCAACATTGATTTTAATGTTTCCGTTCCTGCGGTCCAATTGAGAAACAAGGTCTACCACTTTATCGTAGATCCGTTTTTGTTCCACAGGCAATGAGTCGATAAATTTAATTACCGACTCATCTAAAACCTTTAAAAGTGTGTTAACTGTTGCTTGGGCCATTGTTTTGAGCCATATCTGTTACGTTTGCCTGAACAGAATTTACCTTAATAAAATCTTTAGCGTATTTAGAAATGATTTCTTTTTGCTTATTTAAGTCAAGGCGTACAAAGTCTTTGTTTTCAAATACGGCACGTTCAATAAATTCTTTGATGTTCGCATGAATTACGCCCGACTCTTTACTAATCCAGCCTTGAGAATTATCTGATATGATATCGTCTGAACTTCGTCCGGCTAACGGGTCAAGGTCGTACATTAGTTTTACTTTGTCTGCGATGTCAGGATTAGCATTGAAAACACGCTGCGCATATTCAACCTCTGCATGAATGACAATGACAGGATTAAACTTACCGTCTTTCATTTTCTGAATATCTGCGGCTATGGCTGAATCGGTTGCAATGTCGTATTTAACAGGAACGTTAATTACAGGTAGCATTAAATCCCGTTTCTCTTGGTCGGGAATTAAAACCGAATATCTCCAATCGCTCGTTAACTCAATAGTCGCATCGGTAATATAAACGATATCTTCTGCAATAGCCCCTACAAAGTTATTTGCCTCTGAGCGGTCCCATTCTTTAGCAAGCCCTGATTGGTTTAACGGAGTTGTATCTAGGTGTTCCATGTTCACCGACTTCAATGCTTTGTAGAGATGCTTGTCTACTCTTACATCTTGTATCTCGATGGACTTGGTATCTTTCTCAATAAAACCACCTACAGGAGTTGGTGGCGGGTTGGTTCCTGCTTTGGTTTCTTTTAAATTAATGACCGTCGTTTTATACGGACTATTTGGAAGCCCGCCACTTCCTTCGCAGGATTTACAACTACGACTACCGGGCGAACCGTCAGCTTTTGGTATCTTGCCTGTTCCGTTACACTTGCCGCAGAACTGAGAGCCGTAGATCCACGGAGTAGGAAACATCGACTGAACGACACTACCCTGTAAATCGCTGTACTCCCTTGCTGCTTCATGTAAGTACGGAAGCATGGAGTGTAAACGACTTTTGTATAATGTGTGCTTACTTGTTTCTTTGTATACGATACCACGGAAACGAACTACGGGTAGTTTCTTTGTTACATTTGGAATCTCATCGATTAGATAGGTATTGTTAGAGTTTTGTTTGTAAACTAAAACAAATTCCTTATCTGCGTAGATGTAGACATTCCCCTCATGCGATTTTCCATTTTCAGTATAAACGTACTTTTCTTCGCTCTTGACAAAGCACCATTCATCGTTGACGTAATCAATTACGTTTGGAGAATTATAAATTACTCCGTACGGTTTTAGGTATTCGTTTTGTTTGGCAAGTTCTGCAGGGTAAATTAACTCAAATGCGTTCGGGTCAATTAGAGTTTGTTTATAGGCAACAGACCAAATCCAATTATCAACTGAGGTGTGCTTTGGATATTCAAAGACGCAGTAATTTTCCAACGATTCTTTTTCTGATATCGTACTCAGTTTTTCTCCTTTGGAAAAGTCAATCGAATAATCGGTAGCTTTTCTAATCTTGCTGACTGAGTTAAAGACCTTTTCCACCACGCCCTGAGTTGGTGACTGAAATATCTTTTTTCGATAGTCTTTGATTTCTGAGCTTTCGGTTGGTCGTGCTTCATCGATTAATTTTGCAGGATAAAGACCGTCCGCATGAATACGCAGGTCTTCATAGTACTCAACACTTAATTTATAAAATGGGTGCGTTTGCTGTAAATCAGTCCACGCTTTAAATTGATCTTGGGTAGGGATCATGCAGCTACTTTTTGTCTTTCTTTTAGAATGTTTATTTTTGATTGTATCTGATAGTATGGTGTTTTAATTCCGTACGCATGATGATACATACCCGTTAAATTATTATAGATTCTTTTTGTGTTTGGATGATTAATGTCGCCACCGGCAGAGATGAGATAGTATTGATAAACATACTCCTCTTTTTTCAGGTCCTTAAAATAGTTGCCCTGCCAGAACGAAGGCTCCCATTTAATGTAATCGACTTCGTGCCCCGACAAAGCAATCCCCATCATCAGATACGGCTCGTCCGGTACGGCGTGAGAGAATTTACGGACCGATAGTTTGTTGTCATCGTAAACCTTTTGAGCATTCTTAAAAATAGAATCCGAAACTTTTCCCTGTTCAAAGTAAATAACCTCGCTACTCACATCTAAGACCTTTTCAGCTTTATACATGGCGTGAGCCTGTGATAGTGGCAACCAATCGTAATCGGATGCAGGAGCATTGACCGCTACTTTATAACCTCTGTTTGCTATCTCAAATTGCTTTCCTTTTAGTAGCATAAATAAGTCAGAAGGTGAGCGTTCAGGACACCACTGCATGTCCACGTCACAATACAATGTCTTTTCAAAAGGAGTGATTTCGTTTAAGTGAAGTTTGAATTTCATGTAATCCTTTCCGTGAACACCGCTTACCCATTTCTCGTCAGCCTCTATGATAATATCAAAGATTTCTTTTTGATACGGCTCTAACATATTAAGCGACCCATGTGCAATGACAATAGCAAGCGGGATTTCAGGGTTTTTTACTTTCCATCCCACCGCAAAACTAAAAGCATAAAATCCATACATCGGATGCCCGAAAGCTCCTATTAAACCGCCTTGTGGTAATTTTTTTTTCATTATTTTGAGTAAATAGTTCCTGTTGTTTTTCTTAATTCAATTCTTGCTCTTGACAAATTGTTTATTCCGTCCTTATTCCATTCGGGTTTGTAGTTTTGTAACTTTACAAAATAACTTACTCCGTCAATGGCAAAAGAACTGCACTGTATTTGAGCGGTAATCGTGTCGTGAGTGTTTTCGTCTACCTTATCAAGTAACCCTGTGTAGTACTTTTCACGTTTGGAATAAACATTTATTCTGCTGCCGTCAGATGGTTCGTAGTCGTCCGATGCATAAGGATATTCAGGATTGAATTTTAAGAACCGCATCCGATGTGATAACTGAAAGTTGGACCATAAGAAACCAAGTGAGGTCGTATTATTATCTCCCGATGCTGCAATTAATTTTGTGCATGGGTGCGCCTCCTGGACAACGAAGCAATTAGAAAGGTACACAGTCGAAGTACATGGGTCGGTAACCTTTATTTTAAAACAACCATCGTCTAAGTCGCCTGTTAAAGCAATGGTTACATTCACTCTATCCTTTACATAACTTACATCGCTTTCTGCAACGGCATCATGTATTGTAGCGCCTTGTAAATCCACTACCTCAACTCCATAGTCTAAGGCCAGTTCATAAGCAGAAAGGTAAGTAATACATCCATCGAAATCAGTACTTGGTACAATAGACAAATCGCTTCCGTTAACCGCCAAATCGTAATAAGTAAATTCTCCGTTTTTTGTAATTGTCCCCGCTCCATTGAGTCCAATGAATACAACTGCAGAGCCTGCCGTCATATTTTCAACTCGAACCTGAACTCTGAAATAGGCTGAACCCGCAACAACGGTATTTAATATTGCAGGAATAACGATAGCGTCCACATCTCCCGCAGCGTGACACATTGCACCTGCTCCTATTTCCCATCCATCGGCTACCGTAGGAATACAATCAACCGCCTGAGTGACTTGTATGTTATCTAAAACCAAAGACCCGTCAGAACCGCCATTCTGAGTGAAGTACATTATTGCATCTGCTCCGCAAACAAGGTTAAAAGTATAATTTCCGTCTGCTGTTATGCTTTGTAGCGCGCCACCTGAACCCAGAAATACAGCTAAAGTTAGCCCCGATGTTGAAGTATAATCACGAACCGAAAACGAAACACTATACGATGCCCCTGAAACTAATGTAACTAAATCTTGAGTAATCCGTTGGTTTGTTCCTCCTGTTGCAGCGTAAGTTAATTTTGCTCCACCTGAGGCATCCCATGTCCAATTAGAACCCGCCACCCAATCGGAAAGGTCAGTATTAAAAAAAGCATTTTGAATCGTTATCGCAGAACCGCCTGTAGAAGAAAAAGTAGGATTGCAAAATAACTCGCCCGTACATGGAGCGTTGAACATCTGCAAATAAAGATTGTCGTTGGTATTATAAAGTGCGCAATAGGTTTTACTGTTGACTACTAAACAAGTGTCATCGGCAACAGGTGAAATATTGATCGGTTGATTGGGTATTGCCTGAATGGCCATTTAAGGAATATCATAAACGTGACTTTTAAATGGTTTGGTCTTATGGACCCGTTATTTTGTGATGCAGGTACAAGTACCTATTTTTGTAGTGATGACTGTAAAATCAGGAAGTGTGTCGTATTGGTACTCATACGTTGGTTGCTCGAAATCCCTTATCTCATCCGAGCCGCAAACCTCTTGCTCGTCTACTGCGTTATCGGGGTCATAAGACCCATACTCCTGAATCAATACTCCATTATTATCATATTGTTTCGTATTAAAGGTATACGTCCGTGTACAGTCAGCACATTTTTTACATCCGTAAATTCCGACAATAAAGATAATTAGTAGTATGTTTCTCATTTTGAGCGTTATTTAGGCTATAAATATACAACTATTTTTATTATCTGTTCAAATTTTTACTTGAGTACAAAATCATCTTTGCGCTGTGGTTGTTGTGTTTGAATGAACTGATAAATCCACGCCTTCCCGCATCTCCTGACATGGCAAACCCTAAAGCTCCCTTTGGATTGGCTTTTATGGCTTGAAACTGAGTAAATGTGATTGGGGCTTCAATTTCATGACGAAGTACCGGGTAATCGTCGGGGTTATAGGTTTGAAACGAGCCACCACCTGTTACGGCTGACGATACGCCGAACGTACTACCTTGACGAACTTTGTAGCCTCCGAATTGACCTAGTACATAAATACTCAGTACTGCTACTTCTGTAGCGTCCATATTGAAAGTTCCTGAAGTGGTTATATTAAAAACCTTTGGAGATTCTGAGGAGAAATTAAATCCATATCCCGTTGTTCCTGAATAAAGATTAATTGTACGTAATAGTGTCCCCCCAAACCCTGTATCATATATGTTTATTTTTGGGTAAAAAGTAACGAATGAATATGCGCTACCAAAAAGTATTGCCGCATGATTGGTGTACATATCCAAGTTTATGTTGAAGGTATACACTCCTGTTGACGGGGCTGTGTATTCTGATTGCGAAGCATCGTAATTGTTATTGTCATCGAAATAAGGAGGCGTAAAATCGTCTTCAAATAACACAGGTTCGCGCGTATCTGAAGGAGAATTATAATTTGAATCCAGCGTCGACACCGCTAAAAACTCATTCGTCGCATCTCCTAAAAACAATGCTATTGAGTTAGGAATAGCCCCAAGATAACGAAGCGAAGTGTTGTAGTTGTTCA
>ERZ869921.1110-NODE-1110-length-12341-cov-4.678333_pt1 | contig 12341 bp, 16 predicted proteins | sample MGYA00579310_ERZ869921 | MGnify/ENA primary metagenome ERZ869921 (study PRJEB32216, sample SAMN09231816) | wastewater metagenome | place: USA: Maryland | collected 2016-06-21 | study: EMG produced TPA metagenomics assembly of the PRJNA472060 data set (Reclaimed...
TGTTCCAGACGAATCGTCCACTGGTAACGGTGGGTTTGTTCCAGACGAATCGTCCACTGGTAACGGTGGGTTTGTTCCAGACGAATCGTCCGCCGGTAACAGTGGGTTGGATCCAGACGAATCGTCCACTGGTAAGGTGGTTTCATTCCAGACGAATCGTCCACTGGTAACGGTGGTTTTGTTCCAGACGAATCGTCCACTGGTAAGGTGGTTTCATTCCAGACGAATCGTCCGCCGGTAACAGTGGGTTTGTTCCAGTCGAATCGTCCACTGGTAACAGTGGGTTGGATGCCGGTGCGGAGCTGGTGGCCGACAAAGGCTTGATGCTGTCAGCCATCGCTGGCTATCGGTGGGAACGTAAAGCCGATTGCATCGAGCTTTGGCAAAGCCGGAACGGGCGAAGGGTTGCCGGTGGATATGTTGGACGAATCGGCAAACGGTTGCTCTCGCAATGGGAGGCCCTGTCGCGCACGGAACAACCCACCGTTATCGCGAGCTGGGTGGAAAATCGGTGCACAGAGAAGGGAGCCACGAATACCGACGGTTAGGACGCCAGTGCCGACGTCGGCATGATCAAACCAAAGCAAAAGGCCAGCCTAAATAGCTGGCCTTTGCTGTTTTTGCAGATGATTTTCAACGAATCGTTATTCTCTTGGCCAATAAAGGTATGTACGCCGATCGCCGCCGCTGCCTCGGCTGTCATTGGGAGCTTTTCTTCGAATAACCAACCGTTGAACGAGCAGCTGGCGCAAGTGTGCTTGTACTGTTACCCAGGGAATGCCGGTGTTTTTGGCAATGTCGGCCGCGGTGGACACCCCTTTGTCTATGGCTGAAAGAATTGAGCGTGCATCATTGGATTGATCGCGTCGGGCTTCGCGCAAGATGACGCGATGCAGCCGGTCGTAAAAACAGGCTCGGGTTGGATTCTGAACTTTGAACAGCTCAGTGATGGCCGCAAGCTCGAGTAAATCGCGAGTGCGCTTGCTCATTGGTGAAGGTTTAGGGGAGGTGGTAGCAGTCTCCGCCGCCTGTGAGGTTTCGGAAGTCGAAAATGCAGTAGGTTCCATGATCAATATCGAAGATCGTGTCGTGAGAGGTGGGAGGATTTTACTTTGTTTCGACGATTCGTCCACTGGAAATGTCTATGGTTGCACCCGGGCGTTTTCCTTGCGCTTTTGCCTATAGACTTTCATCCAACTTCGTTCACAAGCCTTGCAAGTGCCGTTTGGTAAGCCGGTGATTTTGCTGCATCGGTATTCAGCAATTGGCTTATTTTCACCACAAGTCCGGCAACTCATCACACCCAATTCAACGCAGCGCTGTTTTTGTTCGCGCACGCGCCCAACTTCACGAACCATTTGGATCCACTTCATAGCAGGGGACTGCCCGTCTCTTCGGTTCGTGCGGCCAGTGCATCGGTAGCCTTTCCACTGCGCGCGCTGTTGATTATGGCAAAGCCGACACTCTGGCCGTCGGCCGAAGGCGCAACTTTTTTGCTTAAAGAATTCAGTCAATGCTTTTTCGATGCCACATTTCGAGCATCGCTTCGTTTTTGGCAGGTTTTCAGGTTGTTCGTTTTTCATTGCTGATGAAATTGAAATTTTTCTACATCTAGCCGCGCAGTGCGGTCGCGCGTCACCCTCAGTTCGTAAAGCTCAGGAAGTACCTTTTGCCTTTAGCAGGGAATGCTCCGCCTTTTGCGCAGAGTCGTCCGTGGTTGCGTTTTTGGTTCGGCGCGACTTCCGCTTCGGCTTTGCCTTGGCTGCTTCAAGGGCGGCCTGTTCTTTCAATCGTGCAACCCCTTCCTTGACGGCTTTCTTTTTGCGCTGGCGTTCGGCCTCAGCGTGATCGCGGCTGGTTTGGGCTGCCTCTCGTTTGGCCACAATTTCTGGGGGGAGTGTCGGCATCTCTACACCAAGGGCTTGAACGTAGAGTCCGCACTTGCCGCAGTGGCCAGCGCCGCCGGGCAACACACCGCGTAATGGTTCAATGTGGATCGGGCAAAGATAGTCACTCATGCTGCTTTTCTCACCTCCTGTTGGGGCATCTGCTTTGGCTGTTGCAGTCGGTTTTCGAGCGTGAGGCGCATCTGTGCGAGTTCAGCAGGCAGCCAGTTGTAACGACACGATCCACACCAGCAACCACACTCGGGGTGATCGGCCAGCAACCAACCTCCGCAAGCCGGACAGATTTGCGCTTGGAGTCGAGCTGCAACGATTCGTGCCGAAAGTGATGGACGGCGGTGCAGGACGTGATTAAAAGTGGGGAAGGGGAGTGCAAATTTTGTCATAGTCGTTGTTTTTAGGTGGCGACAGTGGCGACAGTGGCGACAAGTCAATAGAATCAAGGGTTTCGTAGTGTCGCCACACGGTTTTCAGTAGTGGCGACAGTGGCGACACTATGTAAATTTCACTCACGTGTCGCCACTGTCGCCACGTGAGTTTTGCTAGTGGCGACACGTCGAAAAGCCCGTCGTTATTGGCTTGTCGCCACTGTCGCCACTGTCGCCGCTGCAAAATTCAATCTTCCAGCAATTTACTTAGTACCCCATAGACTTTTTTCCGGCCCTCAGGTAGGCGTTTTTCGCACTGAAAACCGCGCGTAACCGTAACTCGCAATGCTCCGCGCTGATCCAGCGCTCGCAATACCATTTTGAGGTCAAAGCCAGTGCAAACGTCTGCACGAAAGACCTCAGGCAACACGTAATAAACCAACCCGCTTTCCGCGTCGGCTTCGTCGGCTGGCTCGACATAGCCTGCCCGGTTGTAGGTGTTTTCACCTTGCAAGCCGATCCGCTGAAAACGACTCTGCCCGTGAAGCTCGAAAAAGCGTTTGACTTGCCGCAGCGCTGCCTCTTCGTCGGCACTGCCTGTTGTGCCGCGTTCGTTGAGCCAAGCTGTCAGCATTGTTTTGATCGCATTCGTTGCATCGTCCGGCTGCCAGCCAGTCAACTCCATTTCTGTCGCCAGTTCACCGGCAAATGCTGCCAACGCGAAACGGTGCGCAACTCGGCCGACTTCGCTGCTTACTTTCTCTGGCAGCATTTCGGCCAGGAGTTCGGCTTCAAAAGTGCGATACCTTTTCGAAAGGGAATCAAGTCCTCCGACAATACGGGAAAGGAAGGCGCGAATCGGTGCCCCGTAACAGTCGCGGGAGGCGCGTTGCAGGTAGCGCGAGAAATCATCACCGCTTTGGAAGTCGTGTAATTCCTCAAACAGTCCAAACTTGTCGCTCGCCTTTGCTGGTAGATTGATGACTCGCACTTCCTGACCAGCTCGAATGCGTTTGCCGGTTTGCGCGATGTGGTCGGCCAGCGAGATCTCACCCGATGAAAGCAGAGTGAGCCTCCATTCCATAGTGCGACGCATGCCGCCTGTTCGTGATTGTCGTGTTTTTCCTTGACCGTTGGCGAGCATATAGGCCGACTCGTTCACATCGTCTGGCTTGCATTCGGCAATCTCATCAAGGCAAAGCAACCCGTCGTTATGCGCTTCGGCCACGGATTCAAGCCCGTTGATAGTGGCGCGCCATCTACGCAAAAAGCCCTTGTCCCCGCCGCCTCCATGGACGGAACCCGCAACAAAAAGCGCAGTGGATTTACCAAGGGAACTGCTGCCAGTGAAATGCCAGCCTCCGGACTCGCCGTGTAATGGATCAACCAAAACAGCAGAGAAGGCCACGGAGACAGCCAAGAGCAACCGGCTGTTGCCGACGCAATAGCGGCCAACGTTGTTGCGCCATTCGTCGGCCGTGCCGCGCGATCGAAAGAGACAATCTGTCGAAAAGCTTTGCAGGTAAACAGGCTCTGCATCCTCTCCGCCGATCGCTTCGTCTGGCAGCACGAATGAGCCTCGATGCCACCCCTGTTTGGTTACACAGAGAACTCGTTTGCCCGGATCGGCATTGAGGTACGCTTCGAGAAATCGTCGAGCCTTTTGTGTGTTGCCGATTCGTACGCCTTGTCGTAACAATTCGCGGCGCACTTCCTGTCCATCGCCGCCCAGCAGTTCCATCGGCATCGCCCATTGGTGCCAAACCCCGTCGCGATCGGGGAACCGTAACAACCGCCCCCAGTTTTCTGAGCGATCGTCGCGAGTGTCGGCCTCGATGGCGAGTTCAGAACATACCCAAGTCTTATCGCCGTCTTCGTCGGTTGCCCACACACCGCTATCAGTGTTGTTAAATGTGACTCCGCCGACTTGCGACTTTTGCTGTTTGCCTTTCTTGGCCTCAGATTTCCCGGCGGTCTCAAAGATTCCCGCAACGAAGTCTGCCCCTTTGGCGGCCAGCAAATCATCAATGCCGTTCACACCCTCGACGTCCGGCAAATCTATCCAAGTGACATCGGCCCCGCGTTCGCGCAACGCCCGCATCAGTCCCGCGCGCGCAGCCTTTACGCTTTGATTCGTTTTCACATTGGCGTCAAAGACGATTAGCACTGGCCGATCTTTCCAGACGATTCGTTCAATGTCTGGGATAACACCGTGGATCTCTTCGATGGTATGGCCACCGACATCGCGTTTAACTTCGATTTTGCCGCGCCAGTTCCACACACCGGACAAACCCACAACCAGTCTCTGTTCTTGCCGATCGGCATAGAATCGGGTCAGTGCCAGTGCCTTCTTTTCGCCTTCGGTGATAGTGCAGGGAATGGAAGGGTTTTCCAGCCAGGCCGGATCCATCGTCGGCAAAAAATAAAGCAAATTGCCACGGCCAGGAGCTGACAGATACTTGTTTTTCTCTTTAACCAAGCCATCGCTTTGTTTTTCAAGGTCTGGTTGGTCCCGTCGTAATCGCCATTCGCGCGGCTTTGGTTCACCCGGCCAGAAGTAAGGAAAGCAAAGCCCTGCATAGTTAGCTTTCGCTCTTGGTTTGCGTCCAACCAGCTCCGCCCCTTCTTGACTGTCAACGCGTCGAATCTGCGCAGCTCCAATGATCTCTGGCGTAATGTATGAGCGGGAAAGTTTTTCAAAGTCGGTGTTATTCATGCTGCCACCGCCTTTCGATCGGGGAATCGTTGCTCGATGTCGGCCTCGATTTGAAGCCGATAGGCCTGCAGCAAAAGTGCGCGCGGAACTTGACGCCCGGTCGCTATTCGTTGGCGGGCGATTCGATCGAGTAAATCAGCCATAACTATTGCGGGTGTGACTTTGTCAGTTGTGAGGATGAGTGGCTGTGGTAAACTTCTTTTGTTCGATTCACCAGGCAGCCGTACGCACATCGGGTCTGGGAAAGCCGCTCCGGTCACAACGGAAGCGGCTTTCGTGTTTTTTAAGGTCATGCTGTTACCTCGCTATTTTTCTTTGCCTTTTTCGTTCTCCCTCCAGTGGTCGTTTGCAACCAGGTCAAGAGGTCACTGCCCAAATAGAAACGGCGTGAGCCGACGCGCCGACAAACCAGCCGTCCGGCCCTTACCGCGCGGTATCTGGTTTCGTAACAAACGCCAGTCACCTGCGTTGCCGTCTCTTCGTCGTAAACCGCGGTCGGTAAAATAGGGATGGCAGGTGCAAGCATCGGCACTTGTTCATCTAGTGTTATGCCCAACACGGAAGCGACAGCGGCTACCACTGCGCTCAAATTGTTGGGGGCTTGGTTTCGGTTTTGAACTTCGGTCATAATGGAAAAAACACGCCTTCCCGTGCCACCCGCACGGGGCGGAGTGGCACGAAACTAAGGTTTCGGGTTGGGGGCTGACCGGTTGGCGTCTCAATTCCTTCGGTTAGCCCCGTTTCTTTCTGTCTCTATCGTGCAGGTTCTGGCACCTTCAAAACAGGACAAAAAACTGGGCTAATTTTTGTCCGGTTCTTTCCTCCACTCTTTCCAAGTCAGTTCCAAGTTTTCAGCGACTTCTAGCCAAGTTGATCCATACTCTTTTATCTGCCTTCTAAGATGCCGAACATCACAATTGAAGGCTTCCGCTAATTGCTCTTGAGTCACCTTTTTTGAAGGCGTTGCACTTTTGATCGCCACCCACGCAAGCCCCAGCCTGCATAGAAAGCTACTCTTTTGGTTGCTGAACAACCGAACTGACTTCAGGCGATCTTGAGTGCGGCCAGACTGCTTTTTAAGGTATTTAGTCAATGTTTTTTCATACTCAAAAAGGCCTTCCGTAGATGACTCGTATGCGATCAACATTGCTTCTTGACGTAGCGCCGTGAAAGCCTGATTCAAAACATCACCCAGCATGATTTTCATCGCCCAGCGAGCCACTGCCGCAAATTCAAAAAACTCGGCTTGGGGATTGGCACGCGTAATGCCTTCGATATCTGGTTGTACTGCGTACTGCTCGGCATCTTTGATAGAAAAATTTTTTGCGTACGGAGTAGTTTCCAAAAGGAAACGAAGCGACGGGCGAAAGTTGTACTGGCAATGAATCTTCCCACCGCAGTCATCCTCCATGACAAATTCCCATAAATCCGTTTTGTCACCGTGTAGATCGAGTTTTCTCATCCTGGCCTCCTGTCAGCCATAGCCTGTGAGTGGATCGGCGCGCGCGCAGTCAGGATCCTGCGTTTTCCCGTCGGTTAATTACTCCCACGGTAGCGCGCCGACGATTGAGAACTCAGTTAACAAACGTGGACACCGTTGCCCTGTCAGCGTCTTTCCGGAACGCATCCAGCGCATCGGCCGCGCGCTGTGCTGAGTTCGCATCTGGGTTCAAATAACGATTCAACATCGCCAATGTTGTATGGCCGGAAAGCTTCATCGCTTCTGTGTGCGGAATGCCCGCCGCAATGAGTCGGCTCACAAAGGTATGGCGCAAGTCGTGAAACCGTAAGCCTTCGATTTTTGCTGCCTTACAGGCAGCCGCCCAACCCTTCTTTACGTTGTCGGTCAGTCCAAACACGCGGTCGTTTTTTTGCTGTGGTGAGGCTTCATAAAGTCTTAGCAACTCGTCATGCACGCGGTCCGTCATCGCTACGTTACGCGGCTTGTTCGTCTTGGTGATGATCGCGCGTAACGTAATGGTGCGCGTCCGAAAATCCACGTCTTGCCATTCGAGTTTGAATAACTCACCGCGTCGCATCCCGCTATCCAATGCGGTAATGATGAGCGCGTGCAAATGTGTGCGTTTCCCGACGCAAGCCGCCAGCAACCGGCTTTCTTCTTCAAAGCTCAATGTGCGGTCGCGACTATTTTCCGCGCCTCGGTCAATCAGCGCTTCGCCCCGGGTAAAAGGGCTGGTCAGAATCCAGCCTTGCCGTACAGCGAAGTTCAGCATGGCGCGCAGTGTTTCGAGTTCTCGATTAACTCCGGCCAATGTGCGCGGCCTTTCTTTCTTCTCGCCTTCTTTGCCGTAGATGATTGGGGTTCGCAGCCTGGTTAATTTGTAGGCTTCGATATCGGCATGGGTGATGGCTCGCACACGCTTGTTGCCGAAGTGTTCCACCAACGTTTTGACGTAGAGTTTCGGTGTGTAGAGTGACCGCATCCCTGCCACTTTTTTGCCGTCCACGTAGACGGGCTCTATCAGCTTGGTTTGTTCGTACCGTTCGGCCACTTCACGAAAGCGCATCTTGTCGCCTTCGATGGATTGTTGCCCGCGTTCTTTGATGTCGCGTTTCAGAGCATCGAGCTTGTCGCGTGCTTCAGTTTTGCTCTCACAGTAGCGTTTGACGTTGCGCCGCTTTCCTGACTCGTCGGTGAAAGTGACACGCGCAACCCATTTTCCAGTGGTTTTATCTTTGAAGAGGTAACCAGTTCGTTGCTTCATTCGGATTCCTTGTGAGGTTTACGGACACATTTAACGGACACAATGGCCTGTCAGAGTCTGACAGGTTTGGAAAGGTACGGAAGCGAATTATTCTCTTTCCACGTTGTCTTTGAAAGGTGCAGGCAGCTAGAAAAATATAGGGAAAATAGGCTTGCATCGGTTCGGGACCGAGAGGTCGGAGGTTCAAATCCTCTCGCCCCGATAAACAAACAAAGCACTTACGGTCACAGCAATGTGGCCGTTTTTGCGTTACGGACACATTCGCGGACACATACGAAGTTAAAACACGCTTTCCCTAACTCTCCTGCCTACACCTTGCGCCATTTCCTAATTGTCAAAGATTCACCTGACTTCCCTAGCCGGAAAACTATTTCTCTATTTTCGAAGCCGCTTTTTTTGTTCGCTTCGGCTTTTCAGCTTTTGGTTTCGTCGCTTTGGCATCTGCAATCGTCACGGGCGTTGCTGTTGTGGTTGGTTGCGCTTCATCACTTGCCCCCGCTTCGGCCGACTCGGCATCCTTGGCTTTCGGCGGCCGTCCGGCCTTCCCGTAAGTCGTTACATTGTCCAGAGAGTCAGCAGCGATCGCGTAATCACGGCCTAAGTTTTGAGCAACGATTTTCCCGTTGCGAATGAGTTGGCGAACTCTGATAACGCTCACACCTAATTTCTCAGCAGCTTGTTTTGTATTCAGCAATTCCATGCCCTTTTTATACACCGGCAATAAATATAGCGCAAGCGAAAGATTATTCTTGACTATAACTATCGCAAGCGATATATTATTCCTGTCAGTCAGCAATAACGCTGATGACGAATCGGGGAGCAACCAAAATGACTGAGAGCAACCAAAAACAAACCGCACAAGAAAAGCCGCAAGCGGCTAAAACCGAAACAACCTATGCCCGTTACACGTACCGCGATGCCGATGGCACTACGGTTTACGTTAGCGCTCAAGTGAGCCAAAAGCGCGAAACTTACGGCGGCATAGATATCTAATCGAAAGGAGAAAAACGAGCATGAGTACGAACCAAGGCAACCAACTTCAACCGGCAACGGGCGCAATCAATGCGCCCGTCACGATGCCGAAGTACACGATCCAAGCTGTCCTGAAGGGCTTCCCTGTGGCAGTGGAGTTGACGGGCAAAGCTGAAGCGCTCACTTCGATCGTGGATCGGCTGATCGAGATCGGCGCCACGCCTCCGCGCTCGATCGCGCCGACTGTCAGTGCAGATGCCAGCACTGAAACTCCGACGTGTCCGCAGCATCACGCCAAGATGAAAGAAAGCCGTAAGCCTGGCGTTTGGTACTGCCCCAAAAAAGATGGTGATGATTATTGTGATTACAAAGTGAAGCGGTAACAGGTTGCTCCCTGATAACGAGGCCGCGCCGATGCAGACGAGTCGGCGGCGCGGCCTCATTACCTTAACGATTCGTCACTGAAGGGCAAAAAATGAACGTAAAATCGAAGCAAACAAAAAACACGAATTCAAAGACATCTGATCCGTTGGCGCGGTTGTTGGTCGACAATAAAAGAATGGCAGTGCAGCTGGCGAACGCTAAGGCATCTCTTCGAGAGACTGAAGCACAGTTGGAGAAAACGCGGGCCGATTTGGAGTGGATCCAAGTTCCCACGCATCGGTGGCCACTGGGGTTAACCTACGAACAAAAACTGCATGATTTAGGCAGAATCTTGGCCGCGCTTTTTTATGATGAAAATTTAGAGCCGCCGATCGCCGCCGCGTTCCAGCGCGCGATGGAAGAAATCGAAGAGCAAGTCATTCGTCTTGGCGGTGTGAATTTGCCGTCGGTGAAAGCGCATCACTGGTTTCCCAAATTGGCGATGTCGCTCACTTCATTTAGCAAGAACAAAGACCAGATGAAGATGACGCGAGAAATCCCTCTTTCCCCTCCATCGCAAACTGACTCAAAAACGGCGTTGAGGAAAGTGGCATGAGCAACGAATCGTATAAGACCTGGTATACACCGCAAGAGTTTGCCGACGCTCTGGGGATCAAGGTGGATACGGTTTGGCGTTGGCTTCGTGATGGCAAGCTGGCTCATAAAGAACGCGCCGGACGAATGCGGTTGTGGCGTATCCCTGCCTCAGAGTTGGAAGCCATAAACACCGCGCTCGATGCCAAAAGAAACCCGTCAGGCATTGACGAACTGCCTGAGTTTCTTTCTCCCCAGCAGTTTGCCGACGTTATGGGTGTGAAAATCGAAACCGTTTGGGGGTGGCTGCGAACTGGTCAGCTATCACATCTGCCAAGAACCCACGGGCAACGGCTTTACTTTATTCCTAGATCGGAGGTGCAAGGTTTTCACGTGAATCGAAAAAAGAACAAGAACGTTTTGGCTTTCCCGCCGATGCCGGCCGCTGATGACGCTGAAAAGAATGAGAATGTCTTGGCTTTCCCGCCGATCCAGTCAGGCGATGACGCTGCCTAAAATGCAGCGGGCTTGGAAAACGCGGAAACGTTAACCAAGCCCGTTCACAATAACCACACGCCGAAGCGCGTAGCGATTGCCTCTGCAGAGCCATCCTATCGCTTCGGCCTTCACTTTTGAAAGGCTGACACCAAATGTTGGATTATAAAAACTTTCTCGACAAACAAGGCGAGTTTGAAGCCAGTGCCGATTCGAAGCACGAAGCATCAGGCGCGCTTATCTATTGGGTTTTCCTGCTGGCTGGCGCTTTGATCAGTGCCGGTGCGAGCTATTACATCGGCCATAAGGGGTTGGCTGGCAATCCCTTTTACGAGCGGTTCATCGGATCGGCCAACGCCGCCTTGCTGGTTGTGCTGGTGCTTGATGGCACGTTTCTGGCGTTGGTTTGGGGGATGGGTACGTTTCTCAAAACGACTCAGCAGCGCGCATTGGCCGGCCGTGCCTTGGTTGTGTGCAAACTTGTTCTCTGCCTCAACATCTTGGCCGCATTTCTGTTGATTCAAGGTGCGTCAGTGTTGCCGATCGTCTCAACCTACACCGTATACGGTTCGCCCATCGTAATCAGCGCATCGCTTTGGCTGTGGAGTTCTCTGTATGGACATCGGCGCTCTGGCCAGATGATGGCAACGGCGCTCGACACGCAAGCTCGACGCGCCGATTCGTGGCGCGCTCAATACTTGGCGGACCAGCAACGCAACCGCGCGGCTTACGATCTTGCGCAAAATAGCCCGGCTATGATGGCCTTGCGTAATGAAGCAGCCAAACGTAAAGCGATTGCCGATGTGGCATCAGAATTCGGCCTCACGTTGGCTGAAGCTGAACAAGTCTACGTTGCGGCCGAACGCGACAAGATGACGAATCGTCCGGCCCTGCCCACCGTTCAACCCACCGACAAGCCTGTTGTTTCGTGGCGCGGTGGCCAGCCCGTCGGCAATGGCCTCGATCGGTGGAGTGATGATGCAATCCCAAAAGTCTAGCGCCGGTGGCAATGATGGCGAACGATTCGCCGTCGGCGTCATCGGCCTATCTTCACATTTCCTTGCCGGCATCTTCGACGATTCGTCAGAATCGAAAACCCACTGGTAACGGTGGGTTTGTTCCAGACGAATCGCCCACCGATAACGGTGGGTTGGATGCCGGTGCGGAGCTGGTGACCGACAAAGGCTTGAGGCTGCCTGCCATCGCCGGTTACCGGTGGGAACGTAAAGCCGATTGCATCGAGTTTTGGCAAAGCCGGAACGGACGAAGGGTTGCCGGTGGATACGTTGGACGAATCGGCAAACGGTTGCTCTCGCAATGGGAGGCACTGTCGCACACGGAACAACCCACCGTTATCGCGAGCTGGGTGGAAGATCGGTGCGGAGGGAAGGGAGCCACGCATGCCGACGATTAGGACGCCAGTGCCGACGTCGGCATGATCAAACAAAAGCGAAGGCCAGCGCAAAAAGCTGGCCTTCGCTTTTTGGTACCGTTGAACTGCAACGATGCGCCCATCAGTCAGCCATCCGGAGAACAATTCGCGCCCTAACTGGATCACTACGATTGCCCGCTGCCAGTCGGCTGAAAGTATCTTTCTAAACGAGCAAGCCACTTGTGCAACGCGCCGCGGCCTACCGCTCCGCGCGCTTCGCTGAATCGTCAAAACTCTTCGAGCGATCGGCAATGCTTGGCGTAACTGTTCATCGAATTCCAATTAGCTCCCGTCTGTGATGGTCTTTTTTTTTGAGATCAAAAGGATTGCCGACGTGGCATCAGAATTCGGACTAACACTAGCTGAAGCTGAACAAGTCTATGTTGCGGCCGAACGCGACATGATGACGAATCGTCCGGCCCTGCCCACCGTTCAACCCACCGACAAGCCGGTTGTTTCGTGGCGCTGTGGCCAGCCCGTCGGCAATGGCCTCGATCGGTGGAGTGATGATGCAATCCCAAAAGTCTAGCGCCGGTGGCAATGATGGCGAACGATTCGCCGTCGGCGTCATCGGCCTATCTTCACATTTCCTTGCCGGCATCTTCGACGATTCGTCAGAATCGAAAACCCACTGGTAACGGTGGGTTTGTTCCAGTCGAATCGTCCACTGGTAAGGTGGTTTCATCCCAGACGAATCGTCCGCCGGTAACAGTGGGTTTGTTCCAGACGAATCGTCCACTGGTAACGGTGGTTTTGTTCCAGACGAATCGT
>ERZ869921.1111-NODE-1111-length-12340-cov-4.866748_pt1 | contig 12340 bp, 21 predicted proteins | sample MGYA00579310_ERZ869921 | MGnify/ENA primary metagenome ERZ869921 (study PRJEB32216, sample SAMN09231816) | wastewater metagenome | place: USA: Maryland | collected 2016-06-21 | study: EMG produced TPA metagenomics assembly of the PRJNA472060 data set (Reclaimed...
ATTGTGTGAATGATTTTTTTTTTTTTTTTTTATGCGATGCCTATGTGTTCTTTTTGCAATGGAGGACTTTTAAAGATGCGATTAAAACACTTGAGAACAATGAATTAGAGTTAAAAACTATTGCTGTTTGGGATAAAAAAAATGCGGGATTAAATGGCGCAGGAGGAATGGCTGAACAATGGGAAGCTATAATAGTAGCTGGTAATATAAAATATTCAAGATTTGGTGGCAATGTATTTAATGTAAGTAGAGAGCAAAAGAAAAGAATAGATAGTCCGCACCCACATCAAAAGCCAATTGAATTATTGAGTGATTTATTAGAGTATTTTCAAGACTATAAATTATTGATTGATCCTTTTAGTGGTTCAGGCTCAACAATGGTAGCTTCGCACCAATTAAAACGTAAATGCTACGGAATGGAGCTTGACCCTAAATACTGCGACGTAATAATAACTAGAATGCTTAAACTTGATCCAAGCTTAATTATAAAAAGAAATGGTGAGGTTATAGAATGGCAAACCGCAGCCATTGGCGAGGACTAGCAAAGTGGCAACTAATAAAAAAGGCGATTCACACGAGGAATGGTTTTTTAGCCTACCACCAAAGCATTTTAAGCTGTTAGCAGAGGAGTGGAATGAGCGTAATCTAAAAATAAAGCTCCCCAAGCTAGATGACTATGATGCATGGCTAAACCATTTTAAAAAGATGCCGCCAAGTCACATAAAGATGCTAGCCGTTACCGGGCAGGACTTTCTGAGCACCGAGGCTTATGCAGCGCTGAGCCGTTGGCACGACATTATCGGCAACCCGCATCGAATTGAAAAGATACACCAGTCTGGGCTTACGAAATCTAAAGCAGCTAAGGAAACTACGAGTATTGTGGCTCTGGCGCTCAAAAATGACCGTCTGGGCGTTCTAAAGGCTACACGTGATGCAATAGCCGAAAAGCTAGAAAAGGGCGCAGGAGCGCGCGATACGGCCGCCCTAGCGCGTGAAATGACCGAAATAATGACGCAGATTGCTGATTATGAAAAACGCCTAGGCCCTAAAAAGGCAACCAAGCTTGGCCAACTGCTAGACGATATGGAAGATATAAAGCCTAAACGCCCCAGCCAAAACGGTCATGGCGCACGGCACACTAGCTTTAGGTCGCGCATTACAATTGAGGACTTAGAATAATGCCTAAACCACGCTACGGCAACCAAAAACCCCGACTTGATTACTACAAGAATGGTGATATTTGGATTGCTGATAAAACTATACAGCTATTAGAATACTATGGCATTGCACTGTTACCGTGGCAAAAAGCTATTTTATACCGTTGGATGGCTGTGGAAAAAGATGATGAGGGCAGTTGGAAATGGGTGAATACCGACTGCGGGCTTCTAGTGCCTAGGCAGAACGGTAAATCAGAACTTATGATTGCCCGTGTTGTTGGCGGGATGATTTTTTTGGGCGAGGCTCTTATTTATACTGCTCACAGCGACAACACCGTATCTGAGATAAAGCGACGTGTTCTGAGGTTCTTTTATGATGCAGAGGAGGAGATACGTGACATGCTTACAGATGAGTTTAGTAAGGAACCAAAGTCACTAGACTATGTAGAATTGCGCAATAGAGGGCGTTGTGTATTCAGAACCAGAACCAGAACCAATGGTCTGGGCACCACAAATGACGTCCTGTTGCTAGATGAGGATCAGGAGGAAACAGACGCTCAGCAGGAGGCATTATTGCCAACAATATCCTCTGGTAAAAACCAAAACCACCAAACAATACGTGCTGGAACTCCGCCAAGCGGCGGTGGTAGTGGCACGGTGTTTTTACGTTTACGAAAGAATGTTATCGACGGTAAAGCTCCAGATGTGTGCTGGCAAGAGTGGTCTGTCGAGAATATAACTGATCTAAACGACCAAGACGCCTGGTATGCAACCAATCCAAGTATGGGTTACTTTTTGATGAAATCTGCAGTTAAATCAGAATCGCAAAAAATGGCTGTTGACAGCTTTAATAAAATGCGACTTGGCTGGATTGCTGGAGTGGAAAGTATGCGTGCTATAAGTGATGACATGTGGTCACCACTAGCGGTAGAGAAGGTGGAGATACCAGATCACCCTAACATGGTTTATGCTGTAAAGTTCGCCCCAGACGGCAGCGCTGTTTCACTTGCAATCGGGGTTATAATGCCAGACACAAGGGTTCACGTCGAGCTGGTAGAACGTAAACCAATGAGCGCTGGAACGGCGTGGCTTGCTAACTGGCTATTAGAACGGTGGCGTAAGCCTAATAAAATCATTGTTGATGGGGCGGCTGGAACCCAGTTGTTGGTAGAGGAGCTAGTGCGTTCTAACCCAAAATTAAAGAAAAAAATACTAACTCCTAACGCACGTGAGGCTGGCGCAGCTTATGCAGACTTTTATCATGGTATTGAAACTGCCCAACTTACTCATTACAACCAGCCAGCCCTAAACATATCAATACGAACCGTAAAGAAAAGAAGTATAGGTAAAGATGGCATGTTTGGCTATGCTAGCATGAACCCGGATATCCAGAGTGATCCAACTGAAGCGGCGGCTTTTGCGTTCTACGGAGCTAGGAGGTTTAAAAAGGATAAGATGAACGGCGCTAGTGGTCAATCAATTATGATTTAACTTTTTATTGTAATCAGCTATCCACCTAGCCTTGTAAATATCATCTTTTAGCTTATGTGGATCTATAGCAATATGAGCGCGTATAAACGCTCTAATAGCTTCAGTTGAGTTTGTATCCACGTTTGGTATATAAATCTCCTCAACGCTTAATATATAGGTTTCCTGGGCTTTATTTTCAGGCTCAAGTTCTCCGTCTAGTATCTTTTTAATTTTCTTAGCCTGTTCAAACGTGATAGTTTTTATATCACCTCCTATTAGTTTTATGTATGGTTGCATTGCTCCTCCTTTTTTTAAGTACATTAAACAATAGATATTCTCTTAAAGTATTTACAGTTTGTAGAATAATATAATTTATGTTGCTTAGATTTATGTCCCCATTTTTTATTTTTAATACGGTTATAATCAAACTTTATTTTCTTATAGAACTTAATAGTTTCTTTATTTGTTATCTCTATTTGATCTTTAGATTTTAATAAATTACACTCAGCACACGAAGCCGCAAGATTATAAGATGATGATGTGCCACCATAATAAATTGGCCTAATATGGTCTAGATGGCCTCGCATATCTATTTTAATGCCACACCAAAAGCATTTATTGTTCTGTTTCTTTAAGTTAATGGACATTTGTTTATCTCTGAGAACGCTTGTCATTTTAGACCTATGGTATTTTCTAGTTAGTTTAGGCGCTGGTGTAGTTGTTTTTGCTGTGTTGAATATTAAACAATACATATAACAAGAGCTGCTTCTAATCCTTTTTTTATAATGTTTAAAAACCTCAATATCTTTTAGAGCATTACTTATATTCTTGTATGTTTTACCGTTCACTTCTATCATTTTATAACCTATTATATTGCCTCTCCTCCCCAATACTAAGCTTGGGTTAAATTAAAAGTTTAAAATAAAGAATTAATAACGAAACGTCTGTTTATAACCGTCTTCACGGATTCATTTTATAGGGCCTAGGATAATTTCTGTAATTTCCCACTAAACGCCCTATCCTGATATTAGTATAGCAGGAGAAAGGGAGGGGATTATTTTAGGCTCTTAAGTTAACTTCTAAAGATTTTCGCAAATTTGTCAATTTTTCAAAAAATGTCAAAAATGTCAAAAAAAGTAAGATGTTAAAGACGTTAAATAAAACGTTAAATAAAACCTCCTCATTAGCTTAATCCTGTCTCCCTGCATTTCCAGTTAGCTTTAAGAGACTCTTTTACTTCTGCCCGACTTCGTTCCCTCCGTCTGAATAGATCCTTGGGATGCACGATTTTCATATCAGGACCAGGTTGTATGGGTTTGTTGCCATTGCCTGGATTTATGTATTTAAGTCGATAAAGAACGTCCAGTCTGGTTTTTATAAGTTGGTTACTGGTCAAAGCCAACACGGATTTAGCCTTGCTACCCAGCGGTTTTATCCGCGCAATAGACTACTGGTTAGTCTCAGGTAGTTCCCCTTCGGGATACCTAATTAAAATTTAATAATAAAAAAGACTAGGAACTTGCAATCTCCCTAGTCTTTATGATATGATATACTATGACTAGAGAGGTTCGCATACAACCTCTCTTTTTATTTACTAAGTTTTTAAGGTTAATTTTATTATATATCATCTTTGCTAAAAATAAAACCCTGAAATATAAAAACCCCAGACTGGAGCTTCTTCCACATTCTGGGGCTGGCTCTAAAATCTCGATCTACCACTTTCTTGAGTCTCAATCTGTGGTAAATCATAGCCAGAACTTATAAGTAAAAGCTATAAGGCTGGCAAATTAAGTAGCTATTTGCTACACAAAAAGTATAACATAGTGGTATAATATTTATATGACTCATCAAGAATTCAAAAACAGGTGGCTTGGTAGTAGAGTAGATTTTGACGGTGTAGCTAGTTACCAGTGTGTAGATGTAGTAAAACAATATATAGCAGATGTTCACGGTGTCGATGGTAGAATCTACGGCAATGCCGCTGATTATTTTGATGCTAGAGATGTAAATTCCCCAATAATAAATGACAATTATAACAAAGTAGCTAACTCGCCAACAGGTGTCCCTAACCAAGGTGACATAATAGTTTGGAACCGCAATATGGGTGGTGGTTATGGCCACATAGCGGTAGTAGACAGCGCTGATGTAAATACTGTCACAGTTATAGAGCAAAATGGTGGAGCCGGTAGCGGGACTGGCACAGGCTCAGATGCTATTAGGATTAGAACATATCCTAATTATGCCAATGTCTATGGCTGGTTACGGCCAAAACGTCAGAGTATAATACCAATGGCGCCAAATGAAAGACTATGCACTAGAAGAGTAAATTATCGCTCAGAACCAAATACTAGCTCTACTGTAATTAGAGTTTTTGAGGTTGGCAAAATATATACTTTCAAAGGTTACGTGAAAGGGGAGTCAATCGAAGGCAATGATATTTGGTTTGTGGGTGCTTACACTGGGCATTACACTCATAGTTCAGGCTTTGGCGATCAATCTACTGATGGGTTACCAAATTTGAACACTCCGACCCCAGCTCCAGTACCACCACCTACTCCAACCCCTACACCACCACCTACACCAAAACCACAACCATTCACTAAAGATTTACCTTGTGTGACAGAAGTCATACCGGCTGGCCCCACACATTACCAAGTAGGTAATTTCCCAGCGCAACCACAAAAGGCAGTTATTCATGATTTTGGCACTAAAGGCGTAGATACTATCGGATCGCTCATCAATACGTTTACTAACGCTACCGGAACCACATCATCTCACTTTGCCGTTAGCGGCAAAAGAATCATCCAACTTGTTAGTTTGTCCAATAGAGCACACCATGCTGGCCCTAACGGTAATGATTTTATAGGTATTGAAACTGATCCAGCACAAGATCCTGACACGATAGAGAGCACCAAAACATTATTGAGAGAACTAAGAAATAAGTATGGCAATAAACTACAATTAATAGAGCACAACCAGATCACGGCTACAGCCTGTGGTGATGATGTAGATTTAGCCAAATATGAAATAGATAGCCAGCTACCTACGCCTACACCAACACCTACACCAACAATACCCCAAACAACAATAGATACCATCAATGAAACAAACGGCATCGTTAAGGCAATAAAAGTAACTGTTGATTTTATAAAGACATTCTTAACTTCAATATTTAGAGGGAGTAACTAATGGAAATGAACACTATACAAATTTTTGAAACTATAATAGCTGGTGGTTTCGCCACAACAATTGCTACAAACATCCTCAATAGCAACCTTATACCAATACCATTTCAACGTAATAAGAGGCTAACTGCTTTTGGCGTTAGTGTTATTGCTACTTTAGTTGCTTTATATCAGCAAGGCGTTCGGGAATTCTCAGCCAACTGGACTTGTAATCTAGCTATTTTGCTAGGTGTGTTTATAACTTCGGCGGTTACATACAATAATATAAGTAAGTAGACTTGCAAAACTAATAAACATAAGCTAGAATTAAATTAGTTTTTAGCAGAGGGGGTTACTGCTAACTTGCTCTTTCAACGGCTGGTGGTATTGAATTGTTCATTAAAACATACCCAAAACGTTTTTAAATTTTACACATTTTTTCGACTAAAAATAAAAATTTACCACTAACCAGCCTAACCAAAAAAAGACCCACAAAGGGTCTTTTTTGTTACTCGGAAAGCAAGGGGCTGGCAGAAAGGAGCAAATCTTTTAGGAGTGCAATTTACGAGAAAGCAATAATACCAGCCCCACTCTATTTTAGCACACAATTGGTATTGATTTTTGTTTTCGGTTATGCTAGTATTAAATTATTAAGCAAGAGAAAGCGGAAACCCTAGCGGGGAAAATAGCCGAACAATAACAAATTAAGGAAAGGGGATCAAATGATCATAGACGGTGAAGAATATATAAAGAAAAGTGAATGCAAACGCCCCCGTTGGCGTGCTTCCCAAGAGCACCTCGATAGGGAGCTAGCAGAATTAACAGATGGTTTACAATATGTAATTTGCAGAACGTACTCAGCTGGCGTCCACATCGGCTACCTTAAATCTAAAGAAGGCCAAACTGTAGAACTTGTAAACAGCAGAAGGCTGTGGAGTTGGAAGGGGGCCAACGAACTTAACCAAGTAGCTATGGAAGGGGTGAACAACGAGAGTAATTTTGCTATGGCTGTGCCAGAGATTACAATTATGCAAGTAGTAGAGATAATACCAGTTTCAGCTCAAGCTAAAGAGATACTAGAAGGTTTGCCAGAATGGAAGAAATAACAGATAATACATACTTTGGCGATGGCGATGGTTTTGGCTATGGCTTTGGCTATGGCTTTGGCTATGGCTTTGGCGATGGCTTTGGTAGTGGCTTTGGCGATGGTTCTGGTAGTGGCGATGGCGATGGTTCTGGTAGTGGCGATGGCGATGGCGATGGCGATGGTTTTGGTAGTGGCGATGGCGATGGCGATGGCGATGGTTTTGGCTATGGCTATGGTTCTGGTTCTGGTAGTGGCGATGGCGATGGATCTTACAATAATAAGTAAACAAATTCAAGCCGTTTGCGAGGCGGCTTGAGTAAAGGAAAGGAGTAATATGCCAGGTATAAAAGGTGAATATATTTATGACGATAAAGGTAACATTATAGGTGCTACTGGCGGGCTGAAAACAGCTATGACAAACAAACAGAAATACGGAAGTGAATGGTATAAGAAAATAGGTAGCAATGGCGGCAAGGCTAAAGTGCCAAAGGGATTCGGTAAAAATGAAAGCCTAGCCTCAAGAGCCGGTAGAAAAGGAGGCTCAAAAAATAGAAGGAAGTTTGATTATAATACACTAAACCAAATGATTGAGATGCACAAACAGCACTTTAGTAAGCAACAAATAGCGGACAAAGTCGGCACAACCTATGGGATAGTATCAAGAAGAATATCGGAATATGAAAATACGGGTTATACTAAGTAATAAATAACAAATTGGAGGGTGAAATGGGAAAGGTAAACATACATCACACGCTGTATACCAGACGTCAAATACAAGCGCTGGGCGGTGCTGCCCTATGGACTAGAAGCCTGAGAACACTCCAACCTAAAATGATTCAGTCAGTTCATAATCAACTTCACGCCGATGTAATGGATGTTAACTTCCTGCCACAAGAACACGCGCGCTCAATCTTCAGGGGTGTGCAGGACTTAGGTTTAGAATATATGCCTACTATGCAAGCTGTCGATGCCTTGGCCAGCCATATGGGGAAGGTTAGCCTTAGAACGTCAATGTCTTTGCAATCTCAGAGAATAGCAATGCGCTTAGAAGAGAACCTAATCAGTCAGAGGCCGTATCTAATTGAGGGCATGGTATAATAAGAAAAAGAGTTAGGCGCGATGTTTATATACATCACTTTTGCGCAGCTCTTTTTATTTTGTCAAAAAAACTATTGTAAATTAAAGAAAAGTTTGCTATAATTAAGTTACTAAGCACAAGAAAGCGGAAACCCTAGCGGGGAAAATAGCTACAAAGTAAACAGTTGGGTAGTTTGCGAGGCTACCTAACATAAAGCAATAGGAGATGAGATGGCAAAAAAAACTAAGACAATCAAAATATCTGGTAATATAGACTATTCAAAAGTTACAGAGAGAATACTAGAGTTTAGGCAGGCTAACCCACGTGGCGATATACAAACAGTGCCTACAATCTTAGAAGATGGTCAAGTTATGTTTAAAGCCATAGTTACAAAAGATAAAAAAGATGAATCTAGTGCATCTGCTACTGGTCACTCTTTAGGCGTAAACAAAGGTGTAAAAGCTTTTGAAAAGCTAGAAACTATCGCAGTTGGTAGAGCCTTAGCTATGCTTGGCTATGCTAGTGATGGTGAGATTGCTAGCGCTGAAGAAATGGAAGAATTTGAAGCATACCAAGCTAATAAAAAAGCTGAATTTGAAGCTTATATAAAAGAAACTTTAGATAGTATAGATGAAACTAAAACTGTTGATGACTTGCAAGATTTATTCATAAATCTCACTCCAGAAGTCAGGCAAAATGAATCTATTCAAAAAGCTAAGCTAACAAAGTATAAGCAGTTATTGAAGGAAATTGAAGATGCTAAAAAAGCTTAAACAGGGTACTCCAGAATGGCACGCTTGGCGTAAACCACTAATCACTGGCACCAAGAGCGATATGGCGCCACTAAGAGGCTTATTACCTAAAAAGGCATTCTTTACTTACATAGCATCTAGATGTTGTGTTGAAACTAAAGATGAAACCGATATAGAGCGTGGACATAGGCTAGAGCCTATCGCTAGAGAGCTAATGGCTGGCAGGCTAAACAAAACAATATCAGATGAGTATGTAATTGATAGTGAAGATAATACAGGCTTAAGCCCTGACGGTTTAATTATAACCAAAAAGAACCCGTCAATTGACGATATTACAGAAGCCACCGAGATTAAATGTTTGAATAATGAGAATCACTTAGAAGCTTTATATATACACCGGGCATTCAAAAATGGTAATAGCCTATACCCTAGAAGCGCATTCCTATCTAATGTAGGCGTGCCACCAGCCTACCACATCCAAATATATTCATATTTTATACAGTTGCCAAAGCTACAAACACTATACTTTGGTTTGTATAACGAGAATATGCCACCAGCATTCAGGCTAGTAATAATACTCATCAAAAAAGCAGATGTTCAAGACGATGTAGACAGGCACGCTAAAAGACTAAAAGAAATGTTATCTGAAGCCAAAAGCTTTATGAACTGGTTGGAGTTTGAAAATGCGTTACAATAAAACAGCTATTGAGAACACTATTGAAAAGATATTTGGCGCTGAAGTTGATGATGCTGAATTATCAGAGCTATTACAAAAAATTATTGCTCACCGGGAAATTATAAAAACTGCCATAAAAGATTCTGACTACAACAAAATGCGTGACTGTTTTCTAAGGCTATCAGTGCTAAACTCTGAACTGGCAGACAGAATATCACTACAACAAATAATAGTAGGTAGCCTGAATGCCGGGTTTGAATCTGAAAAAGAGAATATCTACCGTGATAAAATAGCAGAAGGATCATCAGCTAGTATGGCTTACCAGCATTCAGCTAGGTTAGTGAAGATAGCAGAAGCCGATTTTATACAGCAGAAAAGTATTCTAGCTAGTATGATTACAATATCGGAGAGTACACGCTACTTAATAAGCGACTGCAAAGCTAGGCTAGAATATGAAAAGGGCGAGATGATAAAGAATAATATAAGCGAGAGGAGATGACAATGGAAAATAAAGATAGAAAAGGTGGTTTAAAAGACCCTAAAAATAGAAACCCAAACGGCAGACCGCAAGTTATGACTAAGGCTAAAATATCTTGGGTGAGAGAGCAGATTAGTATGGGTTACAAGCAATACATATTAGCTCAAAAACTTGGCATTAATACTGCCACCCTAAGCCAATACCTAAACGGCCATAGAATACCAAAAGATTAACCTGTGGAAAACTTTGCTAAAAAACTATTGTAAATCAAAGAAAAGTTTGCTATAATTAAATTACAATAAGCAAAGGAGAAAGCAATGCAAATCAAAGTAAATAATCAAGACTACAAAACGGTAATGAACGAAGATGGCACGTTCAGATGTGAACACGAAAACATCGAGATTGAAGAACCTTGTTGTGATGGTGTAGACTGTGCTTGCTATGGTTTATACACAGTCCATTGCAATGACTGTGACGACCGGGATTTAGAAGATTGGCAAGCTCAAGATATTTTAGATAAGTATAACTAAGGGGGGTATATGAATAAGCAAACAATTAAACAAAAGATACTAGCACTTTACTATCAAGATAGCAGGGTTGCTAGCGATGATACACTATTGTTGGCTAGATATTGGCAATCAGATTGGGATAGCACTAAAAGCCTTGAATACAACTTAAAAAGGCTAACACGATCAGAAACAATCACCAGGCGAAGACGTGAGTTGATAAATGAAGGCAAAATAAAAGCCACTAAATTAGCAGAGTCAGAGCGTTACGAAGCATTTATCAACGAGCAAGCAGAGCACAGTGATCAGGCTGGGTTTATAGACTATATAGAAAATAAGAGAGGAGAAAAGTAATGAAATTAACTACCCTGCAAATCAAACAACTACAACGCATAGCAAAAGACGTTAAGAACATGGCAAAAAATGAGCAAGACGCCCAAGACATAATGAGGGTTGCAATCGAGTGCGAGTATAACCGCAAAAGGGGGATAGTTTTCTCGGTGGAAGAGTTTAAGCACAAGCTAGAGAACGTTAACGAGATGTCAGTAGAAGAGTACTTTAGTGAGATTATTGATGATAACACCGCAATCGGTGGGATCAGGATTTTCTTCGAAGACATACCGAAGAAACTAAAAAGGGTCATCGGGGGGCGCAATGCCAAGCGAAGAACAGATAGCAATAGCAATAACTAACCACTATCTAGTGACAGCTCCAGATATTCTAATTCACCACGACTTTGGCTCTGGAACCAAGCTAAGTATTAGCCAAGCCAAACGCCAAAAAGCACTCAATCCACGCAGAGGTCACCCAGATTTGATGATTTATGAGCCACGTGGTAAATATGTCGGGTTAGCAATAGAACTCAAGCGAGATGGCGTTAAAATAGCTAAAAAAGACGGTTCACCAGTTAGCCAGCATATTAAAGAGCAGAATGATTATCTAGAAGCACTCCACAAGCGTGGCTGGAGGGCCTTTTTTTGTATTGGTTATGATGATGCCGTTAAAACCATTGATAATTACTTAGGTATCGATACCTTAAAAGTTGAGTTCTAAAAACTGTGGAAAACTTTTTAATAATCTTTAAAAAAACTATTGTAAATTAAAGAAAAGTTTGCTATAATAAATATGTAAGGTTGAGAAAGCCTTAGAAAATTAAAAGAAAGGTAAAACAAAAATGCAATACATAATACTAAAAGACGGTTCGATAATAAAAGTTAATAAGTAAGGAGAAAGCAATATGGAGTGTGAACACGAAGTAATAAAAGAATCATTTGATGAAAAGGTAGAAGTTTACTTTAACTACTGCGTAGAATGCTTAGAAGAGTTTAGCGGAGCTGAAGTAGCAGATTTGATAACAAAAGGTTCAGAATATACCCCACTGCAGTAATACGCGGCCCGAAGGCCAGTGGCAAAAAGCAATAATAAACTACACAGCCCAAAGTGTAAAGAAGGGAGCGGAACTGATAAACGCTTTAACTACAGAGGCTTGGGCTAGCCATAACAGCCCACCAAAATAAACAATTAAAACAAAAGGAGGCAGAAATGCTAAAAGAAAACAACTTAACAACCAAAGCTAAAAAGTTTTTAGAAGATTTACTAAGCCTAGTAACTTTTCTAAGCCATTGCTTGGCAGGCTATATGCTACACGATAACAGCAATGTTATTGTATCAGCAGTTGGAGTAATACTACTGATATTAGCTATAACCAAGCTAGTGAATATGAGCTTTAATAAGGAGCAATAATGTTTAAAATAATAATCAAGCACGATAGAGATTTTGTTATTGAAGACCTAACTCACACTATCATCTCCGCCCAAGAGTACTTCGATGTAGATTTAATGCCAGAAGCTATGGCAATAGCAGAAAAGATAGGCGCAAGTTTAGATAAGGAGGAGATAAAATAATATGAATAACGACAATAACTCAGGCAGCGGGAACACAGGGGACTGGAACTCAGGGAACTGGAACTCAG
>ERZ869921.1112-NODE-1112-length-12319-cov-7.173598_pt1 | contig 12319 bp, 17 predicted proteins | sample MGYA00579310_ERZ869921 | MGnify/ENA primary metagenome ERZ869921 (study PRJEB32216, sample SAMN09231816) | wastewater metagenome | place: USA: Maryland | collected 2016-06-21 | study: EMG produced TPA metagenomics assembly of the PRJNA472060 data set (Reclaimed...
TAGTGCGGTGGCAGGATAATTTTATTTCTGCTAACGTTTTCGGGCTTGGCGAAGTTTGCGAAGCGTTGGCTTGTGAGGTCGGGCAAATTGCGCCAAACCCGTGTTATGTGTCTGGTTTTATTTTAATTTTTTAGCGTGGGAAATTATGATATTAAGAAGATTAGGAAACAAAAGCAAAATAGCAGAAATGATACAAACTAAATTCCCTGAACATAGGGTTTATGTAGAGCCGTTTTTTGGGGCTGGAGGTATGTTTTTTAATAAACGTAAAGCCAAATATAATATTGTGAATGATTATGATAACGATGTATTTAATCTGTTTAATGTGGTAATGCACAAAAAGGAAGATTTTATTGAAGCCTTTATTAAAATGCCTGTTCACGAAGGACTTTTAAAGCATTGGAAACAGAATAAAGAAACAGATGAAATATTAAAGGCTTTGCGATTTATATTCCTTTCAAACTTCACATATTTAGGAAAAGGAACAACGATGTGCTTTGGAACGGAAAACCCGAAAAGCATAATATTAAAAAACATTGATGCAACACAAAAATATCTTGAGAATGTGCAGTTTTCAAACAGGGATTTTAAAGGCTTTTTTGAGCAGTTAAGAGAACGAAACTCAGATGATACTTTCATTTACTGCGACCCACCATATTTAGGAACGGATGACAATTACGAAACTTCATTTAAAGAACAGGACAGCGAAGACTTATTTAATTTGCTTATGCAGTCAAAATGTAAGTTTGCAGTAAGTGAGTTCGACCATCCGTTTATACTTGAACAGGCTCAAAAAAACGGACTTAATACGATAATAATTGGAGAACGTCAAAACCTAAAAAACAGAAGAACAGAAATACTAATAACGAATTATGAACAACAACCAACTTTGTTTTCCTGAGTGCGGTGGGAAAAAAATTAAAATAAAACTTGCACATAACGCCAAAACTTCCGTTGGTTTGCTTTTGTAGCTGCAAACTTGCGAAAGTTGACCGTTATCGGAACGTGCCAACCTGCACGAAGTGAGGTGTGGCATTTCCGAAATGTGCGGAGGTAAATTTTTTAAATAATTTGTTTAATCCAAAAATAAAACTATATTTGCAAGACCACTATGATAATATTTAACGAAAGTTTAACAACGGTTGAAAAAACCGACATGGGCTACTCAATTAAAAGCCCACTTTATTCATTCAATTCAAATATAATTCCTGATCCGTTAACATTGGAAAGTATAACCGAATTTATCCATGAAGCAAGGCGGGATAAGTACGAATCAATCAAATCAGATTTTAATGACTTTTGTGATGTTTATTTAAAACCAATTAACGAAAATTGAAATGAGTATAAATAATTTAAAAAGAACTATACCTTTTAAATGGAGAGTTCAAAGCGCAATACCAAAAGCAAACCCGACACACGTTCAAATGATTGCGTATGTCGATGCCCGTGATGTTGCAGAACACTTAGATGCAATTATAGGTGCTGCAAATTGGCAGGATAAGTATCACGAAGTTAAGGGGGTTTTGTTTTGTGAACTTGGCATTAAGGTAGATAATGAATGGATATGGAAATCCGATTGTGGCACACCATCAAAAACAGAAAAGGAAAAAGGCGAAAGTTCAGATGCTTTTAAAAGGGCAGCCGTTAAATGGGGTATTAATCGTGATGCTTACCGTGTTGGAATGATTAAGTTAAATTGCAAAAATTATGGAGGGCAAAACTACCCTTGCGATATTAACGGGAAATTCCTTAAAGGCGAAGAACTTTACAAGATTTGCAATGACCTTGCAAAAGTTGACGAACTCGAATATTTTGATTTTGACGAAAGCGATTTTATTGATTTACGTGGCGAACTTGAAAGAGAGTTTGAGAAAGCAAAAGAACACTTACCTGCGAAGATTTTAAAAGACATCAATCGCATTTTATATAATGACGAAGTACAATCCTACCAAAAAGCATTAAACACGCTTAAAACGCTTTAAAATGAACAATAATAAAAAACGTATTTCAAACTTTACTTCCTCTGAAATTTGGAAGCTGATGAAAACAGGACGTGGCGAGTTTGGATTTGGTGAAAAAGCAACGACCTACATCCACGAAAAAGCAATAGCCTACAAATTAGGTCGGTCGGTAAATTTAGACGGGGGCAGCCGTGCCACTTCTTGGGGCAAATTTGTCGAGGGTATTGTGTTTGATAAGTTAGGGCTTGAATACTCAATTGTAAGTAAAGACACTATATTGCACCCTACTTTACCTCATTGGAGTGGCAGCCCCGATTTACTTACCATTGATAGCGTTGCAGATATTAAGTGCTACTATCCTAAAAACTTTGCCGATTATGCAGACTGTTTGAAATTGCAGAACGTGGAAGCGATGAAAAAGGATTTTGAAGCCGAGTATTGGCAACTTGTTTCAAATAGTTGTTTAACGGGTTTACCTTACGGTGAAGCGATTGTTTACCTACCTTACAAATCTGAATTGGACGGTATCAAAAAACTTGCTTACGAATACGAACCCGAAGGCAAAAATGCACTTGACAAAAACCAGGTCGAATGGATTTATTATGCGACTGACAATTCTTTGCCGTACCAAAACGAAAACAATTTTTACAAAAACATTGAACGCTTTAAATTTTTGATACCTCAAAGCGATAAGGACTTGCTTACTTTAAAAGTAATTGCAGCGACTAAATTGCTTTACAAAGAAATAGGCATAGCCCCCGAACTTGCAGAACTTAACGTATGAACCACTCACAAATATTTGAACAGGACGATTTGATTAGGCAAAGAAAACAATTAATGCCGGAAGCAATCAAACTTCAAAAGTTTTGGCAAATTCAACTTAAAAAAGTTTGCAGACAATTAGATAAGTACAAACCACTTAAACCACTAAAATAATGGACGTAATAGAAGAAATTAAAAAAGCTGTCGAGTATGTTTATACAGATAGCACTCCCGAATGGTTTGCAATTCAAGCAGACAAGCGATTTAATAAGATGACATTCGATGAAGTTGTAAAAATTAAGTGCCGTATGCGTGAAATAGTTTTAGCGCGACAACTCAATTACTATTTTATACACAAGTACACTAATTTAAGTTTAAAATCAATCGGGCTAATATTTACTTGTAACCATTCAACCGTAATACATGGCCGAGATACGATAAATGACTTATGCGATTCAGATAAATCAATTAAATCAATGGTTGATAGCATAATGAACCATTTGCGCGATATTTTCGAGTTCCAATATGGTAAAATTGTAGGTGTGCGAGTTGAATCTGTAAACTTCCCTGCGAACTATCCTCAACATGGTTATCTTTGTTGCTAAAATATTTTGAAATAAATATTGTTTATTAAAACCTATTAACTATAATTGCATATTAATTTAAACCACTATGACAAAAGCACAAGATTTTATCAAAAAGTACGCACCCCAATATGAGGGAAGCGACACAATCCCACATCATGCAGTTTTAGCACTTATGGAAAGTTTCAAAAGCCAATGTATGATTGAGTATTTAGATACTCTAATTAAGCCCAAACCAAACGAAGCCGCCATTTTAGATGCAGTAATTGACGAGGATAAAATGACTATTAAAGAAGTTTATTTTCTACATGAAGTTCAGAACTTGTATTGGTGTCTTTTTGGTGAAGAATTGGAGGTAAAATTATGACTGCAAAAGAAAAAGCAATTGAGTTATTTGAAATGTTTATTGCCCATACAAGGGTTTTTCACGAAGGTATTGGATGGGTTAATTATGAAGATTCGACCAAAACTTGCGCCTTAATTTGCGTTGATGAAATAATTTTAGCACTTAACAATACTTGGGCTATGAACGCTTACGATTATTGGGAAGAAGTAAAAATCGAAATTGAAAAATTATGAAACACAAAGAGTTTGAACTTCAAAAATCTATCTGTAAATATCTCGACTTGCAATACCCTGAATTACTTTACCTATCAACTGGAACAAGTTTAAAACTTACAATGGGTCAAGCGGTCAGAAATAAACTAATTCAAAAGAATGGGTTTAAAGTTCCAGACTTGCTAATTTTGCACCCTAACAACTTATATCACGGTTTATTTTTAGAGTTGAAAATTGAAAGTCCATATAAAAAAGATGGACAAATAAAGTCCAATGAACATTTACAAGGTCAAGAAAAGTCAATTAAAGATTTGATTAAATGGGGTTACTATGCTTGTTTTGTTGTTGGATTTGATGAAGCAAAAGATATTATTGATAAATACTTAGATATAATTTAAACCTATGAATAATTACGATTGGATAAATCCAGGCGTTCATGCTTGGGTTGCAGGTTTAGCTTTACCTGTGGAAGTTAAAATATTACACATTAAACAATATAGAATATTGGTTTCTTGCGGTATTATAGAAGATGTTGTTAATTTACCAGAACTCCACCAAACCGAAGCCGAATGTTTGGAAGCAATGAAAAAAGAATTATGAGAAAATATATTATAACCGCAGAATTAAGGGAATTAGAAATGCAGAAAACAATTTTTTCCTGCATAAGTTTAATTAAATCGAATCCCCAATCTTAACCAAAGCCTGTAAGATTAACCTAACCTTTTTAGGTGCGTACAATTCAGCCTTTTGAATTACGGCACGCCAAAACGGCCATTCAGTTCCAAATTTAGCCCTGAACGCTTCAATGTCGTGGGTTATCTTTTTGCCTAAAATACGCTGGATGAAAGTTCTTTTAGGAAAGATGCCCGAAACCGTTTCATCAAGTGTTATTTCTGTGCTTAGCTTTTTTGCTGCAATAGCAATTTGTTTATCTGTCATATCAAATCCTCCTTAAATACTTTTTCGTAAACCGTTTTACCATTGTTCTGATAAGCCCGTAATATTTCGCCACGTTGTCTTGATCTTGAATAAGATAAATGTATCCACGCTGGATTATTAACCGTTCCAAATTCTAAAATCATTTGGTCAAATGGTAAGTTAAGTTCAATCACTTTCTTTGCTAAGGTTAGATTATCTTCAACCCCGTTTTTAATGTAGTTGCAGTCGGCCGCTTCGCCTTTACAATGTTGTGAACTTGCTGCACCTTTTACCGCTGTGTTTAATTTAGGACTGCGATAACCTGAACTCAATTTAATTGGCCCTAATTCATCGCGTAACGGCTGCAAAATATTAATACATAAATCCGTTAAAGATTGTATAATAGATTGTGGCGGTGCAAATTGTTCGCGTATTCCCAAACGTGTTGCCGTGTTACTTTCTAAAAGTTCAGGCAAAGAAAAGTTTTCAGTTAGTTTCATTTTTGGAACTTATTTTTTAACGCCTTTAAAGGAATTGAAAAAAGAAAACCGACACCCAAATAAATTGCCATGTGGTCTGCACTCTGAAAAAATGCAACACTATCAGCATCAAGATACTTTATAATGTCGGGCGCAAATCTTACCACGGTGTAAAGTAATACAGCGTGTATGAAGGCTTCATCAATATTGTCTGTAAACCAATACTTCCAACTGAATTTAACAGGTGATTTAGTCGAATGTTTAACTCGTGTTTTTGCCGTTACATACTTGTAAATTGTCCAACCTAAAAAAGCAAACACTAAGGCTGCAATAAAGGTTTCAACTGGCATAAAGCCAGTGTAGTTGTTGTAATTAATGTCTTTCATATCGTTATTTGTTATCTACTTTGCCATCTTCATCAAAATCTTTTAACCTCTTTAATATCCAACTTGGGATTAATTCAGGTCTTAAAATTGCAATGTTTTCTGTTATCGAAATTGCTTCACGAATTAGTAAAGCACTTACCATAAAATCACCCGTCCATCCTAACATCTGAACCCGTGCCACAATATCGGCCATTTTAAAGAAAGCCCAATAAATTACAACCTTACCCAACAACTTACCAAATCCACTTGATGAAAAAGTTTTTAAATTCCAATGCTTCCACATCCCTAAAACCGTGTCAATCATCAATAGCACCACAACACCGGTAAATAAATTCCAGCTAATTATATGGTCTAATTCCCATCTATGGTGCAACCAATCATAAACAACACCAACACTAAATGAAATTGATAATGTCAAAGGGTCTGCAAAAACTTTTACTACATTCTTAACAGGTATGCAAAGGCAATTGTAAAGTAGTTCTAAAATGTCGTGTAACACTTTCATTCTATTAGTATTATATCAATTAAGGGTTCGATTAAAGCACTTGCGTGTGATTCGTTTATAAATTCAGGGGTTATTTTAGTTTGGTAAAATTCAACCTCTATAACTTCTGATAATTCTTTTTTCTGAATTTCATCAAACTCTGTTTCTTTTGATGCGGTTTGAAAAATTAAATTTCCCGCACTATCAAAAATAGGATTCCCATTTTCATCCATTTCGGCGGTATTCTTTGCTGCAATAGTTTCTATTTCTAAGTAAGCGTTAAACGGGGGTTTTGTCTTAGCTAAGTTCTTTGTAACTGTATACCACAGTGATGTTTTAACGTTGCTCAAAGCGGTTAAACTTTTGTGTATTTCCACGAGTTGTTTTACTGTAATATTCATTGTACTACCTCCCAATTCTCGCTAAATGGTTTGCCCTCAAAATCAACTTTATCCATAATAAATGCAATTACGTTTCCGTTCATTGCAATGATGAAGTCTTTTGTTTCTTGGTAAACTTCGCCACTAAATGAGTATTGAAATTTGTCAATACGTCCACTTTGCAGCGGTGCAACTTTGTTTATCATTGATGTCTCATTTATCCAATAGGCACAATTTACCGCGATAGATTCGCCCCAAACTTCAATGATGTTGAAAATGCCTATCACAACATTGGGAATATCAAACCCCTGGTCTGTTGTAATTATCGGTGCTGTGTCTTTTCGTTTTAAATACATAATACAAATATAATATTTTTTACCACGGTGCAGCATATCCGGGTACATAATACGCTGTACCCGCCTGGTCGTAAATTTTAATATACTTTGCAGTTGCTCCGCTTGGTGTGTTGGTGTTTGTTGTTACGTCCTTTAACCTTAACTGCCCGTTAATATCAACCCATTTAGTAGCAACTAAACTTCCTTTGATTAAGAAGTCATTGTACTCGTTAGAAATAATTAAAAGATTTGAGTTGGTTGTTTCTGAATATCCCGCCTGATAGCCTATGTAAATATTCCCATCACCCCTATTCTGAAACCCCGCTTGATAGCCAATTATAACACAATTGTTTTGCGCCCTTAAAGTTCCTGAACCGCTATCATAAGAAGTGTATGCACCGATGTGAACGTTTTTGTTACCATCAACGGCATATCCTGCACTTTCGCCAATTGCGGTGTTGTTGTTACGGGTTGATTGAAGATATAAAGAATTAGAACCGATAGCAACGTTTGAGTAACCCGTTGTTATCAACTTCATGGAATCTTTACCAATAGCCATATTGTCCGTTCCTGTGGTAAGTCCTTGCATTGCAGCCAAACCAATTGAACAATTACGCACCCCCGTTGTAAGGGCTGCCATTGAGTTATCACCTATCGCAATGTTATAGTAACCCGTAAACGTTGTATTCATTGCCGTTCCAATACCGATGCAATTAGCTTGCCCACCACTTGTCGGTGTTCTTCTAATAGCCCACTCTGCATAGATTTGAAAGCCCCCGTTAAAGTTAGACACACCATACAAATCAACCGTTGCCGATGCGTTTGTAAATCGTGTTGTAGCGTTGGTAAATCTTTTACTACCTGCAATATCTTGAGTGGTATTTGTTAGCACACCTCCATAAGTTGCATCCGCAGGTTGAAGTGTTAAAGTAGTTCCCGAAATAGAAGCCCCGTTTGCATTTGGGGTTGCACCAATAGCGGCCATAGTTGTAACACCTGAACCGCCTGAAACGGTTTGCCATGTCATGTCATCGCGAAGATATTTAGTACCACTCCCACCGCTTGCAGCCAAATCAGCATGAGCCAACGCCCTAAATGTTGGAACGCCTGTTGAACCGTTTGGACTTATAAAAACTTTGTTTGTTGTTTGAGTTGCCCACGCTAAAGTCAAAGTTCCTGAACTTGTTACAGGGCTACCTGAAACAGATAATTCTGACGGTGCAGCAAGTGCAACACTCGACACCGTACCCGCTGCAACACTTGATAACTTAAATTGCATTTGCGGATTACCGTCCGCATTGTTTTCGTATGCTAAATTAACCGCATAGCTTGTACTTAATGAAGGTGCTGATGTTGGCGAACCACTAACGGCCCAATTAATTATAGCATCAACCATTGAAACGTGCAACGGGCCTACCTTCGCATTTAACACGTTAACCATGCCACCAATATCTTCTAACTTCCTATCATGTAACTCTTCGCGCTTAACCGCTATATTTGTGTTACCTGTCGTTAAATTTAAGCCCGTATTGTCAAATGATAACAATATCCACTCGCCGCTTAACGTGTCATCTAATGCTGTAAAAGTACCCGCAACAAACCAATAAACGGCGCTATTAATTACAGGGCAATGAACCGAATCAATATCTCCAATTATACCACCTTGTAAAACCTTTTGCCCGTATCCATCCTTTTGATAAGAAACAACGGTATAAGCCAATCTGTCGGTCAATGTTACACCCGTACCCGCTGGCGTTCCAATTCTCCACGCTGTTGAATAAACATAGGCAGCACCGTTGTAAACTTTTAAAGCCTGTAAACGATACTTTGAGCCATCACAAAAACGATTTTCAATTACTTGGGTTATTGAATTATCCGGACCATCTGTATTTTCTACATTTGCATAAACTTTGTTATTATAAACTATATCCGTCGTTCCTGAACCTTGTATTAATTGGAGGTCGTATTTTGCAGATGCAAGGGCAAAGGCAGGAGTTCCCCATGTTTTGCCACCTGCAATTAATGATTGATAATTATAATACAAACAACCTATCACAATATCCCCTGTGTTTGGGGTTGTTAGTGCAGGTATCTTTAATTCAAATTGAATTGTTACGGGTCTATTTCTACCCGCAAATTGTTCAATAGGTATTAATGTATCAAGTGTCCATGCAACGGTAGACCATACCAAAGTACCATCATCGTTTCTTTTTAGCCATACCTGCGTACCTCCACTACCTACCGTAATTGTCCAAATGAATTTACCCGTGTGATTTGTACTTGATAAAATATCAAAAGTTAAACGACCCGTTAAAATCATATCCTTTGTGGTTAAATCACCATCAAAGTTCCCCACGTTTGCATTTAATGCAGCGGTGCTATAAGCCTTATAAACTGCAACACTTGTAATACTTTCTGTTTCTACACGGCATTGCAACAACGGTCTGCGATAAGCCCAATTTGCACCCGCTAAAACTCGCGGCGGGTCTGCCGTATTTGTGCCTATTGTAAGTTGTGGCGCTACCGTTGCAGAACTTAAATAAACTATTGAAACACCATCATAAGCATAAGAGTATTCTGTGATACTTGCGTCCGCTGCATTGGTTACCGTAAACACGCGATAAGAACCCCTGCTAAACTCAATCATTGCACCGCACATTATAAGCATAGCCTTGATAACTTCTTTGCAGTTTAACGCCTTTAAGTCAGTCGGTTGTAATGGGTTGTAATTATCCAATAAATTCAACCGCCTACATTGTGTTGTCGCAAATGTTGAACGTGTTGTTATTTGATTAACATCATACCACTCTTCGCTGAATCGTATAAATGTATCTGTTATTGCAAAGTGTTCCCATAGCCCCGTATATTTTAACGCTTCAACAAACATATCGTGCATATTAACCCATTCAGGTTCTGCACTATTTGTGGCATACTCAAATTCAAAGTTTTCTAAACGTCCTAAACCATCAACCGCCGTTAATGAATAAATATATGGTCTATGTTCTTTAGGGTAAATGTTTAGATCCGGCAATACCGTGCCTATCCAAAACAGGTCAGCCATTGTTGTACCGTTTTTGTAAATCCTAACTACTAAATCTGTTTCTTGATTTGCTGTTAAGTTTTCAAAGAATGAAGCCGCCCCCGATGTTTCGGGTGTTGGAAATATTGTTGCACGGCTTGACCTAATTTGACCTTCAAAAAGATTGTTCCCATCTCCTTCATAAGTTATTTGAAAGCCTGGAGCCGCCAATGTAAATTCAGTTGATACACCACTAAATGCAGCATCATCAATCTCAACGCGATAAACATTCCTTTCTGTTGTGCTTTCAAATGTAGCGTGATAACGTGTTGCCATTAGATTGTTCTACCTCTTGTTTTAGTTGCCCTATCCATTATTATCAATAAATCGTTTCCGCTAATTCTATGTGTTAAAACACCGCCCCCGCCGTTTGAACTTATACCCGATTGAATCATTGAAAATAAATTGCCTTGCAGCCTTGCGTTCAAAATCATATCCCCGCTGTTTACCATCGCTTGCACTTTATCCCCGCTATACATAGCCCCGCCTACAATACCACCTTCAGCGAAGTTCATTTTACCGACTGAATTATTGCCACTACCACCACCTCCACCATCCGAACCGCTAAGTCCTTTTTTCATTGTATTGCGTACTATTGCCGCCGTTGCTATCAATGCAATACCAGCCGCCGCCGCCGCAATTGGATTAACTATTAATTTACTAAACGCTTCCGAAGCAACCGCCGCCGCTATCAATGCCTTACCGAATGTGTCCAAAAATCCAGCGGTTATGCTTAAAATGTTATCTAAAAAAGTAACACCAGCACCCGACTGACTTGAAAGCAAATCACCTATTAAAGTACCAACGCTTTCAAGTGAACTTTCAATAGCTGAATCAATAGCGTTATTGATTTGTTTCATTGCAGCATCCATTCTGCGCATTATAGCCTGTTGAGTACTTACAAATGATTTTTCATCATAATGCGCCTTAAATTGAATCGCGGTTAATGGTTCAATTTTCTTTTGAAAGTCATCTAATTGACCTTCGATTAATAAGGTGCGGCTTGTTAATTCGGCTTTAAATGATGTGTCTACGTTTTTCTTCTTTGTGTTTGTGGTTTTTGTTGGCTTGTCATTAGAAGGCGTAAAAGGGTTTATATCACTTTGATTTGATAGTTTACCTAAAACCTTGCTATAATCAATTACTAAATCTCTTGACCTTTTTAACTCACCATTAATGCCTTCAATTTGTGTCTTATAAATTGCAGCCCATCCAGCACGGCCATTGCGTCTTGCGCCTTCTTCGTTAATTGTAGCCTGTAAAAGTTGCTCGTTTAACTCTAATTGCTTAGTGTACTCTTCTTCAATCTTGGTTGTTAGTGCCTTTGCTTTTGCATTGTCAATAATAGAATTGGTGTATTTCTTTATTGCATCGTCTGCTTTTTTTGTATTGATATTTTCTAAAGTCAACCCGCCCAAATAAGTCGGGCTAATTTCATTTAGTTTTTTGATTGCACTTAACCTTAATTGCTTACTTGATTGTTCGTTTCGGGCTGTTATTAACAAGGTTTTTAAACTCGCTTGTTCCTTTTCTGTACTCTTTTCAGCCGCTTTCATTGCGGCGTTCAATTTCTCTTGATTGCTTATATGGCTTTTGAACGCCCCAAAATATGCAGCAACCGCCGTTCCTATTGCAACAATTCCTACTGCTACCGCTGCCAATGGATTAGCCATTATTACAGCGCCTAATGCTTTAAAAGCTATTCCTAATTGCTCAATACTTGCTATACCCTGTGCAAATGCCATAGCGCCCTGCACTTTTAATAATGCTGCCTGTACGTCCTTATTCTGTTCGCCAAAAATCGCCATTGCGCCCTGAATACCAGCAAAGGCATTTGCAGCACCTTGAACCGCATTTTTAAGAACTACAAACTTGGCATCGGGATGGCTTGCTGCAATCGCTTCATTTAACTTTTCTTGTTTGTCTTTTAAAAGTCCGACCTGCTTAACGGCTTCTTTTGTGGCCGCATGAGTAGCCCCGTATTTCTCGGTTAACCTTGCGGCATCATTTGTGGCGTTTCTAATTTGCTGCCTTAATGAACTAAATTTCTCGGTTGCTTGTTTGGTTGAAGTATTCAACCCATCCAATGCAGGTTTTAACCCCTGTTGGATTTTGTCAGTAGCGCCCTTTATTGCAGCGCTGGCAGTTGCCATGCCTTTATTAACACCACTCGCATCAACACCAACGCCAATTATAATATTTTTATCTACTGCCATTAGCTTTTAACATGAATTAAGTAATCTTGACTAATGGTATACGCACCCTCATAACCTCCATTTTCGGTGAACAAATCAGTTTCATTGTCCAAAAAAACACGGTGTATGTAAACGCTTGAAACGGTTTCGGGGGCTACTATTGCCATAGCTGTACGAACATAACCCGCTAATGTTTCA
>ERZ869921.1113-NODE-1113-length-12309-cov-8.619798_pt1 | contig 12309 bp, 17 predicted proteins | sample MGYA00579310_ERZ869921 | MGnify/ENA primary metagenome ERZ869921 (study PRJEB32216, sample SAMN09231816) | wastewater metagenome | place: USA: Maryland | collected 2016-06-21 | study: EMG produced TPA metagenomics assembly of the PRJNA472060 data set (Reclaimed...
CGGTTGACCACGTTCAGCCTAAGGCTCACGGTGGACAGCACAAGTGGGAGAACGTTGTTGCTTCGTGCTACAAGTGCAACAACAAGAAGTCTGACAAGTCACTAACATGGATGCAGGAGCGTTACGGTGAGAAGTGGAAGCTCAACTACCAGCCATTCGTTCCTACGGCACAAAACTGGCTCTCAGTGGGGCCTAACGTTCAAGAGGCATGGAAACCTTACCTTGCCAACGTTAACAAGTAAGCCAGACATACAGGCGTGGAAGGAGTTTAGGCATATCATCACAGATCAAGGTATGACCTGGCTCCTTCCAGCTTGGTGGTGGTTTGAATGACATGGGAAGGCAACAAATGGTGGTCATTTCCGTACGCCATATACGTGGGACGAGTTGGTGGGGCTCACCGAGTGTGGGTTCAGAACAAGGAGAGTGAGGACTATCCTACTGATCCCTGGACCGCGCTTCCTCTGTGGTGGACAGGTACGATGACAATAAAAGACCCCGGCTCCTAATCGAGCCGGGGTCTTTTTGCGTTATGCACAGATCCACCATCTTGGTGATACCGTAGTCATTTCTGTTCATATCGCGAACCACCATCTAGGTATTCTGTGATGCGGGACGCCCTTGAAATCTACTGGTGCAGGAATCCTGTACGCACGCACAAATCGGCCTGCCACATTCGACAGACCGATCTGAAATACCTGTACGCCTTCTTGCTCTGTCCACCAGATAGCATCACCATGCCAGCTTATAGGTCTGAGCATAGCTCCAACACGTCCGACCAGGAATCAACCCTAGGCACGTCCTGGTACTCTTCGTTCCACACTTGAGGCCACAGTGCAGCCTTCTTACCTGAGTCGATCGTGGCCCTCACGTTGTCATAGAGGTCATCAACCAACAGGTCAAAGTGGATCAGATGCTTGTCCTTGGTGAACGTGATCGAATGGTAAGGAATCCGGTGCTCCCTCAGCCAAGCTGCTGTGTTCTCTACAGAGCGCGTGCCGAACCCTCGGGCCGTGATGATGTGAATGTGATGTCCGGCCTCTTCTAGCGCCTGTACGCCCTCCACAGCGCCCTCATATGGGTCGCCCACGGCGAAGAGGAAGCCTGCATCGACGGCTGCGTTGCACTCAACGAGCTTGTCGTGCTTTCCGCCTTGTTCCCAACCCCAGTTATCCCAGGCCCAGTACACGGGCTCTGGCATGAGGTCCAAAGGGATACCCTTCGACTGGTGCAACCACTGACGTAGTGCATCGTGGAAGTTGTACATCACTCCGTCGAGGTCCAAAGCAACTATAGCCATATCATTTACTCCATCTCTTGTATGCAGAGTCAGATGCACACTTGGAGCACCTCTTCATACCCTGCTTGTTGTGTCCCTTAGGACAGAACTGTCGATCATTAAGATAGCTTTGGACATGTCTCAATGTGTCAAGCTTCTTTACGCTCCCGAGATAAGGCCACATGCTCAGAATCACATGTTGTATATCACTGTAAGCGTTTGCCCTGTAAACCCAATAGTCACTAGAGTTTTCAGTCTTGTGAGAGTAAGGTCCTATAATCGTACCTACTCCCATTGCTTTCTTAAACCTCTCCAATACTTCAAGATCGGTCTGTGCAATCTGTAGAACCAGAGCGGGAGAACGATAAGGTCTAACGCCATCGTTGGAATAGCGGTAACCGACATTCCCCTCACCGTCAAAGAATCCAGCGCACCAAGCGTACTCGGTGTCTAGTGCTACAATTGCCATTAGGGTCTATCATCCTTTTCTTTGTGTGTCTCCATGAACTCGGCTAGTGCGAGGAAATGCCAGGCGGCTGCAATGACATGCTTACTTCCTGTTTCCTCGTCCGTATCTTCACCTGCCCAGAACTGGAAAGCGTGCCTGAGTGCTGCGGCGAAACTGTTTGACCAGTCATAGCCTTTTTCCCAGTTGCGGGACTCATACTTGAAAGCACCCTTGCCGTAGTGTTCAGCTAGTTCTGTGAGTGGACCCACTGGGAGCAAGTCAAAGCGTGCTAGCTTAATCTCCTTGCGTCCACCAGTGTCATCATCTACCGAGAACGTCCTACCTTGGTCGTCTGTCTCAATTGCCATCTAGTGCCTCTAGTCGTTTGATTACTTCGTTCTTGTGGAGCGTCTTCCAGTCATGGTGTACGGCACAGGTTGCTATGATTCTATCGGGGTCGAGCCACTCTTCGGCTCTAAGAGCCCCGCCATGAATCTCATCACATTCAAGACCTGTTCTCTCTGGGAGAGAACCGCATCTAACTTCTGGAATAATGCTTCGGTACTCGCATCGTCCGTTAGCTCTTGCCAGGACTGCATCACGTACCTCGTTTCGTTCTTTCATGTCAGCTTTACGTTTCGTAGAGACAGGATTGATTCTACTCCGTGGCTTGCTGACTGTCAACTTTTGGATCTTACATTCCGCATCACAGAAGGAGGACACGCCATCTCTCAGCGCGTCCTCCCGGTCTATGTATGTCTTACAAAACCCACATCTCACTTTCGGCAATGCGATACTCCTTAACATGATCTGCGGATGCTAGAATCGAGGACAACGACCACTTGATATCTATGTCGTTGTTACTCTTCAAAATCTGTCTTGTTGCGTGTGTGGTCCCGGCCCAGAAACCTAGCTCACGATTACGCACCATGGCATAATCTCTACACTGATTCCGCACAGGACAAGTGTCACACATTTCAGAGATAAACTCGTAGTCTGAGTAAGTGCCTGTCTTGAGGTCGGGATAGAACTTGCCTTTAGGTTCATCCTTGCACGCCGATTGTGCCCTCCAGTTACTCTCCGTCGTCATCTGGTACCTCTACGGGTGCCGGATTTCTAAGCCTCTGACGAGGATTCAAGGTCTCAGGTGGGTTCCTAATCTCAGTTAGACCAAGGTCCACCATATCGTTGAGCATATCCAACAGTTCCTCAAGGTGTTCATTGACGACATCGTTCTGAATGATGATGTTCTTCATCAAACCAGCACGATTCCCCTGATCTTTCTTCTCGAAGTATGTGATTTCTACCGTAGTGTCAGAGAATGAGATTCCCGTGACAATCAATGGTGCTAGATCAGCTTGCAACATTACACACCACTCTCCAAGAATGCCCGCAATGAAGCGTCATTCGTCTGTCCGACTCGCCCAAAGGACGTAGCTCCTGGCGTGGCGGACAACATCGTACCAGTGCCAGTCATCTCAACTGGATTGGATTCTACAGGGAACAGTTCATCCATAGCATTGTCGATGGACTCTTCAAAAGTCTCATTCTCTTCTTCATCGTCCCACCATGGCTGCGTGGGATCTACGTCCGCACCATAGATTTCCCCTGAGTCGGGGTCAATAAATGCCTCACTGCCATGATACGCAGGGGGTGGCGTGATACCGGGCACCTCAAGGTCTGCCTTGTTGAGAATTTCAAGAGCGGTGTTACCGTTCACGATCTTCACGTTGGTCACCTTGAAGCTATTTGTACGCTTGACCTCACCAGCCTTGTTCTGTGAGAACTTAGGGCTAGCAACCTCAGCGACAACAACGAACGTCACGACATCATCGAAAGCAACCTGCTTACCATGTGCCTCATCCATTTCGAAGGTGCCACTAAAGCGACCATCGTACAATTCGACGGCGTAACCGTCAATACTATCTTGCGCTTTTGACATGAGCGATCCTTTCTAACCGACTAATCATATCACGTCTCTCGTGTCATTTCAAGTCTTTAGCTTGTATTTCGGCCTGAACTGTAGGGAATCAGGAAGCCGCCAAGTGTTCGTTCCGCCTTGCTGCTTAACGACGATTCCCAGGCGCTTGGAGGCCATGATGAGTTCCGCCCTGTTCACCTTGGAGTTGCGGGCATGAGTGTTGATGTCCTGCTCGGTCATGGGACCGTTCTTAAGCACGCCACACAGGAAGTCAGCCGCATCCATGCTCTTAGCCTGCTGATCCTTAGGCGTGGACTTGCGGAACAAGTCAGCCTCGGTGATATCAGCTACACCGATCCATTCGAACACAGGCAAGCCATCACCATCGCCAACAATCGAATACTCCAGCGGGTCCTGCTTAGCGGATAGGTTGTGCTTTGAGTGGATGAGATACTTCCTGTGCTCATCATCCTCCGCAACCTGTAGCACTGAACGAGAGTATGCACCAACAGCCTGCGAACCAGAAATCATCTGTGCAGACGTACCAGACAAACCCTCGTGTCCACCTTTTTTATGATGGGCGACGATGACCACACATGCGTTGGTCTCGTGAGCGCACTTAACTAGTGGTGCCATCAAAGCACGTACTTGAGTCTCTGAATTGCCGTCTGTTGCCCCCAGGAATGAACCCAGGGGGTCAATAACAATCAAACGAACATCACCGATTTCTCGGATCTGATTCGTAAGCTGCTGCACATGGTTAGCCCCGAACATATCGTAGCCTTCACCAAATGCATTTGTGCCATCGACGACATAGAACTTATCAGGATCAATACCGAGCGACTCAGCTCGTGTCACCAGAGTCTTTGTAAGGCTGTCCTCGTACGTGACGAAGACTGCGTTACCACGTAGCAACTTACCCTTGTTGTCGGGTAAGCGGGTACCACTAGTTACTGCTGCTGCGATGGACATGGTAATGAATGACTTACCGTGACCACCAGAACCAGAGAGGATAGAAATCTCTCCGAGAGGGAGTCTGTAACCCCAGAAGAAGTCAGACTTCTCCTTCTGCACATCGGACAGCTTAAGAAGCGCGATGCCTCTTGAAGTATCCTGTGTCTGCAAAGGCTCAGGAAGCTTGTCTACTCGCTCGTCACCGTTAAGGTTCGGATAACGAGGGACGCTCATGCCTTTGTTTAGACCAGACTCAATGGTCTTACCAATCTCACGACCTACCAGACCACAGTTGATGGCTGCGTTGGTCAGCGTGTCCATTGCATCATCATATGTGATCAGATGAGGAACGTAGCCGCCCACGATGTAAGACTTCTTGTTCAGAAGTTCATTACGACCACCCTCAGGACAGTTTGAGATGTCTCTGTAGATGGCTTCGAGTGCTGCACGACCATAAGGGTGTGTCTCACCTGCCATTGTGTAGGATGGCTTACGAACTGGGACGTAGTAGTTCTCGTCCTTGTTCTCTTCCACCATCAAGTCAAGTAGCCAGCCAGGACAGTACGCAGGCTCACGCTCAGCATTAACCCATGTGTACTTGCGGCCAGATACGTGGTTAGAGGGGGGCGCTACAACGTATCCGCCGTTGCCCCTAACGTCGATCCCCTTACCCAGTTTGCTCGCTGAGTTTCTAACTGGGATTGCATCGTCTATCTTGAAATAGAAGTGCAGACCCTTGCCAGTTGTTGCTGTCAAAGTGGGAGGAAGTACCTCGCCCTGTTCTTCGATCAGCTTCGCAAGAGACTCGTTACCTTCGGGCCCGTCAATATCCAGTACGACGATGCCGGAAGCCTTGCCCGTTGCGATACCTATGTTGGAGTACGTATTCTTACCCGTCCACCAGCCCTCAACATCTTTCAGCGCATTGGAAGCGTTGAGCAGTCCGTTCTTAGTTCGTGGGTGCTTGCCAGGTGACGAACAATCACTGTAGCCACACGAACAGAAGCCCTCTTTTGTGATGTAGTGTAGAGGGAATATCTTGAACTTAAAGTCGTTCGCTAACTCGATTGCCGCTGTTGGCTTATCATCGAGTATATACTTCATACGATCCTCTTTCCCCGCTTACATTCATGCAATACGGGATCAACTATCCATCCGTCTACTATCGTTGGTGTACGTTGTCCTGGTTCAAAAGCCCAGGCTATAAGATGAGCAGAGGGTGGAATGTTACGAAAACACTCCACCCCCGCTACCTTACCTTCGGGTACCTCGTATTCGGTCCCGCAGTGATCGCACGTCCTAGAAAGGCTCGTACTCATCATCTGCTGCCACTGCGCCAGGACCGTTGAGAGCCTTGAGGTCCTCGATGCGGTTGCCGGTCGTGCCATCCTTCTTGGGATACGTTCCCACGACACCAATGACATACAGCCCCTCAAGTTCCTCAAGTTCGAACTCGAAATCCTCAGGGAACTCGTCTACCTGGAGGATCTGCTCAAGCCAAAGGCGGAAGCGGCAGTTCGGGTGGGTAGAGAATGACGTTGAGGTAGAACCGAAGAAGGTTCTGTTGTTGTAATCACTGGAAGGATCTTCAACCTGGAAGCGGAAGGAAATCTCCCTCTGCTTACCCTTGGACTCATCGTCCTTGTCGACCCAGAAGAACGAATCGCGTTCTTCTACCTTGATGACCTTAAGAATCAACTCAGTACCCTCGGGTGCTGCGGTGAACTCTCCGGCATCTGATTCTACTAGCTTGTAACCCATGTTTTCTCCTATTGTTTATCGCTGGCGGCTATTCATAGCCTCTTCACAAAGAATTGCGCGATACCTAATGCGGCTCATGTCGGCCTGCATGTCTGATTCTACTTCATTTCCGGTATCAACGCAATAGATGTTGGTGTCAAATCCTTTTGACACAGGAACTACACCATCTGGTAGTTCATTCCTAGACATAACGACATTACCCTCGGCATCCTTGTACTCAAACGTGGGTTCCTCGGGGATTCCACCGGCTCTAGGCGCTGCCTTCTTAGTAGGCAGAGCGGCCTTCGGTGCGGCCTTCTTGGCCGGTCTCTCGTTCAAACGTGCTGCAAGTGGCCTATCAACCGACGGTGCATCTTCAAGGCTTGGCTTCTCTTCTTCGCCAACGGAAGCTAGTTCCACGGATTCAGGTAGAGTAAGTCCCCCATAGATAGAGTCGAACATGCGTTGATAGTCGTCCTCAAAGTTGACCAAGAACTCCTTATCAAGCTTACCAGAACGATCCTTGAGCCAAGTGAACTTGGAGATAGGGTTGGTGTGAAGCGTTCGCCTCTGTACCTGTTCGATCTTTCCACTCGACGTATCAGGGACCATGACGCCACGTATCAATGCAGCGATGTCAACGTAGTCGGCAAGCTGCTCACAGAAAGAGCCCTGTAGTCTTGGCATATACCAAGCAGATCCAGACTCGCTATCAGTCACAAGCTTGACGTGACAGGTCATCACAAAGTTGATGTCCATATCACGGAATGCGACCACAATAGACTTCATCTTCTCGGCAAGCCAACCCCAATCCTTCTGAGTCAACGCCGTGTTCACGTCACCCTTGGTACGCTCACGCTTGAGGATGTTCTGAACCTCATCAATTGTGTCAATCACGATCGTATCGACAGGGAAACCAAACTCCTTCTCACGATCCGCAGCAGAACCGCGTAGGCTCTTGGCAATCTCAAGCAACTGAGCAGACGAGTTGATATCCACGTACGGAATCCCCTTATCTGCAATAGACATGAGGCCACCTTCGGCAGAAGCGTACAGCGGGTTAGGGAAAGTGCTCGAAATGAGCGTCTTGCCCGCTCCTGCATCTCCACAGATCAGTGCGTTGATGTAATGTCCATACTCAGACGCACCTGTTCTCTTGATTTTCAGCAATGTGCCGGTCCTTTCATAGTGGCTCTATCTCTTCTTCTAGCTTGTCGAACACTGGCATGACGACAGGGCAGATAGACTTGTACGAGCAGTAAGTACAGGTGTCTCCACTGATACAGGGGACATATACTTCCTTCTCAATGGCGTTCTTGATTTCGTTGACGCATCGGTACAGGCGAAGATAATCCTCGTCAGTTCTGGCGCCTACCGCAATCTCTTTGTTCGTGTTCAGATGATACCACACTCCACGCCTTGTGTGATCCTTGAACCTCTCGTATAGCTCCAAGCCGTTCTCAAAACCAGGGTAACGGTTCTCCATCGGCGGGTGCCAACCTTCACGGAAAGTCCCCGTCCAGAACTCTGGCTGCATTGATGCGTACATGTAGATCGTGAACTGAATGTCAAGTGCAAGGTTCAACTGCGTGGGAGCCTTGCCATTCGACTTATAGTCGATGATCCTTAGTACCTCATCGCCCGAGTTGTCTTTGCCGACCTCGATTAAGTCAACGAAGCCGCTCAGCTCATGCTCGCCAAATGGAACACAGAAACCAATCTCTGTTCCGATGACTTCACGACTAGAGAACTCGTGCAGATCATGGTATTCCTGTAGCGTCTCGATACCCTTCTTGCGAAGTCCTGAGTATGTACTGAACTTAGGCCAGTAGTCAGGCTTGGCATCGAGCATCTCAGGAGAGTACCAAGTAGTCTTAAATCGTTCTATGGTCTCATCTATGCTCAAGCCGTTGTTGTACTTCTCCAACGCATCATGCATACACGTACCATAAGAAGCCTTACCATTCTGCAACCAAGGAATCTTGTCTACTTCCTGAAACTTGGCTTGGAGAGGACAGCCCATCCACGTCTTAATCAGCGATGCACTAAACTTCATCTGGCCTCAGTGAATTCAAGAACGCCTCCACAGCGGGGAACAGATCATTCTCTTGGTCGGCAGACATACGCCATGCCTCTGTTCCGTCACCTAGCATCTGCCATCCGAGTAGCTCACCATCATCGCTGTAGCTCAGCGACAAAGCGAAACCCCTAGGATGAAACACAGCCTTGTTGATTAGATACAAGATACCAAGAGGTCGCATCTCTTCAAAGTCATGCAACACATCCGTATCTGCATCTGTAGTCTTAGTTGGCATCTAACTTCCTAACAATGAATAGGATCTCTTGATCTGACATCTCAAGTGCATCTGCGATCTTGCAAAATGCATTGAGGGATGGATCTATGGTTCCCAATTCCACCTTACTTACATACGATGGCGATAGGCCAGCACTAATGGATAGTGCTCTGGCGCTTAACCCTTTTCTGTTCCTCGACCTTTTGATTAAATAGCTCAGCGTCAAGTGCGGCGATGCGCTCTCGGTGGGCTCTGCTTGGTTTGTGTCTTCCACAGCTAAAGCACTCCCATGCTGAAATGTCGTAGTTCCATATCCCTGGTGTTACCTCTATACAGTTTACCACAAAATCGAAGGTCGCAGGCATCGGCAACAGAAATTCACTGAACACCTTATACGAAACTCCTGTTCGGTTTCCTCGGGTGTCCATGGTGTATGCGTTCTCACACTCAAAAACCTCAGACTTAGGAATCCAACCGATATACTCTGCGTCACCCGGATAGGTCCAACAGAAAAGATAGACGTCAGCATCCTCCTTGTCTGGTTCTACTAGCATATACTCAGTGGACTTGCTAAACACCGGCAGAACAGACTGCTTAGAATCATCCAGAGGCCGCATGATGTCCCTCTTGCCTATCGCATAGATTTCATCCTTCTGCATCTTTCTCTCATACAAAGCATACAGTAAAGACTCTGCGTAAGCGTCAGGGAAGGTTGACTTGCGGCCGTTCCTCAGGCGATACTTGTGCAGTTTGCTGGCTTGCTGTTCAATCTCGTCCATCTCAGAGGGAATCGTATCATGCTATGACATTTCGTGCAACCTTGATCTTGTCAAGATTCCTTAGCGGATCAATCTCGTCCGGCAGGATTCTCCACAAATGAAGAACCAGATAGAGATGAAGTAGAAGGACGGGTATTGTGTACTTCCTATGCATGAGGGCTTGCGCGTGAGCAGACGAAAGTGTTGGTCCAGGAGCTACTTCTAGCATAAGAATAACAGCCAGAAGAATAGACCATTTTACACCGCCACGCAAAGCATACCGTCTATGCATCGAAACCCTTTCACGCCACAAGTATCCCGTTTATGCTTATGGTATCGGCATATGTGACCTTAGATTTTACTTTCCCCGAGGGATCAAATACCTCGAAATGACACGATCTGCACTCAAAGCATAGTCGTAAATCGCTAGATCGTCAAGGCCGCCAACGAAGTTCTCACCAATGGTGATTAGTGATGAATCGAATACAATGGACGCAGACACAGTAAGGGTTTCGACCAACTCGCCATCCACATATAGCCTGAGTGTTGTGCTGTCATATGTCATTGCGAAATGATGCCAACGATCATCAAACAAAAACTCATTACTATGGGTGACCGTGTGGCTAGTGGAGCCGTCCCAGAAACCTGCAATAATTTCATCGGTGCTTTCATCGCCAGTCTTCATCCAGAAACCAGCGTCAGCAGACAAGACGAATTTCATATAGGCTGGCCTATAGTACGAATCCATCATCGCCCATAGCTCAAGGGACCAGGAGTCAGTGAGTCCAAGCACCTCGTCACAATCGAGGGTCAAAGAAGTCTGACCACCGAAAAGGAATCCAGTGTTGTTGCGCGTAGTAACAATGGGTCCATGATACTCGACAGGATTGTTGCCGGAGAGTTCTAGAACCTTGTCAGCGCGTACCTTCTTCGGAGCATCATGCTTATATCCGTAGTAGTCGATCATGACGGTAGACTCATCATTCGTACGCACGCGACTTGTGGCAGTCTCGATTCCATTGAATCCAGCTATGGATCCAAACTCTGAGTTTCTTTCCAAAGGCAAGAATGACAGATTGTATCCACCGTCGGTTACGGTGTATAGATGACCAGAACCCCAGTCCCCGTCAGCCCTTACATTGACGTAGAACAAATCCCCTCCATATACGGGAATATTAGGTACAGTCAGTGTGGAGATATGATAGTTAGTGTTACTCAGCACAAATTCTTCTAACGCAATAACCTCATCATTTCTATACAATTCAACGGTGACCTGCACAGTGTTAACCGAGTTAGAAGCAATGATGTTATTCGTATAAATAGTTGCCCTGCCATCCCATACTCTAGTCTGTATAGAGGTATAAAACGTTGCCGGATCTACCTCTGGATTAGGATCAGTCCTAATAGCTAGTTCCCCTAGCTGGATATAGTAGACTGCAGTAAGTCCAACGTCTTTAGTTCCATATATCATACGATGATCATTGTCATCCGCATCCCATGTTTGATCCTCGTAGGGACTTGCGATAACTATATCATGAGTATCAAATGAACCATCATTAGGGAACCAGCGATACAGTGCTGCACCCTGGATGTCACCATAGACAGGGCGGACCCTAGTCATATGTTCGCCATCCCACAGGAAGTTTCTCCATGTAGGTGCGTTGTAAGAAACGTCATACGGAGAGTACAAACCACACTTAGGATTCACGAGGCACTCACCGGAGTAGACACCCTCAATGAATACATCACGTACGAAAGTGCTCTTACCTGAGCTTACGTCAAGTATCGTGAAACGGAATGCCGTTCCAACTTGGTCATCACCGGAGACCGTATCATCACCAATCCAATCCTGCACAGGAGACCTTGACAATATGAGTCTGTACGTGTGAAGCCCCTCTCCATCGAATAGACTCTTGTACTCGTAATCCATGTATGGAGCCATGTCTACATCTTCTGAATCAAGAACCTTTGTGCCGTCTAAGGTGCCTCCAGCCACATAAGAACCAGAGAAGTATATCTGCTTGATATATGGGTCGATGCCGTTGTCCACATATACCATACGGGCCTCGATATTAGCAAGCACTTCGTAGTTCTCGCCTATGACCTGAACCTTGGTGTAAGCGTGCATATCTGGCACTCCGGCAGGCCAAACATCCAAACTTACATCGACAGAATAAGTGTTTGCTCGTGGGGAAGGTGTATCTATGCGTAATGCTATATCTGCCACTAGAAAACCTCCTGCTGCAAATCGTCTGTCTCGCTGTTCTGCGGTGTACCGTTGATGTCCTCATCACGATCGTTCAATGGTAGATAAACAACAGGGTGATCACCGTAGATGTTCCTGACGTAATGATTTAACTGAGCAAATCTTCCACCTACACCCAGAGGCATACCCCTTACCTTAACTATCTCAGTTTCAGTTAGGAGAAGGTTCTTCTGTCCAATCTTAATTGCGGAAGTACTAAAGGATATGGAATTGAACTTATAGATGTTCGTGATACTATCTATAGATACACTAGCAGATCCCCTGATGTTGCGATAGTCTAGATCTACTATATCACCAAGATTTAGAACTGTATTTGTTCTTAACACTCGTCCTGTATGGGTTGTCGCGTCTTCACAGGTGATAGATATCACAGGAGTTACATCGGTGTAGATGAAACTACTAAGGACATTGAAGCCACACTCAGATTCACCAAACCCAAGGCCTCCGGTCTCCCAGAAAAACTCCCAGGAGGGGGTAGCTGCTAGCGTGTCGTACACACCCCAAACACACATTGCATCAAGAATGCCTTGAGACCTCTCCCTGCCGAAGTACCATATGTATTGTCCATCAAATTGCATATCCCAGCACTCAGGCGAGCTACAGCGTGGGACATCAGAGTTGTATGCGGGTTCTTCGGTGATATCCCATG
>ERZ869921.1114-NODE-1114-length-12308-cov-6.808537_pt1 | contig 12308 bp, 14 predicted proteins | sample MGYA00579310_ERZ869921 | MGnify/ENA primary metagenome ERZ869921 (study PRJEB32216, sample SAMN09231816) | wastewater metagenome | place: USA: Maryland | collected 2016-06-21 | study: EMG produced TPA metagenomics assembly of the PRJNA472060 data set (Reclaimed...
TCTGGTTGACCTCCTCGAGCCCACCGGCGTAGCGAGCTGTAGCTAGGGTGGTGGTCGGTGCGCTGTCGAGCGTGCGCGTGAGCGTGAAGGTCTGGCCGTTGTTGTGGATCAGCTTCATCAACGCTCGGAGGTTGGTCTGGTAGGTGGCGCGTGTAGCGCCCGCGACGACACCACCGATGGTGATGGTCCTTGGCCCGAACCACGGCGGGGTCGCGATGGCGCCGGTCCTGCCTGGGACGGCGTAGTCGTTCTGCCCGAGCGCGGGGACGGCGATATCGCCGCTGACGGTCGTGATATGGGTGAGGACGGTCGCGAGGTCGGTCGCGCCGATCTTGTAATTCTCAGCCATCACACTCCTGCCAAGAACGCCACGCGGCGCAGAGCCCGTGGGACGGTTTCTTCGGCACGCTCGCCGGGGGCGGCGTTCACGTTGATCGTCTCGACGACGAACCCACCACCACCGACACCGCCGCCGGTGGAGGGGCCGGGCATCGACACCGACGACAGCGGGTTCACGCCTTGGTTGAGTGCGGCGAAGAACCCGCGACCGAACTTAGACACAGCCGGTGCTTGGATGACGAACTCGCCACGCGACAGCCACGCCGGGACGTCGTCGGCACGTGTCCCGCCGTACCCGTCGACGAAACCGCCATAGGCGGACCCGTTGGTGTTCGGGAAGCCGCCGGGTGGGGGTGTGCCGTAGTAGTAGGTCTCGACGTCGATCGTGATCGTCTTAGTCGTTGGCAGGCCTTCCATCGCCTGCTTGAGGTTTCCGACCTTCGTGTTCGCGGTCTCGAACTTGAGGATTGCGTCGTCGAACGGCTGGAGGAGTCGCTGCTTCGCCTCTTCCGACATGTTCGTCTTGTCGAGCTGGGTCTTCGCCGTGCGGGCGGCTTCTTTCATCGTGTCGATCTTCTCAGCCGCGGTGGCTTGGCCTTCGGCCACCTGGAGCGCGGCATTGAACACACCATCGAGCGCGTCCTCGTTCGCGCGCCCGGCTTCGGTGTTAGTGTCGAAGGTCTTCCCGTTTTCCTTCAACGAGACCCGCAGGTCATCCACCGCGCTCTCGTAACCACGCAGGGCTTCGCGGTCGTCAAGGAATCCGAAGAACTCAGACATCTGGTCGTTTAGCGTGTCCATCTGGTCTTCGAGGTCTTCGGCTGATTGCTCGACGTCGCTGATCCCGTATGCTCCGGCTTGGAGCGCAGAGGACACCGGCCCGTGGAACACATCAGCGAGGTCGTACCCGGAGGTGGATGCGGCGTCGACAGCTTTGGACCCGGCGCCGAAGATGCCGAAGAAGCCAGAGACGACCGGGATCAACGGTGGGAACGCAGCAGCAGCCGCCGTGGCAGCCGCCGGGATGCTGTACTTGAGCAGGTTCACGGCTTCATCGATGAACGGGCCGAAGATCGCGAACAGTCTCGTCACCTCAGCGACCGCGCCACCGAACTCGCGCATCCCGGGTTCGGCGGCTTTCAACGCATCGCCGATGTCCTTGGTCGCGTCGCCACCTTCGGTGAACGTAGCGATGAAGCCTTCTCCGAAAGCCTCGAGCAGCTCGTCGGCGGCGATTTTCAACCGGGCGATCGAACCGGCGAACGTTTGCGCGTTCGCTTCGGCTTGCCCACCGAACAGCCGGGACAGCTCGCCAGTGATGAGCGTGAGATCTTTAGTCGCCAGGACAGACGGGTTGATCGCGCCGTTGGTTAGCCGGTTGATCTGCGTGAATTGACCGTTCGCTGCCTTGCCGAGCGCCCCCGCGACTGACGTTAGGTCCTTCTGCGTCGCGACCGACACATCGAGCGCGAGGTTTAGGAGTCCTTGGGCCTGGGTGACGTCGCCGGTCGCGGTGACGAGTGTCTGCAGCGCTGGGCGCAGCTCGTCATCAGCGACACCGCTAGCCCGCTGCAGGTTGTCGACGAACGACTCAACCTCGGTGAGTCGGAAGCCTTGCCCGACGTTCTCGAGCGCCGTCGAGAGCCGGGCGACTGCTTGTTCTTCTTCAGCTGCGGCGCGGACGCCGTCGACGCCGAGTTTGATCGCGAACGCCGCCAGAGCTGCACCGGCGGCGGCGACAGCTGCGCCCATCGCCATGAAATTAGGCGTGAGCTGGTTCTTGAGCCCCGCCGCCATCTTGCCCATCGGGCCGGAGTTAGCGATCTGCGCACGCTTGAGTTTGTCGAGGTCGCGCTGCGCGGCGGCGAGAGACCTGCCGTCGTACTGCCCGACGACTGTTACGCGAACTGTCACGGGCTTCCTCCGGCTCGGTTGATGGCAGCTTGCGCCTGCCGCTCGACGTCCTTCATGATCTGTTCGATCTCACGGACGGCGGTGCTCTCGGTGTTCAAGTCGTCGAACGCTTTCCAGATCAGACGGGACGCCGGGCCGTGGCCGCTCTTCTGCAGGCCTTTGTCGAGCCGGTTTCCCGAGTTGACCTTTCCAGCGAGCTCGAATACCGCGCCTGCTGCATTGCGGTTGATGACTGCGACCAGCGACGACACGATCGCGCCCCGCGACCTGGGTGCGCTCACCTGGACGGCGATGCCGCGCTTGACTGCTGCGGACCACCAGTCCAGGCGACCGTTCTGCCATCCGTAGTTGTACCAATTCGTGAGCGGGATCTCCGGGACGAGAGCCTGCCCACGCTTCTTGATTGGCTCCGCCGTCTTGCGTAGCGCTTTGGTGATCGCTTTCGCGGCTTCCGGGTCCAAGTCCTTCAGGGCGCGGATGGTGGCGTTCGCGCCGTAGATGTTCACCTTCGCCGTCGCTGTCACGCTTTCCCCTTCGCCTTCTTGGTGTACTGGAGGGAGCGCCATGATAGGAAACGCGTCATGGTGAACAGCATCCGGTCGGACTCCTGCATCAGCGCGGAGGGTGCGATCCCGGTTTCGCAAGCGAGCCAAGCGATCAGCCAGTGGGCGGAGTCGTCTCCAAAGGGACGATCTCACTGTCCCCGACCGTGACTTCTTCGACGCGAGCGAGCCACGTCTCGAAATCCTCGGATGTCTGGCCCGAGCGGTGGAGCCCGTGCCACGCCAGCCAGCACATGTCCGTCAGGCGGAAATCCGACGACAGCGTGGCGATGGAGCGGTCGAACTCACGCTCGAACGCGACCTGGTCGGCGACCGAAGCTGTGGCCCCGATCGCCGACCCGTCCGCGTACTTGACCTGGAACTTGATGTGCATCTGTACCTCGCAGGGTTGAAGGGACTAGAACGTGCCGGACGTGCTCTTGGTGATCTCGCCGACCGCGGGCCACGTGACGTCGAACGTCACGAGGTCACCGATCTGCCCGTTCACCGGGGTCTGCTGTGAGCACAGCACCGGGATGGTGTAAAGCGGGGCGGTGGCGGTGGCGGTGGACTGCGTGATCGCGGTCGCTGCGAGGATCACGACGCTGGTAGTCCCGCCGAACACGGAACCGAGGGTGTCAGCGACAGACCCGGTGCCGTAGTCCTGGTGAAACGAGATCGTGATCGATGCGTCCTTGAGCCCGGCGATCCGTGAGCGGGACGCCGAACCGAACGCGGTGGTCTCGACCTCGTCGACTGTCTCGGTGACCTCGATGCTAGCGATGCTGGTGGTGAGATCGACGCCACCGACCTTGATGCGGGTGTTCTTGCCGATGAACTTCGGCATCATGCCTCCTTAGGCGATAACTGTTACCATGAACTCGGCGGTCAGGTAGGTGACGTCTCCGAGCGTGAGACTTGACTGTCCTCGCATCTCGGTTACGCGACAATCCATGGCTTTCCCGCCGAGCGTCGTGTCGCCCTGGATTGCCTGTTTCACCGACGTCGCCCCGCTTGGGTTGCAGTACGCGTCGAGTGAAGCTTGTGCAGTGCGCTCGGATACCCGGCCCAGGATAACCAGGATCACGAACTCGTACTCGTCAGCTCCGCGCCCGTACGAGATGTCGTACAGGACGCGGTTCGGGAACACCACCGCCTGCGGCGGGTTGGGCTGGTCTGGGATCGTCGCCGACACACGCAGACCTTGGATGGTGGCGAGCCGTGTCGCGAGCCCCTGCCGGAGCTCGTTGAATGTCGGCATCAAGCCACCCCGCGGAACCTGCGGTACGGCTCGACCAACATCCGGACGTCCGGGTCGAGCGAGCTCGAGACGCGCATCACGCCAACGTCACCGAACCCTGCGACGCCTAGTGGCGAGTCGAGCCTCTTGAAGATGCGGGACGATTGAATCACGGTAGCCTGCGTGACAGCCATCGGGATGTTCGGCCACCCGAACACCGCCCTAACCTCGACAGTGTTCTCGGGTGTGACCGGGAAGGTGTAGTCGCCCACGGCGCGGATCCGGGTGTGCGGCCAAGGCAGACCACCATGCAGATCATTGAGTGGTTCTTCTTGGTAGTCGGTCGCGGCCCAGACGATGTCGTAGACTCCGTCTGCGTTGCTCGAGGTCTTCAACGACACCAGCGACCGGAAGTCGTCGGTCTGCACGACATAGGGGTCTTCAGTGGCGAAATACCTAGTGACGGTGCCGCCGGTGTAGAAGTACCGCTCGGTGTAACCATCGACCATCCGCGATGCGGACTCGATCGCCATCTCGAGGAGTGCGTCGTCGACGGCGTCCGTGATGCGGAGCGCGGCCTTCACCTGGTTCAGTGAGGCGTAGCCGTTGGTGATCGCCACCGTGTCTCCTAACTAACGACCCATGCGCGGACGTAGCTGTTGTGCAGCTCGGTCCACCCGTGCTGCTCGGCGTACTGCCCGACTAGGTAGCCTTTCCCTGCGTCGGGCTGGTTGTCATCGACTGCGACGATCGACCCTGGGTGGAGCATCGGGGCGGCTGCCTCGATCTCCTTCATGTGGTGTTGCATCGACGGCTCGGGGTTGCTCCAGTCGATGTCGTACGAGTCAAGGTAGAGGAGGTCTACCTCGAGCCCGATCGTGGCCAGGTGCAGGAGCCACGCGACGGAGTCGTTGCACTCGACGGTCGTGAGGTCCGATGTTAGCGAGTGTGCTAACGCGGCGGCGTGGGGGTCGAGGTCGACTGACAGGACCCGCCCGCCGACGTGCTGGGCGAGCCGGTCCCACACGATGGTCGATTGGCCGTCACCGGCCCAGTTGTGCTCCATCCGGACGCACCCGGTCTCCACGATGGTGACAGGTCGTCCGAGCTGCTCGAGCTGGGCGCAGATCGCGTAGAATGCGTCATAACGCTTCCCCAGGTCTTGTGCTCTTGGCTGCAGCCAGTCCGCGGCGAAGCTCATGCCGTGAGCTCTTTCAGCAGGGAACGCCAACTGTCGGCGTAGACCGCGTCGGCGTCGTACTGCTTGGCGAATTCGATCGCCTTCAACGACCGGCCACCGCCGCGGGAGACCATCTGCTGGATCGCGTCGACCAGAGCTGGGACGTGGGGGGTGAACCACCACGCACCCTGGGTCGAGTCCCACAAGGGCTGCACGTCGACCGCGAGACCGTCGCCGACGAGCTCGGGCTGTGCGGTCGCGTTCGACACCACCACGGGTGTGCCACACGCCTGCGCCTCGACGACCGGGATCCCGAACCCCTCGCCACGTGAGGGGGCGAGGAGCAGGTCGAGCGAGCTGTAGATCGCGGCGAGTGCTTCTTTCGGGATCCCCATCCGGTAGGAGTAGGAGTCGACGAAACGGACCCGGTCGGCTGGGACGCCTGTGGCGTTGAGTAGCGCCCGCAGGTCGATCCCCTGCATCGCTGGGCTCGGCTCGGTGTGCAGGTACAGCCACACGTCGGGGTTGCTCTGCATCACCATGGACATCGCGAGGAAAGCTTCGGAGAACGACTTCCGGTCGTGGGTGCCTTTGTTCGCCGACACCATCCCGACCAGGTACGCGTCGTCTGGAACGTCGATCCACCTGCGGGCTTCGATAGCGCCTTCGGTGCCGATGATCTTCTCGGTCGGCTTGAAAGTGCGCAGGTCGATCGCGTGCGGGATGTATTTGTTCTCGATGTCGAGCCGGTCCATCGCGTCCGCGCCGAACTTCGACATGGCGATCGGTGTGACGGTCGGTCGGCGGAGCCACTCAGCTACAGCCGGTGGCACCGGGAAATGGTCGATCGGCACCCAGGACGCGATCTGCTCAAGCACGTCCCAACCGCCGCCACGGAACACCCAACAGTCGAACAGTGTGATGACGAGTGGCTGTCTTCCGGTTGGCTTGCCCCAGTCCATCGCGTAGGCTGGGATGACGTCGTTGCTGTAGGCGTCGAACCCGCGGGGGTAGACCTTGAATCCGTCCCACTCGGTGGTCATCGCCTCGAGACCGTAATTGGCTGCTACTGCGACTTCGTGCCCGTCTTGCCTGATCCGGTAGATCGCTTGCTGGGTTTGTTCGCCGTAGCCTGTCGGCGCCCACGGGGCGTTGCTGGCCCAGAGGATGCGTCGTGGGCTTGTCCCGTCTGTAGCATTCGGCTGGCCAGCCAGTCCGGGACGTCGAGCTCGGTCCCGAGCGCGTGCACGATTTTTGCCATTAGACACCGTCGATCCTTTCGCAGGGGGGTGTGGGTGGCCCCGGCCCCTGCGTACCGGGGCCACCCACGATCAGGGGGAGGCTACTGCTTAGGCAGTGCCGCCGAGGAAGTGCTTCACGTGCGTCGTCTGCGGCAGGTTGCCGTCGACGCGCCAGGTGAAGCGCAGAGTCACCAGGTCGTTCGCGAACGCGTAGTCGTCCGAGCGAGCGACCTGCAGGCCACCGACCGAGCGGACGTAGTAGCTCGGGAAGTGACCGGCGATCACGGACTTCGCCGCGGAACCGGCGGAGGCCACGGCGGGGTTCTCGATCAGCGGGTAGCCGAGGATCGAGTCCGGGGTTCCGGGCTGGATGCTCGGGACGAACACGTAGTCGCCACCGCTGGTCTTGAGCTTGCGCATCGCGCCGATGCTCGCACCGTTGGCCATGATGCCGAAGCCGGGGAGGCGACGGGCTGCGCCATCGAGCGAGTACACCAGGTCGATGAGGTCGTCGGCGGTGAAGCCACCGGTGCCGCGGGTCGCGGTGGCGGTGCCGCCAGTCGTGCCGAGGCTCGACTTGGGGACGATGCCGTTGGGCTCGACCGTGCCGGTGCCCAGCGTGAGCGCGTTATTGATGCGGTAGCCGAACTCGTTTCCGGCCTGCTGGGAAACGAAGCCCATGACGTCGATGTTTGAATCGTTCATGAACTCGCTCGACAGCTGCACGAGGAAGCTGTACTTGTAGGCCTTGAGCGTGGTCTTGCCGAATCCGGGGTCGGACTCGTCAATCGGAGCAGCCTCAGCCTCGATCGCGGCGGTGGACCACGACGCGAGCGACGGGAGCACGAGGTCCTCGCCACTTGCGGTCGTCAGGACCGTCACCACGGTCGGGTCGAGCATCGGGCCGACGAGGCGGGCCTGGTCGATGACCTGGCTTGAGAACGTCGTCGGGACCGGGCTGTTGCTGCTGGTCTTGAGCAGATCGCGAGCCTCGATGCCGAACGTGTGGCCGCGACGCTCACCAGCGATGATCTCACGGAGGATGTCGGCGTCCGTGGCGGTGGGAGCCTGACGGCTCTCGACCACGGGACGGGCGACGTCCTCGAGACCACGCATGGACTCGGCGACCTCAGCCTCGCGGGCCTCAGCGGCCTGGACGTTGCGGATCAGCTCCGCACGCTGGTCGAGATCGGTGTTGATGCGGTCGTACTTCTCGCGCTCCTCTGCTGTGAGGTCGCGGTTCTCGGCTGCTGCGATGTCGAGGATCTCTCGGGCCTCGTTCCACGCACGCTGCCTCGCCTCCATCTGCTTCACGAGGAAATCAGACACGGGGCACCTCCCTTTCTTGGGGGTTGTGGTGTGTGCAGGGCGGATAGACCCGCGGGGCTCCCCGGCGGGGTTTAGTCGCGTGCGGCTCCGCACGCGAGGATCTAGATCGCCTTGTAGGCGAGGTCGATCTGCGCACGCAGCAGATCGAGAGCCGACTTCACGTCGGCGACGGGCTCCGGCTCGGGCTCGGGCTTCGGAGCGAGCTCGGTGATCACACTCGACAGGAGATCAGCCTGGTCGCGTGTCAACTGCTGCCCGGCCTCGAGGTTGGTGAGCGCGGCAGACAGGGCATCGGCGTCTGCGCCGGTGCGATCCGCCAGGACATCGACTGCCCGGACACTGGCTGTGGTCTTGGTGTACGCCGGGAAGGTCACTACCGAGACCTCGTGTAGGCGCACCTCGCGCAGCTCGCGACGGTCGCCGGTGTCGTTCCACGAATCGCCACCGCGGGGGACGGTGAAACCGAACGACATCGAGTCGATGTCGCCGCGCTTCATCGAGATCGACAGGTCCCGCCCGACCGTGGTCGGGGGGAGGTCGGCTTCGGCGAGCAGACCACGGCTGTCCTCAGACAGGCGCAGGGTCTTAGCGCGTGTCGACCCGAGGACCTTCTCGGGGTTGTGGTTCAGTAGCATCCGGACATTGTTCCGGGACTTCAGCGAGCGGGAGAACGCGCCGGGCGCGATCGTCTCGATGAACGGCAGCGGCTCGCTCGGGGAATTGAACACCGCCGCGTAACCGGTGAACGACAGGCCATCGCCGGTCTCGCGGAACTCCCACTCGTCGACGACGACATGGCGAGTCTCTACGGATGTGGTCACGTTGTATCCTTTCGCGCTGCGTTCGCCACCAGGCTCGATCCCCTCCTCGAGGGAGATCGCCACCATCTGGTCAATCGCGGCATCCTTCGACGTGTGACAACCCATCACCTCGCCGTCATCCTTCACGACGGCCCACCCGTCGCAATCGCTCGCCTCGTCCGTGATGTAGTAAGGCACCTAGCCTCCAGCCACCGGGTAGACCGCCTCCGGGTTGTTCGGGTCGATCTGCGCGATCCCCTGCAACTGGACAGACGGGAGACCCGTGTGGGACATCTGCGGGAGCCCGAGCGCCTCGAGCACCGACGACGGCTCGAAACCGGAGACCACGAGCCGCTGCGCCATGATGACCCGCTTGTCCAACTCGACCAGGCTCGCGGCGTTGATCTCGATGTTCGCGAGCGGGACGCGGATCTGGTCACCACCGTCGATCGGTGGCAGGTCCTCGATCCGGCGGACGTCGTTCACGGTCTCCCACCCAGCCTGCAACGCCGTCGAGTGGTACTGCGCCCTCGAGATCGAGTCGCCACGGAGCAGCCCGTCCATGTTGAACCGGAGGAACGCATCACCTGGGAGAAGCCTGGACAGCGCCGACTCGATCTTGGTGACCATCGGGCGGAGTGTATGCGTGACAAATTGGATCGCGTTCTGCTCGACCGACGCGTACGACATCGCGCCGGGAGTCGTCAACCCGATCATGTGCGGGGGGATGCCGAAGATCCGTGCGATCTCCTCCACCGACATCTGCCGCGAACCGAGCATCTGCGCATTGTCCGGGTCCACGCCGGTCTTCTTGAACGTCGCGCCACCCGACAGCACACCCGGGCGGTGTGCCTTCCGCAGACCTTTATGTGCAGCTTCGAAACCGTCGACCAGGTCTTTCGCCTGTTCGCGGTTCAGGTTCCCCGGATACTCGATAATGCCGCTCGTGGTAGAGCCGTTACCGAAGAAGCGAGCTGCGAACTCGTCGAGAGCGCGAGCCAAACCCAAGGTCTGACGCAGCTCCGTGACACGTGAGATGCCACGCAAGTCGCCAGGACGTCGCAGGTCCGTGATATGGAGTACATCATCGGCGGACAAGACGGCCTGCCCCTGGTCGACCACGTACTCCGGTCGTCTGGTCTCACGGTTCCGCCTAACCTCAATCCTGGTCGGGTCCAAGACCACGAGCGCAGCCACCGTGCCAGTCCCACCGCGCAACACCTGAATGAACGCATTCCCGTCCAGCAGCATCGACGTCACGACCTGCTGGAGGAAATCCTGCCGAGTCACACCGACGTCAGGCTCGGTCACCCAAAGCGGCTGCGGGTACGGGCGACGCTCATCACCCGACCGCGTGTACGTGTCAGCTGGGAGCGTCGAGATCGTGTCAGCCAGCAGCCGGACGCAAGCGTACACCGCCGACAGCTGCAGGCTTGACTTCTGCGAGATGTCAGCCCCGGCCCATGTCATGTTGCCCGAGACCCAATCGCCACCAGCACCCCAGATCTGCTGGTACGACAGGTCACGCTCGGACTCGGACTGGGTGAACAGACGACGGAACATCAGCGGCCACCTTCAAGCGCAACACCGAGCAGCACCGCACCGATACCGGCAGCGATGAACCCGACAGACGGAGCGATCAAGAAAGCACCGACCGCGACAGACACGACCCCCAACACCTGCACCACGCTAGCGAACCGCATCCGCACCACCTTAGACATCGAAGAACCTAGGCTCGAGCGCCTCCGGTTCCTGCTCACGTCGGAACGTGGCACGATCGAAAGCGATGACAGCAGCGACAGCAGCGTCGATCTTCCTCGGGGATCCGCGGTGCTCCTTCACGATGCGCGGCCCAAGCCGGTCTACCTTCACCACGCAGTTATCGATGTGGCGAGCTAGGAGCGGGTCGTGGTCATGTGAGACATTCCCGGACACCACCGCGTCGTAGAACTTCGCCGTCGACGTCACCATACGCGACGGGCTCGACGACGGGTACTCCACGATCGGCACCCCAGACGCCGCGAGAGCATCCATCGACCTTTGCCAGCGGAACGGGTCGAACGCAACCTCGAGCACGTCCCACCTGCCGCACGACCTGAGCACCTCAGCCTCGACAGCTGAGATGTCGACACGCCAGTCATCTCGGTCTGTTGGCTTCTTCTCCCACGCACCGACCAGCCAGATCCGCGGGACCTCCTCGACCGTGCAACCCACGATCGCAGTCGCGTCACCCGAGAACGAACCATCCACACCGAGCACCACCTGGGTGCCATCGGTCGGAGGCTCCGCCGACTCGAGCCCGTCCCACGTCCCGTGCGGTAGCCACGCCTGCTGCGACGCCACGAACACGTTCGTCCGTTTCGTCCGGAACTCAGCCTCCGGAGTGCGCTTCACCGCCGACTCGAAATCCTCCGGGTCCTGCAGGTCACCGAACCCAGGATTCGCGATCTTCCACGACTCAGGGTCCCGGTGGTCGCAATCCGGCGCAGCCTGCCACCACGCGGCGAAGAACGACGGGTCGTCGACCTCACCAGACGCCACCCGCTGCGCGTACTGGTACAACCCGTACGCGACCGAGTCCTGGCCGGTGTTGTCAGCTCGGACACCAGCGGTCGTGATAGCTAACGTCAAGGCGTCGTAGCGCGCCGCCTGCGCGAGCGTCATGACATCCCACAGCTCGCGGTTAGGTGCAGCGTGCAGCTCGTCATACACGACCAAAGTAGGCGAGAGGCCTTCCTTGGTGTACGCCTCACTCGACAGGACCCGGTAGACGGATCCGGTCGTGGGGATCTCGATCGCGTCCCGGTATAGCTTGGCGCGTTCCATCAAGCTCGGGGAGGTCTCCACCATCTGCCGAGCAGACCCGAACACGATCCGCGCCTGGTCCCGATCCGCCGCACAAGAGTAGACCTCGCCACCGTTCGGCCCCATGAACAGCCCGTATAGAGCTATACCGGAGCCGAGTGCCGACTTCCCGTTTTTACGCGGTAAGCCGACGAGCGCGGTCTTGTGACGGAGCCTGCCATCTTTGCGCCGAGCGAACAGGGCGCCGACTAGCTTCCGCTGCCAAGGCCTGAGGATGAGCGGTTCGCCTGCGCGACCACCGACCGAGTCCTTCACCTGGGGGCAGAGGGTCTCGATAAACTCGGTGACCCAGTCGCCGTCGCCGCGCTTGACGTCCGCCGCGGGCGGCTGGGTGTAGATCGCTGGTGGCCAACCCTTCACACGGGTCGCCACGTCAGGTCCGCCGCTTGTCCCTGCGGGCCTTGATCTTCTCGAGAGCGTCCTCCGCCTTGACCTCGGCGAGTCCGAGACGCGCCCGGGCGGTGGGGTCGAAGCCCAGCTGGGACAGGCATGATAGGATCGTCTTGTCCAGCTCGCGGAGAGCCCGCCGCGCTTCCATGGTCCCATCGGCCAGGACGCGTAGCTCGCGCCTCTCCTGGAGCATGTCGCGCAAGATCGCGAGAGTGGGGGAGTCGGTGACCGCGAGCCACGCTACGCCGTCCGCTAAGACCTGCTCGAATACCGAGCTGGGGTCGAAATCTGGGACTTTACCCACGGGAGCTACGGCCACGCGTGCCCCTTCCCGCGGGCCATGGCGTGTCGCGTTATACGTGCCGTGCCGCTTGTGCAGCTCGATCGGTTTCGCTGGTGGCATTTCGACTCCGCAGGGTGGAGAGGTTCCGGACTGCAACGATGCACGCGTGCAAGATCGGAAGAGCG
>ERZ869921.1115-NODE-1115-length-12308-cov-4.383988_pt1 | contig 12308 bp, 11 predicted proteins | sample MGYA00579310_ERZ869921 | MGnify/ENA primary metagenome ERZ869921 (study PRJEB32216, sample SAMN09231816) | wastewater metagenome | place: USA: Maryland | collected 2016-06-21 | study: EMG produced TPA metagenomics assembly of the PRJNA472060 data set (Reclaimed...
TTATCTTCTGGAACTCAAAATGGAAAAGACTATATCTCAAATGGAATCATTTTTGAATTAATATATGATTTCTCTAAGACTATTAATTGCAATCAGGTCAAGCTCCTTCCTATCGCAGACTACCCTGTCAAGATTTTAGATCTTGCTTATAAAACTTCGGACGCATCATCTGATTGGATAACTGTACCTGGCTTCAGTCCATATGATCATGAAGATGGTCTAGACTGGATAGAATGGAACGGTACTAGGTTCTCTGCTACTCAAATGAAAGTTGTATTCGAGCAAGCTAACTATAGTACAAATATATATCATCTACCTTCTGACCTAGTTAAAAATAATATGCTATGGTCACAAATTATAGATAATGGATATCAAGAGATTATCCACAATATAGAATTGGATAATGTAGTCTCTGATAAGATAGCTGTTGAGCCTGGGCAGTTAGCCTATTTAAATGAACTCAATGATCTTAACGCAACAATAAAAAATACATTAATAGAACAGACAACTGGTATCAAGCAGTACGATACATTTGATACATTCAAGAATGTTATACAAGATCAGATGGAATCTATTAATGCAACTTCAAATAGTTTTATTGAAACCAGAAAATTGCAATACATCTTCGGTCTTAGATCTATAGAGATAAATGATAATACATATCAACCATATGCATTCTATGAATCTCCTAAGCTAGAATCTAATGCCAATATATTAGAAATTGAATTGGATACAGATGAATCCCATTTATCCTTGACGGATCCAGTTGGTGGGTCTTTTAACCTAAGCTCTATACAGTGGGAAGTTGAAGCCGGTTCTAATATCTTTCTTCCTATCGTACCTATATCAAATAAAATTACCAACGAAGATGGGACAATCCTTGTTAGTATATACGATGAAGTTCTATCTATTAACAAAAAAACAAATAAAGCCATTACAAGATTTCCAGTCAATAGCACAACGTTAGGAGTATTGATTCGAAAAAACGGCATCAGATTAAATAGTATAGTTTCTAACTCAGGACTTGGTGGACAAGCTATACAGAATAACTATACGACTGCATTGGCTACTGATAATAAATTAGAAATTACTTTTAATAGTAAATACTTTGATCAAAAGGCTTTATATACTATTTCTTATTATTCTACTGAGAGTGCCTGTACCTTAGATTTAAATGCCCTCATAGATAGTACCAAGCCACTGGAGCCGGAAGTATTTTCTAGTACAGATAAAGACAATCGAATAAGATTAAAATACTATCCTTATATAGAATACTCTATCGTTAATGACGAAGACTCTTGGGTTTCAACTCAGGACTTTTGGAGCTATCAACCTGATAGTAATAATTATTCTATTGGTACGGTAAGTATATTAACTTCTAATTTATATCTGGTTACTGGCTCTTCTACTTCTTGGCTCACGACTGGCGACATCGATAACATGGTGAATCCAGGATTTAAGTTTATAGGAGACAATAAAATATATCCTATAAGTGGGGTAACTACCGAAACTCTTATTGTACTTTCTGGTCAAATAGAAACAGGCTTCTTGTTGAATAATTTAACTGGACTACCGTATGTCATAGGCGAGACAACTACTCTTGATGACATAGTATACGGCTTAGATAATTTAAAGTATGAAGCAATCACTGTATACGTCAATAACATTAAAGCTATTAATAAAACTAATTACTCTACTATGGAGCATCTAGCTTTTACTAACAGTAGCGATAATGGAATATATGAATACATACAACAAGGTAAAGATATTTTCTTTAATCAACCAGTCAATGGTAAGATAGAAGTATATTACAGATACCTAACTGAATATATAAAAATAAATGCAATACTGCAAAGCCATAGATATAATAAGCCAGTTGTAACTCCGATAGTTAAGAGCTACATGGTTAGATTAAAGACGAGTAAAATATAATGTCTGATAAATTTAGATTTAATAATAGAAGTATTCTGATCTCAAGAAGAGTTAGGGCTCTATTTCATAAAATTAATAGAGAGCAAAGCTTTAGAGATAAAAATGATATAGTGACTAATCTTAGCGCTATGCAATCTATCTTTAAGGAATTGTATAGTAATCTCGGTAAACCTTCTATTAAAATAAATCCTTTGGAGAATAAGCAAGTCCCAAAGAGTAGTCAGATAACTAAAACGATGCATCAGATAGAAGAAGATCTTCGTACTGCATATGATGAAACTAAGACTTTAAGATCAGGTTTCGTTGAAGTCTTCAATCATGCGCAATCTCTTAGTGCTGAACTAATAAAAAGTGCAGAGCAGGTATCTTCTAAGGTAGTAGATCTTAGACTTTTAAATAATCAATTAGATCAACAATTAATAATAGCTGGTGATGACTTTAAAGATTTATCTAAAATAGATACTAATTTTCCTTTACAGAATCCAGTGGCCGATATATTAATTGATCAAGGCGCTGTAATTTTAAAGCGTACATCTTCCGTTAATCTAGTTAATCAAAATACTAACATTAAGATAACGCCTTTAGCTCCAACGGACCTTAGTAATAAGCCAACGGTCAATAATATAAATAGATTTTATGAAGGTAAGTTCTATGATTTTATAGGAAGTGCTAGACCTGAAGGCGGCAGATTCCATATAGAACAAACTCTAGCAGTTAACGTCCAGCCTACTGGAGTGTCTGTAAATACTATTGTTGTTAATAATCCAAGTCCAACAAATATTCTTAACTATGTTAATGAACAGTTGGCCGACAATTCTTCTGGCGGTGGTAAAGTATTATCCCCAGAAGATATAGTTATCTATGATCGTGGGGCAAACGAAGAAGAGAAAAATATAATCCGAGATAATCTAGTTGATCAAAATCCTGCTACGTTCTGGGAATGTGAGTATGTTAAGGTGGAACCTTCCATACAAGACTCCGTCGATAATAGCAAATTGCTTGACCTTGATAATAACTCTACGTTAAATTCTAATGATGAGAATCTTGGCACAGTAACTTTAGATGACTTAAGAAATCAATCGAGAGCTCTTAGTTCAAGTTCTTCTGATGATCTAGTTATAGAAATTAATATCGAATTAGATAAAGAACAAATAGTAAATTGGATATCTTTAGTGCCTGCTAATTTTAATGAAACTGCCTGGATAGACGCACTAGAAATTAGTTACGCAAAGAATAGTTCTAGCGCATACAATCTCATATCTAACTTTAATGATGCTATACACGACAATACTTTAACAGATGAAGCTAATGCTGAATTAACTGATTCCGAAAAGGGGAGCGTATTAGCTCCTAATAAATACTCTTACAGAGGAATAGGTGTGTGGAGTTTTGATCCAGTGATTGCAAGATTTATAAAAATTAAACTTAGGCAAAAATCCGCAGTACCTGCACCATATCAAAGAATGGCCGTTAGATTACACAGAACTTTTACGCAAGTATATTCACAATCTAACGCATCGACTCCTGGTATATAATATGAAAAAAGTTTTTCTATACGAAGATGATCTAGTTAGGATTGAAGATACCGAAGATGAAAGAGTTTATATATTTAATTTTGACGAAGACAGAGATTCAATATATAAAATAAGAGACAGTAATGGGAACGGAGATATGCCAGATGACTTTGAAGCCTATACTGAAAGTAATTGTGAAATAGCTTTTATATTTAGTCCATACGAAGATCCCGAATATCCAATTATAGTGAGATATGAATCATGACTATTAAAATTGTGGAACTAAGTAAAGATCTTAAATCTGAAGGATATTATGTAACTATGTATATAGAAGATGGTAAACTTATTATGAAGATGCAAAATAATAACAATAGTAAGATTACTAATACAGAGATTACTTCTGAAGATATAAGCTCCAATAACGATTCCATTAAAACTAAATTAAAAGATAAAGTAAAGTAATATGCCTCAGATTAATACAAATCAAACAACAACAGTAGTTGAAGCAACTAAACTTGTTAGACTATCGTATCTACAGACAATAGCTGCGCTAGACAATCAGTCTACTTTAAATTCTATAGCTGGAGCTACTCAGGGCTCTAATCAGTCTTTTAATTCAACTGATCCTGGAAGTCCAGGATTTCTTGGTATAGGTGGAGAAGGCGCATCTAATGTATCTTCTAGCTTTAATGATACAGGTTGGTCAATTAGCCGCACATGGCTTGAAACCTGGTGGGATAAAATTAGGTGGGCAATTGGTCTTAAAGAGATTGGAATCTATAGCTTTAGCTATGCAGAATCTTCTGAAATAGTATCTGTTCCCTTTAAGTCTCCAAACAATATAAAGAAAGTTTCTTTAAAAGTAGACGAACAAATACCTAATAACTATCCATCTAATTCAAGGTGGATTCATTACTTTATAACCATAGACAACGGCAATAGTTGGCATGCAATAAATCCATTAGATAAACCAACTGCCTATAGCGATGGACTTGGTAACGTAGTTCCTAGAATATTAACATTTACCGATACTGTAAATGATAATAATAATTCTAAATATATAAATACAAATAAACCAGTAAAAGAAATAAGATTCAGGGCAGTCTTATTGAAACCTATTGGCGAAGAATTTAAGAATACAACGCCAATTTTAAAATCATATAGACTTATGATCTATAGAGAGGTAGTATGAACATCGATAAATTATCCATACAATTAAAAACTCTTATGGACAACGTGCGTAAGCTAAATGATATATCTAAAAATATCACTAACGAACAACAGGCCTTAGAAAGATTAAATCAGATTAAGAAAGAGCTAGAAGAAAATACCTGCTGCGGAGTATGTGGAATTAAAGAATGAAACGTAAGGTATTATTAATTAGTCCAGGCTATTATGAATTTGGCGATTATGGATATCACGATATGCCTCCTATGGGTCTATTAAAAATAGCTAAGTATTTCAAAATTAATAATGTTGATTTTGATTACTATGATTTTTCATTGCCACCAAAGGTTGGTAATACTTCTGTAAATCTAAAATTCATATATAAGAATGCACCATTCAATAGATATATTAAATGTGGTAATTTTGAGAACGAAGGAATACTAAAGCCTCAGAAATACTATGGCGCTCCTCTGTCTTTAATTAAACAAAAGCTTTTAGATTCTAAGCCTACAGAGATTTGGCTAAGCACTGGACTAACATATTACTGGGAAGCAGCTAGAGACATAGCCGAGCTATGTAAATCTCTATATCCCCATGTTCCTTTACTTGTCGGTGGAATCTATGCAACTTTATGGCCACAACATTGCAATGATTTTCTTGGGGCTGATTATGTTCATAAAGGGCCGCTTGATGATATCGATGATTTGTTTCCAGACTATTCCGTAGATTCAAATAGAAAGCATTCCACCATTAGAACTTTACAATTAGGTAAGGGATGTAATGTAAGTCCGCCATGTAGCTTTTGTGCCGTTGTGGCAATGGATCCAAAGTTTAAAGCCTTAAGTGCCTCTTCTTTATTTGATTATATTAAAACTGAAGCTGATAACGGCGTAAGTTTATTTAGATTTTGGGCAAGTCAATTATTAGTTCCTCCAGGAAGGCTTATAGACCTTCTGGAAAGAATTAAACACTCTAGACTCAAGATCAATATGGTTGCCTCAGAGGGCGTCCAGCCGTCACTATTCACTCAGAATATATCTGACCTGATGTATAGTGCTGGGTTTTCATCTGTTTCAATTCCAATGGAAAGCATTAGCGATGTAGCTGTAAAAGACTTTAGAAAGCCTTCTGATTTTAATGACTATGAAGTAGCCGTACGAAGAGCGCAGCAATCTGGCTTTGGCTTAATAAAATCATTCGTTATGCTGGGTATTCCTGGACAAACCTATGATGAAATAATACATGCTATAGTTGATTGTTGGGCTAGAGATGTTGCTCCAGCCTTGCATCAATATACTCCTATTCCGGGATCTTTTGACTGGGAAAGATTTACTCAGTTCCATTCCAGTAGCCCCGAAGAATTACATCCTTCTCTATGGCCTGGCGCAAATAAAGACATGACTGTATCCTCGTTAGAAGAGATAAAGAAGATAGCCAAGATTGGTCCGGTAAACTTTTATAAGTATATTAATACTGAAGTTGCAGTAGAAAAAGAAATCTGGCAACTCTATCGTAAATGGATGATAAAATACGGTATACTAAGTACCGCAAATGCATATAATTTTAAGGCTCCGCTGTCTTTAACTGGATACGTTTCTGATTGGATGGCCGGAGTGTGGTCCCAAGAAAGTACACTTATCACGGATTTAGTCAAGTCATGATGAAAATAAATAAAGAGATAAATAAGTATTTGGCAGAATTTGTAGCTGACTTAATTCAAGAGGCGTTAGTTCCATTCTATGGGCAAGATATATGCTTAACTAAAGTAAAAGAAATGTCTAATGCAATAAAAAACAAACTTGAACATAGAGGGTTTTTAGTTGCTATAAAGGTATTCTCTGACTTTACTGCGGAGATTAATGTAAGACCCGCTTCAGATCCAGATGGTAAAAATATAAATATGGTTATCCATACTAAATTCAGATGAGTATAGTCAAAAAACAATTAGAAAAGTTAATAGAAGAAGCCTCTATTAATTCTCTTAAGTCTGGTAAGGTATTAGACTTAAGTGTCATAATTAGATTAATTAAAGATAAATTATCTAAGCTTAGTGGAGGTCCCACATTAGAGATCTATAGACAGAATAAAAGATCTAAGCTTAACCTAGAAGCCCTGAACGAGATGTTTAAAAATACTGAGTTTGATTTAAATGTCTGCTATGAATTACTTCAAGAAGATTTTGCTGACTTATTAAATAAGTTTAACTCCGTAGATATCTCCTATAAAAGTCAAAGAGCAAATCTAAGATTAATAGAAGCCATTACTGATAGCTTATTATTTTCAGTAAATAACGCTGATGATAATTTCTATTCTATAGGTGACTCTTACGATAGCTTAAGTAAGATTGACCTCATCAAGACTGATAAAAATTCCATAGATCTTACAGAAGGATGCGCTATTATTCCATACTCATTACCGTCTGCTACAAGACTTGATATGAGTCATCTGTATTCTTTAAATGATGGCACGGTAGAAGTCGCTGCTAATAATATAATCTCGTCTAAGAACGGTTCTGGAAGCAAATTCGGTTATGCATTTTCAGACGCCAATGTTTCTTGGAGATATGAAGTAACTAAGTCCTCTGATGATGGAGTTGCTATAATTATTAAAATTCCTTTAATGAAGGAATCGCAAAGCGTAATAATTAGTAGAATAGAATTCAGCTCTTATCTTAGTAATGGAATGACTGCAGAAATTAGATCTAGTATTGATAATGTTAACTACACCAGATTACCTACCACTTCTCCGAAACTCGTTCTTAGTAATACAGAAAAAATTTCATGGGATTTTCCAGATACAACTGTTAAGTATCTTTCTTTAATTCTCAGTAAGTCAAAGGCTGACATAAAGACTGCAGGTAATACAATAGTTACTAATCCAATACTTAATAATCCTGCTGTATCTACTACTGAGAACTGGGTATATGCATTTGTAATTAACTACATATCTATATATAAGCTAGGTAGATCTCAAGATGCTATTATATATAGCAAGCCATTAAAGCCTACTGACATAGAGGATTCCCCAGTTAGGATGGTTTCTCTTGAAGTTAATGAGGAAATATTACCGGATACTAATATACAATATGATATTGCTTTATCTGATTCTACTGGTAATCTTATTTCGGATTACATACAAATTAATCCAATCAATAGATTAGACTCAATTACACCTAAGGCTATTACGTTTAGTAATACTACTCCAAATAATATCTATCTTAAAACTGGAGATCTTACTGCAGCCTTTAATTATAAAGGAATAGATTTTTATAACCTATTAGATACTGATGAAGACTACATATATAGTTCAGTCAAGATAGATAGAGGCGCTGGATTAATTTAAAGATCTTCTAATCCAAAACAAATAAATAAAAGCATTAAAGATAATTATGTAGACTTCTCCGGATTTAATACTACCAAAAGTTTATATTACTTTAATAGCGAGACTGCGTTACCAATCAATAGATTGATATCAGTTAATGGTGAATATAAAACTTACCTTAAAGTTAGTACTCCCATAATTGAATCTATTAAAGCTGCTAGATCAGCTAGCGATGCTATTGTTTCTATAAATAATAATCCCGACTATGCTATAGCAAGCATTAAGCATAATCGTCCAATCATGACCGTAGAGAACTTATCTATAGCTCCCAATACTATTAATAATATAGTAAATGGAACTCAGATACCTGTTGCTTCTACTTGGCTTGGATCTACTGTTGGTGCTCCGTCTATTGGAGTACCAATTATATACAATGGTATGGCCGTTGATATAGTTCAAAGTTCAGTTGAACTTCGATACATTTCTTCTAATGGATCTTTTATCCATCTATTTAGAAAGGATATTGATTACTCAATCAAGAGATCTGATGATCCTTATTTCTTAAATTTCCCTGGATGGAATCCATATCCACTACATTGGAGAATAATTCCTGTTGAGCCGTCTTCAATAAACGTTCAATCTGGTTCAGTATTAACTGGAGTGTTTGGAGGTACAGGACAATTCCAGATAAATCAAAGTCAGTTACCTCCAGTCACGTTAGGAGCTATTAGCTTATCTTCTTCTGAAACTTTAAAGGTAACATTTGATATAGATGCCGATATTACTCATCGAGTTGTTGACATTAGTTATTCAGATAATGAAATTGAACTTGATGGATTCTTACAGATAATGCCGGGCGATGTTGTTATCGTCGAATATAAAACTATTCCTCGTAATATAATAAGAGAATCTGTAAGAGTTACTTCTAATTATGGCGACAGTAATGAAGGTATAATATTTCTAGAGGGATCAGACTATATACTTGATCTAACTAATGGAAAAATAACTGCTATAATTGGTGGAAATATAATGTCTCAAACTACACCAAAGGTGTATGTAGACTTTAGTTTTAAATACGATGTACCTAATACAGAAAAATTTAGTGTATGGTGTTTTTACGAAAAGAAAGATCCATATAAATTTATATACAATCCATTGTCTCTAAGAACATCTGAAGGTGAATCTTTGTACTGGTCTTACAGTAATGGTAATGATGTAATAACTAAACGCATAGATGATAAAAAGGAAATTGTACTAACTTATGGTTGGCATAACTTCACGGTTAATAGTTTAAAGCCAGAAACTTATAATGAGTCTGCAATAAATAAAGCACTTAAATTACGTGATATCAATAGTAAATATTTATTTATATCGCAAGATAAAGGCGGCGAAGTATTTACTTTAATGAAGCCATTCAGGGAACCACTTCAAAGAGTCTCTCTTTCATTTTTAAAGAACTCTGTCTTAAAATTAGACCATAGTAAGTTTGCATTAAGTGACAATAATGTCTATATAAACTTTGATCCAGGAGACACGGATGATCTTTACTATGTTAAGGTCAATACTTCTGGAAATCTAATAACAGACCTCAAGGAAGAATTTTATCTTACTGGTCTAATTAAACTAACAACGGATAATAATCCTGGACACATAGTACTAAGAGCTATACTCAGCAGAAATAAAGGATCGTCTGGAGGCATTACTCCAAAACTCCATGGATACAATCTAAGGATAGGATACTGATATGATTACACCAACAACAGTTAAGAGTTCGTTCCCTTTCAGAGGAGCTACCAAATCAGCTCAATTAAATGATTTATCTAATCAGGTGGCAACAGATGTTCATAATCTTTCTGCCGAACTTAATAAACAAGAGAAAGATATTCTTGAAAATATGAAGATAGTGATCGATGAAATGTCACATCTCAATAAAAGAATACTGGGACTCGAACAAGAGATTAGTCTTCAAAAGTCTATAGCTTCTAAGAATGGTTTAAGAATTACATACAATCAAACCATGTATGATAATAGTAATCTTAAATTTATGAGCAGTAATGTTGCGCTAAGGCCATCTGTTAATGCATTCTATGGAATAGCGCATTTACCAGTTAACGCTATAGAGAATAAGTTTTATTCTACTTCTATCTATAATGGAGATATATTAACTCCAGCATCTTTAGATGTCGTTGTTAATGGAACATTTATAGAAGTTGGTAAGACTTCTCCAACTAACTTCGATGAAGGTGCAACTGTAAATAATGGTAATCCAAAGAATGCATTTAATGGAAACAATACATCTTACTGGGTAAGAGAAGTAAAGTTCCCAGCGAATAGCGATGTTACAGAAGTACAGTGTGAAGTAATTGCCACAGTACCTTCTCAAAATAATACACAGTCTAATGTTCTAACAATTAATCCATATCCACATGGTAACGTAGACGTTCTATATATTGGATTAAGTTCAGATACTAGCGGAGTATTTACTTCTATACCAAACACAGATGCTCCTACTTTCAATGATCCGTTAAATAATGCAACTCAAAAGAAGTATATATTTACCGCAAGAGACGTTGATCAAGTAAAGATTGTACTAAGAACAAGAAACTTTATAGAAGAAAATGGACACAAGGTATTTAGACTTGGTCTCCAAGAATTAGGTCTCTATCTGGTTGATTTTGAAAAATCTACTTCAGGACTAACATTCTCTGAATGGAGTGGACAAGGCGACGACGAAAATATTTCTATGGTACATCGTATAGATGCGCCCGCAGGTACGTCATTTGTTGCTATCCATCATTTTGTTTCTGATCCAGATATTTCTTTAGAAGAAGACTTGAATCGTCACATAATATTTCGTATATATGATTCAGATCCAACAACTTCTTCTGGAATAGAATTATGGAATTCTAATCAGACTTATCCTCAAGATCAGCCCGATAGTGTTGGAGGACAGATAACGCTTGGAGGTAATGTTACCTCTATTTATGTAGTAACTAGCATGAGATTCGTTGAAACTTCTGGTGGGGCAAACAGTCCATTCAATGTCAATACTTCACCATATATTTATAGTTTCTCAATGGAACTCTCTGCCGCACAAAGAGTATAATAAATGACAAATGAAAATGAAGAAATTTCTCTAAGAGATGAAGCATTAGATTCCTTAAGAGCAGCCTATAACCATAACTTAAAGAACTTTCCAGAAAGAAAGTTTACTAGATCTGTCTACAGATTAGTGGCATCTGAATTAAATCTTCTCTATAAATCAGATAAGATCGAAGAATTATTTGATGGGTGGAAAAATGCTATCTCTGAAATTGAAACAGTCAATGCAGAAGATAAAACAATGGTTACCACTGAAGATGTAATGGCTAAAGATGAAGATACATTTCCTTTATTAACTCAAAAGAAAGTGACTGGTACCTATAAAATTTTAGTTATACCAGATGTCCATGTTCCTTATCAATGTAAGAAAGCAGTAGAAGCTGCAATAAGACTAGGGGAAGAATTTAAGCCAGACGAAGTTGTGCAGCTCGGAGACTTATTAGATTGCTATAGTCTTAGCCATTACCCAAAGACTACTCATAGAAGTTCTAACTTTGCCGATGAGATCGAAGAATCTATTAAGTTACTAGAGACAATTAAAAAACGAACTGGTGCAAAATATGCAACGATGCTTGAAGGTAATCATGAGGCTCGTCTAAGAAAGTATCTATTGAATGATGCTTCTTCGTTAAAGAACCTTAAAGCCCTTAAGATGAATAACTTACTTGAGTTAGCTTCTATTGGATGGGACTTTATACCTGAACATAAGTTCTATGCAGTCAATAATGTGTTCTTTACCCATGGTGAATTCATTTCATCTCAGTCTTCAAAGAAGCATATGGATGAATATAGAGAAACCATTATTCATGGCCATACTCATAGAATCAGTTCTAGATATCATAGAGGACTAAACTCTACAATAGAGGGATGGGAAATGGGCTGCTTAGCTTCATTGGAAGTTGGAGCTGAATATGTTAAGCGTGCAAACTGGCAACATGGTGTAGGCACTGTAGTTATAAACGGTGATGATTACTGGATTAATTGTCATCATATAAGGAACGGTAAAGTAGAATATAATGGTTTAGTTCTACCATAAGGAGACTTAACATGGATGCAGCATTTAGTTGGTTATCGGACTTAATAAGATTTTTTGGCAAACTAATTCCAAAGTTTGAAATAATTAAAAGTACGCACGAAGGTGTTGCATTCGTTAGAGGTAGGCGAATTAAAAAAATTACACCGGGTATATTTATCTTCTGGCCATTTTGGACAGAGATTATGACGTACCCTGTCGTAAGACAATCAATAAACTTACCTTCTCAAAACCTTACT
>ERZ869921.1117-NODE-1117-length-12300-cov-6.411025_pt1 | contig 12300 bp, 15 predicted proteins | sample MGYA00579310_ERZ869921 | MGnify/ENA primary metagenome ERZ869921 (study PRJEB32216, sample SAMN09231816) | wastewater metagenome | place: USA: Maryland | collected 2016-06-21 | study: EMG produced TPA metagenomics assembly of the PRJNA472060 data set (Reclaimed...
TGTACCTTCTCAGCCGTCTTAATCAGCTCAGAAATCATATCCTCATCACGTTCCACAACCTGACATTCAACATCCATGCCAGGGCAAAACCCTTCAGGGCCTTCTAGTCTCAGCTCATACGCAAACACACACTGCACTGCACCAGTAACATAAAGCTGCCACTGGACTTGTCGCATATAGTTAGCCGGAATCTTATCTAACGGCTTACCACTAGTTTTGTATTCACCAATCATGCTGTGATCAAGAGACAAACCGTCAGGGGTAGCCATCTGCCACTCGTTACCTGCACCATCAGCACACAGCAACCAGTCATTAGGCAGGATACCGTAACGCTCTTTCACAACGTGCGCAATATACGCCTCACGCTCGTTACCCCAATCCATAAACCCGTTAGCCTCAACAGGCGTAGGATTCTCAATCTGAGCAAGCACCTCTTTCATCCCAGCAGGTGTAGAAGCCTTAGCAACCTGTGTGGCCGTAACCCCTCTGTCACGAGCAGCCAACCACAAATCTTTAGTCTGACTAGAAACAATAAACCGTTCAATGCCAATCATTCGCCCACCTCTTTAGCCATACCATAATCACGATGAAAAGGTGCAGTGCCACCAAGAAGATAAGCCAACGTTTCAACAGTCATAAACGCCACCTGCTTATCAGGCGAAGTCACACCACGCCGCTTAGCAATCACAACACCAATCTCAGCCCTAGCATTGATGCGTTCAACCTCAGCCTCTTTCAACCATTCAGTAACCTTGAACTGGCCGCCATAATCTTTCAGCTCAAGTGTGACATCACCGCCCTGAATAGTTTTCACGTTAGCAATATCGCCTGTATCTTTTGCACCTGTTCTAACCTTCCGATCAATACGGGTGTCATTTAGTGCGATTTTTAGATAGTCAGCAATTAGCCGTTCAAATGATGAGCCAGCTTTTTTGGCTGATGCACGATTACGAGTCATTAGTTTTCCCTTTCGACATCTTTACTATACATACAGGTAATGACATTGCCAAAACTTTTTTAGAAATGTACTTGACAAGTGTATGTACAGGATTATGATTGAAACATACCTACTAGGCCAACAGGCCGAAGAAAGGAGACACAATGTCTCACACCACCTGCTCACAACACCGTATCCTCGGTTACACCATCAGCAACACCCAATGGGTTTGCATCGGTTGTGGTCTGCCACAGTCTCAGCACGAGACAATCGCGCAGACTCTCGCACGCCGCGCAAAGGAAGGTGCATAATGCGATACGAGGCACGAGACTACTGGCAACTAAACAGCATCGTCTGGCACATGAAGCAACGCCAAGCAGAATACGAAATCGGATCAGACGCTTGGAACGATGTTCAAACACAAATCATTATTAGAGAAGCAAGACTTGAGAAAATGAAAGAGGAACTATCATGAGCGAACACGAACAACCAAAAGCGTGGAACGAATACAAGCAATCCTACGGAACAACCAAACCGCGCCTATCCGATAACTCAATGGCAATGGGCGGCATTGTTCTAGCTGTCATCGTCACCTTCCTCACTGTCTTAGCGTTGGTGGTGTCACTATGAGCGCACTCTTTATGGCGTTATGCCTCACAACAGCCACACAATCCATTCTGGGAGGATTTAACGGCATCACCCTACTGCTAGTAATGGCAACCGCGATAACCGGCTGGAAAGCCTACAAGCAAGCCTAAACGTGAGAAGCCCCGTCAGGGAAACCAACAACACCTGACGGGGCATAGGTCACGCCGAAAGGGGTAAACGTGACTCATCTAGTATATAGGAATCCCAGAACTGGGAAACCGTAAAACTGATTCCCACAAATAGGAAAACCCCTCACCTGCCGCAGCCACAATGAGGGGTCAAACAGATTAATGCATCCGTTCTTACTCCAGAACTATCCTATTGACAACTTTCGCACTGAAGGGCATCCATAGGATCAACGCTACAAGCATAACCGCCAACAATTTCAATATTTTCATTATCCATAATTACTCCATTCAGTGACACTACAAATAAACCCCAAAAACGGGGCAACCTGACACCAGTGCCTAAGGTGTCAAATTAGAAACATACAAACGATCAGCAACGGCCAAAACAAATGCAAGCACAGCAACAGCACCGACAGCAAAAGTAATCCAATGGATTTTAGGCGGTTGCCGTTGTTCAAGAAGCGCAAGTTTAGTTTCAATCTCATTAATACGTTTCCAATGCTGGTCAGAAGTCTTTGACAGGTCATCTAACTGTTTCATCATTGCGTCTTGCTTAGCCTCAAGTCTTGCTATTGCTATTAATACATCGTTTAGTGTGGGTTCAGCCATGACACTACGACTCCGTATCAGCAACAGTATCAAAACCCTCAGTGCGCTTCACAGAAGTGTTAGCCGTAGGCATAATGTTCAACACCACAGCAGCCAACCCCAACCATTGCGCAATCTGCTCACCAGACATAAAACCATAACCGGCAACAAGCGCACCAACAGCAACCAGGATACGATACACCCAGCCACGATTAACAGGATCATTAAACCACTTCATCTTATTTACCTTGATTCTTAGAAACTTGAGCCTTAACCAAATCTAGGAAAGACTGAGACACACCAGCAGAACGGCCACCAATCTGCTCAGCAAAAGCATTAGCAGCCTCTTGACCAGTGAACTCTAAATAAAACGCATCATTAAACAGCACAAACTTTGTTGTACCGTCAGGCTGGGGAACATGGCAAAGATTCATAGTGTCTATTCTATCGTTAGGGGTGACTGGTGGTTGAGGTGGCACAGGCTGTTTACTAATTTCAACAACCCGTAAACCGTTAATATCTTCAGACCATCCAACATAAGTTGCGTTGAATGCTCTTTCAATTTCTTCTATTGTATCAAACCATTTCTGACCGTAACCAGACAAGGGTGAGGAAAGGTAGCCGCGCCCAACAATGAAAGAAACAACGTGACCGTATTGCCCGTACTGACCGCCATAAGTTCCCCAATGGTCAAACCATACGATAGAAGAAACGTCAGAAGGCACAGGTTCACTCGTGCTGTGTTTGTGTTGTGTGTTTAGCCATGACTGCCATGCTGTTGCGTAACGTACCGGCGCACCCCAGACAGACTGAGTGAACCGTAAACAAAAACCTGCCTGATCTTGTACGTCAGGGTTAGGGGTAACAAGCTGTGTAGACATTGCTTATTAGCTAGGGCCAATATCTTCAACAATAAGCTGAGGTATAAAAGAGTTAGCACCAAGCACAGAGTCAGGGTTAGTTGCAATACCGCCACCAGCACCACACCGCCAAAACAAACCTATGGTTTTACTTGCGCTACCTGAAGTAACACCCATATCAGCAGCAGTAGCAGTATGAAAACCAGAAAAAGACTCATTCAAGTTAGCACCAATAGCAGTAGTTTTATAAGCCAAAATTTCTGGCCCCATAGTTGTTTCAGAAACATACAAGGCATTAACACCAGCAGAAGCATTAGGCTGAACAGCAATCTTGCCGCTAATAAGATAACGCCTACCAGCAAAAACATTAAAAGTTACTCTAAGAATTTCAGTATTAGTGTTAGCAGAAAAAGTAGTTGTTAATAATGATTGACTTGTAGCCCTCAAACCCCTACCAACATTGCTAGCGTTAACCCAAGCTGTACCGTTGTAAAGTTCAATAGAATCCTGATCAGAAAGATATGAAACCATACCCTCAGAAACCGCTGTACCAATAGCAGAACCACGAGCAGCAGTACCAGCAAAAGTCATCACAGCCTGATCCTGCAAATAACCCATAACGTTCGTTGCCGTCAACACCTCACCAGGCGCGAACGTTCTACGACCCAAACCAGGCATTACTTCTCCAACCTATCCAGACGAGCCTCAAGCGCATCAAGTTTCTCAGCCTGTGACTTCAACACAGGAATCAACAACAAAGCCAACTTCTCATAAGCCACACCATCAGGCACACCATCAGCGTCATAATAAATAAAGTCAGTCAAGCCAAGAGCTTCAAGTTCCTCAGCAATAACACCAACATCTTTAGTCTCATTTTTGTCAAAAGACTTTTTGTAATTGAACTTGCGAACTTGAATGTTCAAAACAGCATCAGTATCGATCACTGCATCAGAAATATTTTCTTTGAATCTGATAGAAGATGCACCAATTCCATACAACCCATCAGCTGCAACAAACATAGCTCGACCCGTATTAGTCTGATTATAAGTTGTAGCCGCAAAAAGATTGCCTGACAAACCGAAACCATTAGACACATTCAACGTGCCACCAATAGCAACGTTACCGTTCTGAGCCATCGTAACCGAAGAACCACCAACACCATTATTGATACTCAAAGACGTGCTACGGCTAGAACCCGGCACATTGATATTACCTGAAGTAATTTTAGAACCATCAAGTGCAGGAATACGGTCAGCATTGAAAGAACCCGAGACAATTTTGCCAGCATCAAGGTTAGGGATCTCAGCCGCATCAAAAACACCAGAAGTTATTTTGGAAGCATCAAGGTTAGGAATATCGGAAGCAGAAAGCGTAGTGCCACTTGAAACACGGCCTTTAGCATCAGTGGTCACTTTAGTGTAAGTTCCAGCAGTTCCAACATTAGGCGAAATATCAACCCAAGCAGTGCCATTGAAAACTTCTAATGCATCAGTGCTCTGCAAGTAAGAAACCATGCCCTCAGTTGGGGCAAGAATACCAGAAGTACGAGCAGAAGCATTAGCGTAAACAAACACAACCTGATCTTGAATATAATCTTGCAAATCCTGAGCGGTCAAAACCTCATCCGCTGCCCACACTTTACGACCAGACATAAAACTCCCTAAAAAACCTTTACCCTTATTCTACCGTTAGAATGCCAAAGCATTCTCATCAAGAATACCAAAGCCTGTATCATCCAACACAAGGAATGAAAACTGAAGCGAACCAAGACCAAAAGTAATAGTGTGCCGGTCAGGGGTCACATTATGTTTAATACCAATAATTTGACCGTACCTAAGAATGGGGTCACCCACCTGGTTAGGGGTGAACTCCATCTGCACAATATCGCCCAACTCAAACTCTAAAATCTGATTCTTTTGCGCACCCGTCAAACCATCCAAAACAACATCAACAGACTCAAAACGGTATTCAGGCTCACCATACTTAGCCACCCAAAACAATGCAAGGTTATTAGCGGCAGAACCCGTAGCCAATAACGTATCAACAGACGTAGTGGTAATACCGTACAAATCTTGTGACTCATCATTGTTAGCAACAGCAGTGCCACCAGGATACGAAACCTCAACATTATTAAACAAAAGTTCAGTACCATACGACACCGTTGCGCCACTATAAGGAATACCATCACCGGCATCACTAAACTTAGCCACAGACTGACCAGTAGTAGGTGTCACACCACCATTAACAAAACGCACATTACCTTGACGGTCAATAAATAACTGACCCTGCTCAGAAGCCTCAACCTTCTGCAAATACGTCAAAACGTTATCTGACGAATCAAAAACATCAGCACCAACCGTAGACAAACCCTCATCAATGTTACGCGCCTCTAACGGCCACGCCACAGACGGCTGAGACAACACAGCCTCAATACGGTCACCAGTAGACTGCACAACACCAGTACCAGCCGTCAAAGACTGTTGAGCAAGAAGCGTAAACCCATCAGCGGCAGCAATCTGAGCAGTAGACCTACCCGAAATGTCGTAATCAAAGTTCCAGTCTTCAACCAAACCAACAAACTGATCAAACCCACCAGTGCGCACACGAATCTGGCGGCGCGGAATAATGTTCCCAAAGAAAATAGAATCAGTATTTAACGGGTCAAAGATACGGTCTTCATTGTTCAACTGAATAGCAGCATTACCGGCGTTATACCGTTCAAGTTGCCGGTTCTTCCCACGAGTCACACTAACCGAAGTAACACGGTCAGTAATGTCATAAAAGATAGGCCCTGCAAGACGATACAAAGTATTATTAAGTTTCCCCTTCACAGGGTCATTCAACCTAAAATATGGTGCATCCGCTGTGGAAAGAAACACACCAATCTCTACTGTGGTTGAGGAAGCCATTACGCCCTCGCAAACACTGCACCAGAAGTGCGCTCATAACGGCGAATAGCATTAACAATTTGTTCACCTACCGCTGCACCGTCAGTACCCATACCAGCATTCACATTAATAGTGATATTGCCGCCGCCACGCTTACCAACAACATCATCAAACTTAGACAACGGAATAATAGCCTCAGGGCCAGCCTCACCAACCAAGCCAAGAGTAGGCCCAGTAACAATACCACCCTTAGCAAACGGTGTAGCACGATTACCGTCAAGATTAGGTGAACCATCAAAATTAAAAGTTAACCCTCTTGGTTTTACTGATGTGCTGTTAATCCACTGAATCAAACCTCTTATAGCCTCAAGACCGGAAACAACTGGGCTTAAACCCCTGCTGATAGAATCAAAAATACTTTTAACAAAGGGCCCAAAAGCACCCATGTCAAGAGTAATGTCATCAAGAAATTTTTGCCAATCAGACAACCCAGAATTTACTTGACCAATAATGTAAGCCAAATCCTCAAGCGCACCAAACAAGTTGCCTGAATTTTCAGCAGAAGTACCCAAACCGATAGAAACAGTCTCAAGCAAACCACCCAAAATATCCATTAAAGGATTCAAACCAGGCAACAACCTAAGCATCATGTCATTAAAATTAGAAACAATAGGTTGCAAACGTGGCAACATATCAGACAAAGTTTGAGACATTGTGTCAAGAAACTCTTGAAAGCTAGGATCAGTGACAAGTGACTGAATCATTTCCTGAATGATAGGGATAACCTGCTCAAAAGCTGGAAGTAAAGAGGCTCCGATAGTTTCTTTCAGGTTGCCAAAAATAACATCTAAACGGGCAAACGGGTTAGCGGCTGCCTCAGCAGCACCCTCATACTTTTTACCAAGTTCCTCAATCAAGAAACCTTGTGCAGCCATCTCACCATTAGTAGCAAGAATAGAATCAAACGTTGCCTTCTGTTCATCCGTGAAAACAATACCGGCACGAGTCAACTTTGAAAACGCTGACTCAGTATCACCAGCAACACGCTGAAACGCCAAACCAATAGCCTGAACATCTTTACCAGTACCGGCAGCAGTATCAGCCACAACCTCAGCAAGCTTATTTAAACCCTCAGTACCCAAAGCAGCCAATGATGGAACAGCCAACCAGCCAGTTTTAATCTGATTGATAATCTCATCATCAATACCAGACATTTCACCCAAAGCTTTAGAGTGCTCATCTAACGCCTGTGTAGCCTTAGCAATACCTGAAGCCCTATCACCAAAAACACCAGCGTTCTTAGCAGCATTCTCAAGCCCACGAGTAACAGCCTCAGCCTCAGCAGCCGCCTTCAAAGACTCAACACCAAAAGCAATAGCAGCAGTAGCAGCAACAGCCATACCAGCCGCGATAGCAAGACCAGCCTTCTCAGCAAAATTACCCAGCTTAGTTAAACCAGACTCAGCCTGTTTAACGCCCTTATCGTCATACTTCGTGGTAATCGGAAAAATTATATCTTTCATTACTTCTCCATATTCAATACTTGAACAGCACGCTCAAGAATACGAATACCCTTTTCACGAACGTCATTTTTTTGACTAACAAAATACTTCCAACCATAACGCCCACCACGACCGGCAAGAGGGCTACGGCGATTCAAACGATCAATAAGATAAGCACCCTGACCATTAAGCCTGTGACTCTTAGGCTCACCAAGCGGCCCAGTATAAGTACGAGATTGACCGCTCATTTGCACAACACCACGCATACCAGCAAGCTCAGCAATCCGCGCACCAACCTGAGAAGAAGGAACCTTCACACGAATACCAATAAGAGTAGACACACGACCACGCCTAGCAACACCAGGAGTAAACATAACAGAAGCACTAGGTTTAGCATAAGAAGTACGACCACGCCCATTCAACCCAGAAAGCTCACCCTGAGCAGGATAAGAAGCTTCAATACCAGAAGCAAGCCCAGAAAGCTCACTACGAATGTCACGGCGCAAAGCAGTATAAAGTTTAGGATCAATCTCTTTGATTTGAGCAATGGCTTCACGAACAGCAGCACCATCAACTGTTACTTTAACTACCATAAGAACTCCTTGATACTATTCTACCGCTTGTTTTGCGCATTCACACGAGCAACAAGATACCGCTGTAAAGTCCACAACATACGCGGCTCAAGCTCAAGAAGTTCTTTAGGAGAAATCTTATATTCAAAAGCAAGCTGGGCAATCATCCAATGAGTAGACGTATCACCCAACCCCTTTATTTTTTTGGTTCAGATTCCCCAACCATGCTCACAGTCTCAGACCAATCCTCAAACTCAAGCTCAGTCACACCAGTGCGCTTAGAAGCAGACCAGGCAAGAAAGAACATATAAGTTAGACGAACATCATTACCGAGAGTAGCAATTGACTTATCAAAATGTGTTTCAAACTTGATATAGTCAGCAGCCGTAGTGGACACATCCTGAGTAGTGCCATCAATGAACTGTATTTGTAGGTTAAGTGGTTGCATGATTATGCAGTACCCCGAACAACAGTTCCAGCAGAAGGCCAGCTAACAGACAATGTAGCCAAGTCACCAACAGAAGAAGCAACAGGGCTGTACTGAACAACACTGAAGGTTCCGGTGAATGAAGGGTTAGTTGCTGATACTGAACCGGAAGTTGGTGTAACAACTACGGTAGCGATAGAACCAAACAGGGGTGAAAGAATCGCGTCAACTGAACCTGCACCAAAGTCCTGGTGGAAGTCGATAGAGATGGAAGCATCTTTCAGACCGCCACCGATACGCTGACGCCATTGAGTACCAAAAGCAGTAGTCTCAATTTCATCTGAGGTTTGCTCTAGAGAAACCTGGGCAATGTGATCACTCAGGTTAGTTCCGTTAATGAGAACCTTTACATCTGTTGCAACAAACTTTGCCACAGTAACTCCTAAAAAAATATGAACAATAAAGCAGTAAGCTCTATAAGTTATTCTACACTACACAACAGGGTTATCTAGCGTAAACCTGAACAGCAAAATCACACGCCAAATATGTTGCATCACCCAACTGCACAGCACCCACGTTAGTCATCTCAGAAACACGCACATCATACGCTGCACCATCCAAAGACTTCTCAGACTCAATAGCATATTTAATGCCACCTTCACCCGTAGAGATGAAAGCATCTAACCGGCGTTGCGCTTCACGTTCAGCCACACGGCCCACAATCACAGACACAGTAAAATTGTAAACAGTTAGCCCACCATCAAACGCACCATCATAAGTAACGTTACCTAACGCTATAACGGCGATAGGAGGCGATGGATTATCGGGAATAGTCTCAGCTACCCTAAGCCCACGAATCGTTCCCAGATTCGCGCCTAAGCCCTTACGTATAAGGCTGATGCTCACGATGAAACAGCCTTCTTAAACGGCATCAATAATGCTTCAACATCTGGATCAGTACGGCCTACACGGATAGCACCAATGTCACCAAAACCTGCAACACCAAGCGGACTGTCATATCTTTTCCAGTGTCTCATAGCTAGAAGAATGCAAGCTTGACGAACAGCAGTTGGAACAGTAGGCCAACCAAATACGCCCTGTATCTGCACACTAGCTTTGTTGCCGTAAGTGCCGGTAATAGACCATACAGGGAAAAGATAATCCCCAATAGCCCTAATCCGTGTGTAAGGTTGTACAAGCCCACCAGCGACACCATTCAACGGCTCAAGCTGATAGTCAGCTGTTGTCCAAGTAGTGTCATAAATAACACCATCATCAGAAGTCTTCAACGTGGTCACAGAAATAATGTCATCAGTGTTCACAATAAACGAATCAACATTCTGAAACACACGAGTACCGGCAGTTGAATAAAACACACGATTACAGACACCATCAATTTCGCGTGAAGCTGCCTCAATCGCAATCTCAATCAAAGCGTCATCAACAGAATCCGTGATGCGTGCAGCAGCTTTTACATCTGCTAAAGAACAATAACCATTTACGATAGCCAAAATAAACTCCTAAAAACCCTAAACCTATTGTACCGCTAATCCCACGAGTTGATACGTCTACGCGCTAACATCCACGCACCATCAGACAAATCCTGCTCACGCCGCTTCATATTAAAATACGACTCATTCAACACATAAGTGTTCTGGTTCTTACGCGCAAACTCAGGATGAAACACTGTACCCTGACCAACATGCAAATGCTCAATATCGGCACGCTCAACCTGATAACCCAACATTTCACAACGCCACTCATACTCATCATCCTCAAAATTGCCAGGATGAATAGCCTCATCAAACAAACCCACATTACCCACAAGTTCTTCACCAATAACAAAGAACTGCCAGTACGGATCAACATCAGAAGTGATAAGCCGGTGAGGGTGTGAAACGGTATGCCAATCCTCTAACGCGCCACGCCCAAACACTGTGTCATCAGAAGCAATAAACCAGCGGTCATCAAACGGGAAAGACTTTATACCCAAATTCCATGAAGAAGACACACCAAGATTAGAAGGCATATTCAAAACAGTCACCTGTTGTACAACATCCGGTACAACCAAACCCTCAAGACTGCCACCATTATCTATAACAAGTAAATGTTTAATCGGATAATCTAAAGAATCCACAAGCCGTTGCAACAGGTCATAACGGTTCAAAGTAGGAACAATAAGATTAGGCAACATCAGGTCTACCCCTAAACCAAAACTCAGGGCCATCCAACACAGCCACAGGCACACCTAACAAGTCACGCTCAGTCAAAGGCGCACCATTCTCAACAGCCTTACCATTCACCCAACAGTCAGCAACCCAATCATTCATATTCTCACGCACAAGCTCTTGGTGTGAAAAGTTACGCCACTTAGCCTGTAAATCCTCAAGGGTTAAAAAAGAAGATAAATGCCAGCCACCCTCAATCATCGGCAGCGCGTGACGATTCTTAATCATGTCAATCACATCATTATTTTTCATCGAACCCCACGGCCCAGAAACACTAGCCCACTCATTTTGTTGAAACCATCTAGCAGACATTTGAAACTTGCTCATAAACCAGACACACAACTCGTCACGCATTTTTGTAATGTCAAGAAACTCGTCAACATCACACACAGTAACAATCGCATCATCAGGAATACCGATACGTTTCAGATAGTCAAACGCTTCACGCCGGTACGCATACTCATTAACCCACGGATCAGGGTCAGTACCGCCAGTAATAGGAACATAGATAGCAGACTCACCCAACAGTGAACCAATACCCACACGCTGTTTAGGTAAACCTGTAAAAGACCTATCAGACTCATAAACAATAGTGAGGTCTGCACGCATATGTTTCACACGAGCATTCAGCATTTCAGACTCGCCACTAAAAGACACTAAATCAACTAGCAAAATAATCCCTTAGTAGTGGCATCCAATACCAAGACCACACAGTCTCAACATCAAACTGGCGTGCGAAATCAATAGAAGCCTGACTCTTACCTCGTGGGGCTTCATACGCTAACTCTAGGGCGTTTACGATTGAACCAATGTTAGGGATGTTATAGAACGCCTGTTGTGGTTCATCCCAGAACGGTTGCCCATCAACCAACCAAGAATCATCACCGGCAAGGTCTTGAGTAGCCGCCCAGTTAGAAGTGATTACCGGCGTGCCACAAGCCTGAGCCTCAACCACAGGAACCCCAAACCCTTCACCGTAAGAAACCTGCAACATCACATCAGAAGCCGTATAGACACCAGCAAGAAACTCATCAGGATAACCAGTACGATTCACATCAGTATTCAGGATACGCACAAACTCATCATTCAACCCACACGCCTTCAACAACTGAGGAATATTGAAACCACCAAACACAGGTGAAGGCTCAGAATGAATATACAAATAAGCGTCAGGGTGAGACTGGCGGAAAATACTAAACGCCATAAACTGTTCAGCCAAAGCCTTACGATGCACCAAACCGTTAGCCTTATTAGCAGCCACAATCGACACCAAGAACGCATCCTCAGGAACATCCAAATACTGCCGTGTAGGAATACCAAACACCTCAGCAGTAGGCTTCATAACCTTAGTGTCAATCGCGTGAGGAATATACACCGATTCAACACCAGCACCCTCAAGCTGACGCTGACCATGAGGACTCATAGTAATCGGCGTTACGTTAGGGCGCAACAAAAACTTCAACACTTTAGGTGGCAACGTCACATGGTCAAGCGGTGTCCACGCAAAAATCTGACCATCAAA
>ERZ869921.1118-NODE-1118-length-12299-cov-7.104704_pt1 | contig 12299 bp, 32 predicted proteins | sample MGYA00579310_ERZ869921 | MGnify/ENA primary metagenome ERZ869921 (study PRJEB32216, sample SAMN09231816) | wastewater metagenome | place: USA: Maryland | collected 2016-06-21 | study: EMG produced TPA metagenomics assembly of the PRJNA472060 data set (Reclaimed...
ATGGTGTAGCGGTAAGTCCTATTGAACTAGGGTTCACAGAGTCAGCACTTGACCTGTCAGACAGGCACAACTTTAATAATCATCATGGGGCTTGGAGCGCACGTTCATTCGGTGCGCTTTCGCTTTTTCAGACGTTCAGAGATTTAGACCGACATCAATTTAAAATGCCTAAAGATACTCACGATAGGCTACACGCCACGTATGAGCCGCCAGAAATGCCCACAGTTGGTCAGGCTATGAATATCGTTATGGAGGCGTGGGACGCAGGAGAAGCGCTGAGAAAAGGCTCAGTGGGCAAGTTTGAACTCATACCAGTCACGTTGGCACTTATTAAACAAGTAAAGAAAGAATATAACGAGGTAGGTCGTAGCTAAACCTAGTAACAAGAAAGCCCCCAAATATAGGGAGCTATCATCTTGCATACTGTTGTGGTGAACTATCTTATTATACTACACTCTAAGCGCTCTTATTACTTGTCTTTTTATTAAAATCTCTCACCTGTAGTTCTACTTTAAGCTCAAAATCTGTCATCAATGGGAGTAGTTGCATAAGAAGCTCTTTTTTCTCCAAGGTATCTTTCATTTTGTTTTTTAATTGTTTCACTTTCTTCTTAGAAAAAACTTTTGAACCTTTTTCTTTATTACATGGCTGACAGGCTAGTACTAAATTACTATAGTCGTTAGAACCACCAGCACTCATTGGAATAATGTGTTCGACATTTATTAAAACGTTGTCTAAGTCAACAAAGCAATAGAAGCACAGGCCTTTTTGATTATCTTTTTGAGTCCACCACCATCTCTTAAATTCCTGCGTTTTGCGTAGCTCTTGGTAATTATTAAAAGTCTCAGCTGTTTGAGTGTATTTACTCTTTGGTTTTTTGTAGTCTTTCGGTAAAGTGCTTACTGCTGTTTTTACTGTTACAGGCTCAAAGTATGTTTGTATTGTTGGCTTAATGTACTTTTTAGCTCCATATACCTTTACTGTGTCAACTGGCTTTTCAAACATACTAACCTAAATCTGGCATTCCCAACTGCTCGGGAGTTTTATATTTAATACCTTTTATATTTATAGTTTTCTTTATAGTATTATGTGCGACATTTTTGTCTAGGCTGCCTGGACGTTTTTGTCTAACCGCATAGACATTTTTGTCTAGGCTAATTTGACGTTTTTCATTAAAAGGACTATCTATTTGTAGGTACATATCTAATTGTTTAATTGATCGTGATACTTGACGCTCAGATAAGTTTAACTGACCCCCTATATATTTGTTATTAGCCCAACAATAACCTTTCTCAGCACATAAGCTGCTAATTAAGACAAACACTAATTTAGATGTTGCCGATATTTTCTTGTCGAACAATACTGTGTTTGGCATTATCCCATATCCTTTTTCTAACATAAGTAAAAGCTCCCTTGTCGGGAGCTAAATGGACGTTTCGCTACCTCTATAATAGCAAACTAATCACAGTATGTCTACCCGACATTTATTTAATTTTATCGGGATATTGCGAAACGTCCCGATATCTTTTAATTATACCTCTTATGTCTCAGATTGTCCAACACCATATGTATCAAAATAAAATAAACTCCTACGCTAGAAAGCAAACGGAGTTTACATTACGATCAACCTATACACATTTAGTAAAGATAGATTGATGACAGGTGCTTCATTCTTATCACAGAGATGATACTCCCATTATATCAAAAGCACCCCTTGGAAGATAGTAGCTTACAAATGCGAGGTGCTTTACTGAGTAACAGGCTCGGAGGGTTGAGCCTGTGAGTTCTAGAGAGGTGCGCTTTCGCAGTGGGGCTAGCGGTATAGGCTAGGCTGCTATGACAAGAACAATATAACAAACTGCTTATGTAAATACAATAGAGAAATAAAATAGCCTAGCAACTACAGCTACTAGTCTAAGTAAGTGAATAGTGAAAGGGTCTACTAAAAGTAAAGACTCTACCCACTCTAACCAGATTATAACAGATAGAACAAGATGTGTATAGGGTATTGTATTACATGAGCGTGTATGCTACAATAAGAACACAAATAACCAAGAAAGGGTTTACAATGAGCGAATTAGACGAGAAAGAACTTGCTGTTCTTAATAAAACAATACAGAAGCAAAAATTGACAGAGCTTACTTACAAAGCTGTTCTATCTATTAGCCCACCTCAAAAGATTATCAAGCACCATGAGTTTGGTAAGTTTGACTATTTACCTATCACGGCAGTAGAACGTCTTTTAGATGGTTTATTTGATGGCTGGATAGTAGAGGTATTACGAGAAGGCTCAGTTATCAATGGCTTTTATGTTGTTGTAAGGCTCAAGGCAAAGATACCTCAGTCAGACAAATACCTAGTGTCTGATGGAGTTGGCTTTGCAGAGTTCCAAACTAAAAAGGGAGCAGACCCAACTGACTTTACGCAGCTTATGCAGGGTGCTGGTGTATTGGCAATACCACGAGCAAAAGCTGAAGCTATCAAAAATGCAGCAAAATCATTTGGTAACTTGTTTGGTCGAAACCTTACCCGTAAAGACGATCAATCTATTGAAGAAGCAGAAGTCGTTAATGACTCACGAGCAAAAATTGCAAACACACTCAACCAAAGCGAGGCCGCAAGTGAAAGCAATTAACCTATCCCCTAGCTTTCTTACTAAAGTATATGAAAAAGGTTATGACTACGCCGTAGGTGAAAAACTAGGACTATTCAACGTAGACACAAAAGCTATGAGTGATGGCAGATTACTACACGCTTTAATATCAGAACGTCTTGGCGGTGAGGTTGCGAAGATTGCAATTAAGCCGTTCGACTCATTCCGAACCAAAGAAGCAAAGGAATGGCGAGATTCACAGCCTGATGACGTAGCGATTGTTACAAAAGAAAAGATTGAAGAACTTAACAAGATTATTGACCGATTAGTACAACACCCAAAAGTCAAACCATTTATAGAAGTACCTTGTGCTACTGAGTTAGTAGTTGAGAAGCAAGTTAACGGATATAATGTCAAAGGTATTCTTGACGTAGTATCAAGCGATAACGAGGCAACAAACATTATAGACTGGAAGTTTGTATCAAGCCTTGTTTTTGACTCATTTAGTAAGAAAGCGTTATTTATGCACTACGACCTACAGGCTGCTGTGTACGACTTCTTAACTGACGCAACAAACGTGTACTTCTGTATTATTGAAAGCGAAGCACCACACCGCATTAAACTATTCCATTGCGATAGTTCGTTCCTAGAAAGCGGAGCAGAGAAGTTTAGCAAGTCATTTAATATTTTAGACACTGCTAAATGGCGTGAACCAAACTTTAACATTGAAGAAGTATCAGAGCTGATGAGCTGGGAAAATCATAATGGGTAGGAAAAAACCTGAATGGTTAGATGAAAACTTACCAAAGCTTTTGAATCTATGCGAAAAAAATGGCTATGAATACGAGCAGAAGAGTAGATACCAGTATAGAATCTACGGCGCTACACATGTCATAGATATTTACCCAAGTCGAATGGTATATCATAGAATACAAGGTGAGGACATAAAAAACTTTGAACCGTACCCAAGAGAGTTGGATGAGCAATTTAACTATAAACAAGTAGAAGGACTGCTTGCAACTGGAGAGTTTAAGTAGTGTTCCCTAATATAGAGGATAAGGTAGAATGAAAGACAGTATTAAAGAAAAACAACTTCGTAAACAATTCTTAAAAGCAAAGCGTAGGCTAAGACTTGGAGTCGCAAAAGACGGCGATGTTAAAACTGTTATTGATTTATATACTAAACCACGTTTAAGAACTACTAAATAAGCCCATTATGAGTAGTATAGTTATTATTGAATCACCCTTTAGTGGAGACAGAGGTAAAAACACCAAGTATGCGTTAAAAGCTATGCGTGATTGTTTTAATAGAGGTGAAGTCCCTTTTGCAAGTCACCTACTCTATACGCAAGTTCTTGACGATACAATACCAGAGGAAAGAGAAATGGGTATTGAGGCTGGACTTGTTATTGCTAAAAGGGCAGATAAGACCGTTGTATATACTGACCTAGGCATAAGCCCAGGTATGCAGCAAGGAATAGATCGGGCGATTAGTGAAAACAGGCCCGTAGAGTACAGGAGCTTAGCATAATGGTATCTCAGGCTAAAGGCGGTTGCAAAGAGTGTGGGTCAATGACTCATACTTTGATATATCATAACCGCAGGCCTATTAAACGTACACGAATTGATACAAGTAAATATGAAGTTAAAAATATCTATATAGACAAGAAAGGGATTATCAGAGCTGGCAAAAAGCCCAAAGTTAAGCGTGTGAGCCGTTCTCAGCTTGTTAAAAAGCTAGATAGTATATTTAGCCAGTACATACGCCAAAAAGAGTCTGTAGACGGTATGGGACGCTGTGTGACGTGCGGAGATACAAAGCCCTGGCAACAACAGCAAAACGGTCACTTCTATACGAGGGGGCGTTACCCTACACGTTGGGACGAAGATAACTGTCATATTCAATGCGTAGCGTGTAACGTTTTTAAAAAAGGAAATTATATAGCTTATACCATGTACATGATTGATCGTTATGGGCGTGAATATGTGGATAATCTAGAAATTAAGTCAAAATCTACAGCTAAGATTACCTCTGTTGAACTACAGGAAATGATAGAAAAGTACAAAAGCATGACCAAGAATGCTTGACTTATACATGAGCGTGTGCTATATTAAGGGTAGACCAAGATTAGAAAGGGTCAAAGAACTAAGAGCGGCATTCCAGTAGCATATCGTCATAGACATATCGACCGCTCACAGTTCACACATTAACAACTCAACTGACTACAAGTGGACAACCAGATAAGCTAGATGTGCAATCCATCTCAAGCCTACCACTTATACATACAAGCTTTTAACTAAGCAACACAATACACAGGGGGCGAAATTGTCCAAGGTGTCCGCTCGCAGTCAGTTGAGAAACAAAAAGGAGCAAAAAATGAGTAAAGAACCAACCACCACAAAAATCAAACTAGAGGCTAAACCTCTTAATGCAAAGCAACGATGGAACGTATTTGTCCTGTTGCTGCCTTGGGCGCTGATTGTACTATTTGCTACAGCATTTATCGGTACACAAGTTGGACAGATGTGGGAGAAGAACCGCACCAACGACATCACCGCAGCAAAAGCTGATGCAGTAAAAGAAGTACAGTCAAAAGACTAAAGCCATTAGTAGCCGTTGCTAGTGAGCTAAAGACAGAAACGGTAAACAATGCACCTGTAACAATTAAACCCACCGTAGAGCCTCAGACAAGCTCACAGCCTATATACAGCGAGGTAGGCACAGAGGCTGAGGCAAAAGCGTTTATTTACCAAAAGGAAAGTGGCAACCGTACAGACGCAATTAACCCATCATCGGGTGCATGTGGTCTCGGTCAAGCCCTCCCCTGTAGTAAAATGCCATGTACATTACAAGATTATGCGTGTCAAGATCAGTTCTTCACGCAGTATATGACAAATAGATATGGCACGTGGAGCGCAGCAAAGCAGTTTTGGCAAGCAAAACACTGGTGGTAAAGTAGAAATTAAGACCGTTGCCCGTTTAGACCGTAACTGAAAGTTGAAGTAATTCCATCGGACAGTTGGCAACACAAAGTACTGGCGGAGAGATACCGCACAAAGTCTAGTAGCGGTAGCATGCGGTAAAGATAAATGAGTCCGTAAATAAAAGCCTTCGGGGCATATGCAGACTAAGCTACTAGACAACCAAGTTCTTTAATAAACAATATATACAAGTTATAGGTGTCTGTGGGGCTTACCAGAAGCACAAATCCCTTACGGAAGTCTTGGGTGGACAATTGCAAGATGAACGCCCCTCAAGTGCCTATAACTAACTTAATAAAAAGAAAGGAAATAAGAAAATGAAGATATTAAACTTATACGCAGGAATTGGCGGCAATCGTAAGTTTTGGGGTGATGAACACGATATTACGGCAGTGGAAAATGAACAGTATATTGCAGATGTGTATGCTGCACTCTACCCTAACGATACAGTTGTAGTTGCAGATGCCCACCAGTACCTACTTGACCATTACAAAGAGTTTGATTTTATATGGTCATCGCCACCTTGCCCTACACATTCACGCATGAGGCTATCACTTGTAAAGAGCAAACCTGTTTACCCTGACATGAAGCTATATGAAGAAATACTATTTTTGAAGCATTTCTATAAAGGTATATGGGTTGCCGAGAACGTAACGCCCTATTATGAGCCACTGACAAAACCTACAGCCATCATTGACAGGCACTACGTATGGAGCAGCCACCCGTTAAACAATGTTAATTTCCCTCGTGAGTATAGTGGTCGAATCACTGACCAATCAAAAGAAACACTTGCTGGAGCTTATGGAATTACATTGCCGCAGGGTACTAAAAACCAGCGTAAACTGCTACGTAATGCCGTTGACCCAAAGTTTGGAGCATACATATTTGCTGAACTGGTACAGCACTATGAATAAAGTAGCCCCACCCCTACTACCTAACGCTATAGCAGATAATACATAACACATTAAGAAAGAGAGGCATTATGATACGAACACTAAAATGGATATATGAGTTGGGGGCGAGGCATGAGCGAGCTAAAATAGAGGCTCAATTTGAGAAGCACAGGCTTACAATGCCTCGCAAAGACGATAGCGTTTATGACGAAGACTCAAATAAGTATAACTTTGGAGTGCAAAGGAATTACGAAAAAGATCTCGACCTATTTTACGCCGTAGAGGAAGAAATCAACAAAAGACTTCACCCAGAAAGCTATATTGACTTTGAAGAAGCGATGAAAAGGTTTAGCTAACCCCCTAAGAGCAGATAATAATTAAAAAGGAGAAATGAAGAGATGACAGAATTAGCAACCGAAGCAGCAGTAGATAACTCAAAGCTATTTAGAAAAATAGTTCGAGACTTTAACGAGTCGCGTGGGTTTAACTTTAAGCTACCCAAAGATACAGACTTTAGTAGTCAGTATGCCCACCCAGTACATGAAGACGAGCATTTTAAGATAACATCGCAGACGGACGACAAGAACGTAAAGTTATACGCTCTCAGGATTGAGCGTGATGGCTTTATATTTGAACTACCAGACGAAATGAGCTATGAGCAACTTTTGACCACTTATCGTTCAGATGCGTTTAAGCAGCGAATGAGCTACGCAAATGTATTGAACAGCCTGCACCAAGACTTGAGTGAGAAGTTGCAACAGATGAAATACGATATTTTTGAACAGGCCATGAAAGATAGTGAAATTGACGAGCTATACGATACTATCACAACAACGGCACGAACACTTTATAAGCGTGACACTAAATGGAGATAAAAATGGGTGAGTTTGAATGGCTGTTGGCAGAAACAAATAAACAACTACCAGACGGGTACGAGATTGTATTTGTATTATCGGGGCGCGACACAGACCAGAGCGAACTAAAGCTATTATCCCATCACGATACAATAATGACCGAAGATGAGTCTGAGCCGCACTGGTTTGTTACGATACACGACATGGTTACCTTCAGTGAGTTTCTAGGAGCAGTCTTAAACAAGGGTAGGAACACTGACAAGGGCACGGGTGATGTGGACTATATAGAACTTGCATGGCACGTTGCTAGGCTCAAGGGCGACGACTATATAAATGAGGAAGCACAAAAGAGTCTATTTAAGTCTATAGTTGACGAATACAAGAGCAACAACCTAGAGGTGCAGAAAAAGCTATGAGCAAAGGAATGTCAGACCCATACGACTACAGGTATGTAGCTAAACAGCTAGGGATTAAGTACCTATTTGGAAGATGGGGCATAAGCTTCTACTCAAAAATGCCCGAAGGGGATAAGCACTGGCGAATCAGACTAATTCCTCTTGATGGCTGGACGCTTGGAAGAACTGAGGTCTACCACACTATGAAGAAAAAAGACTTTAAGCTTTAACTAAATGAAATGGAGAGAAAGTAATGAGTATATTTGATTCAATTGAAGATATTGTGGGCGGGGTGCTTGACGCTGGCGCAGACATTGTTGAAAGCATTGGTGACGCGGCAGACGACTTTTGGGACTAACCCATAACAAACTAATATAAAGGAAGTATAGTATGGCAAAGATTCTACAAATAAGATTATCAAGTAAAGATGTTATGTCAGACGTAAACTATATTTCAGTGCGCCCATGGCTGGATCGTGTAAAAGTGATGAGGTTCGATTATTACTCTAAAAAATGTGAACATACAGAAGGCCACGACTATAATTTTGATGGTCAGATATTTTTTAAGAAAGGTACAAAATGAGTTGGGTTGATGAAGTGTTATTTGATTTAGTAATATTTAGGGCAAAGTATGCAGAGGTGGTTAGGGTTAGTCTTTTAACTGATGATGACGTTTGGCGACGCTGGCTCGTTTAGCTTGTGTATAACTTCGCTATGCTTATGTATTGACACAATGCACACGCTCATGTATAATCAGAGGTAGATAAACAACGAAAGGGTTTACGAAATGAGTTCACACAGAAACGCAATCAAACGCCAGAAGAAAGCAACTAAGATTATCATGCAGTCTGCAACTCAGACGTATGCTTCACAATTAAAGGCTGACCCAGCTATGGAACTACGTCGTCAAATGCAAGAGGCTGCAATGAGCCGTCGTGTTGCAGAAGCACGAAAGGCACTAGCATAATGGATATGGAACTATACGGTAAAAAGGTAGTTGTAGAACCAGAAGACGGCGATACTTCTAAAGTATTGATAGAAGATGTAGACCTCACGTTGTTCTTTGGTCAATTTAGCCCTCCCGATGTATTTGATAACTTTGAACTTGCAGACCTACAAGAGTATGTACAGAAAGCTTTAGATAATGAGTAGCCGCTCAGTCACCCCACGTGTAGAGTATCAGCTTAAAAACTACCCTACTTTACGTGACTCAGACAAAGAGCTATTACTCGCTATATGGTCACAGGAGGGCTTCCACCTTTCAGACACACAAAGAGCCGCCTTTATGCGTACAACGCCAGCAGAGAGCATTACACGCAGCCGTAGGGCATTACGTGACGCATACCCTGATAGCAAACAAGCAGATAAAGCCCGATACACTCGTATGGTAGAAGAACAGAACGATCACGGTACTCACTACCAACGTACAGCTGAGATTGTAAAACCGAGAACACGAGTAGAGATGATTGACGGAGAGCTAGTGACGGTACTATCATGACCCACAACCTGAACATTCATTTTACTCACAAGGCACGTATTAGAAAGCTATACAAAGACGGCTTCACAGACGAAGAACTAGCAGACATGTACCACATACCTTGGACAGAGATTAAACGTATCACACACAATATTAAACAACCAGAAAGATTATAATATGGCTTCAGCTAAACAAGCATGGATTAACAAGAACCGTCTTCCTAATGAGACAGACGCAGCAGTAAACGAACGATACAGGCAGTATATGCGCTCACTAGCGGCTAAAGGCGGTCGTAAAAGTACTGGTTATGAGTTTGCACACGGACGTATCTCACCCTCAGAAGCAGGAAAGATGGGCGTAGGTAAGCGTAAACACTTTATTAAAAAGGAGCAGATATGAAAGACATCATCCTATTCAGCCTATTTATTATCACCCTTTTAGCAGCATGTATCTTACCTTTTGCAATATATTTTGGAGGTTTACGATGAGCGCATACGAAAACGACATGTGGCCTGAGCAGCCTATCACCAACAAACAGAAGCAAGAAGTTGAAGCAGCTGTTAAACTCACCGTTGAAAAATACGGAGACACACTTAAACGACTTGAACAAGATGAACAGCCTATTAAACAACCTGATACTAAAGATTTTACAGAGCTAGACAAAGAAACAAGGCGTATTCTTATGGCTTTGGCTAATATGTACTCACAATATTGCGACAAACCGTTTGGGCATGATTTTATGGGTGCAGGTGAATCTGCTATTGAGGTACTTGAAGACTACGGACTTGCCAGCGAAGCTATTGGTGTAAACGACGAGAAGATGAACGAACTGGAAGGACTGTTATGATGTCTAATTACTCTAATATTGAACCGCTAACCAAGATAGTAGATGATGTTCGTATGTCTGTATATGTTGACTCAAATGGTAATAATTCTTTGGACAAAGATGACATTGACAACGCAAAAGCCCAACTAGCAGCTTTAATAGACCAGATAATAGGTGAGGACGATCAATATGGCGGAGTAAGCGGGGTCGTATGGTCAATCGAACACCGCAATTATCTCCGTGAAGAACAACGCAAACGTGCTAAGGAACTACTCTCATGACTCTAGCTAGTATTGTATACGGTTGTTGGTTTATGGGGCATGAATGGTGCCGACATGACAACTATAAGCATTGTTTAGAATGCGATAAGGAGATTGAGCTATGAGTATTACAACAGAAACAGCCCTACGCAATCAGCTACGTAATATAGTAACTCGTAACGGTAAAAGTGGACGTATACCCGAGATATTAGAAGCTGAATTAGATGACCTTGTAGCCCTTATCAAACAATATGGTACAGAATCACGTTTAGAGGAGCTAGAACAAGTAGAAGCTATACCATCAGAAGTTGGTAAGCTCGCAAACCACTCACTAAAGGTATCGGAGTATTTAGAAGACCGTATCAATGAACTTAAACAAAAGGAGACAAAGTGAGTCAAACAGATTTTATAAAAGTAAAAGCAGGTGAAGCACGAGTAATAATTAAAAGTGGTAAACGTGTAGAAGCAAATGCACCAGAGTTTGAGCTAGATATGGTATTTACGGTAAAAAACGCCACTCAACTACTTATTTATGCAATGCAACTTAAAGATTCTGAGGAAAAAGGCAAATAAGTGTCCCACCCTCTATCTAAATCAGTAAAGAAGAAAGGTACAATATGAGCAATTTAACCAAAGACTATTATCGACAGCAGTACAACTTTGCTAAAAGGGAACTTGAGAAGAAGTTTGACATGTTCGGCCTTAACCAGACCCAAAAACAAGTTATCAGAGAAAGTGTTGATAGGTTACTTGAGGAACAGCGCAAAGAGTACAGTGCCCCAGAAGCGCCACAAGGAGACTCTAATGACACAACAAAGTAATCAACTACAAGAAGACGGTTACAGTATCGATGACTTCAAAAGCGGCAAGGTAGAGGCTGACCTCAAAGCATTAAGTGGAGTAAATGACACGAACCTCGGCCGCCCCAACCAAACACCACAGTCTACATTTGATGAAAAGGTAACTGACACACTCATAGACTTTGTATTTGAAGTTTACGGTTCGATTCTTCCAACAGACCACCCCGAACTAGTGAAGTCAGTGGCAGCAATCACCTCACTTGTACTAGAAGAAGTAGAAGCACAGAAGCCAACACACATTATGGGTAAGCCGCTGGAAGAAGTTGTACAAATCTTATCAGCACTTAAACTTGAGCGTATAGCCGACATGCAGATGACTATGAACAAGCTTAGTGATTGGATGGAATTAGTCAGAGAAGACCACCGCAAAGCCGTACAAAGGTCATTAGACAAGACAATGGAACAGTTCACACAGCGTTCAATAATCACTAAGGAGTCTGAATAATGGAAGATAAAAGTTTTTTAAGAGAGTTTGTCAAGGCATGGAGAGACTGGGAGGGTATATTTGGACGTGAGTACGCTGGTGTGGACTTCAATGACAAGTTTGATGCGTTTATCCGTTGGCTAGACCTGAACACAAAGGAACAGCAATAATGATAACCGTTGAATACACAAGAGATATTAGGACAGGTGCAATTACTGGAAAGTTTGAAGTAACAGCTAAAGACCTTCGTGATATTAACCTAGACCCTTTTGATAAGATGGTTATTGGTTCACCAGAAGAAAGCGCAGCAGATGTTTTTCAGTCACTTGAGCTATTAGCACGAAGGCAACTACAACAGGTTGAAAAGGAGTCTACACCCCATGAAAACTAATGATGAGATAGCAATGACCTCCGCCATAGCTGCCCTCATAGATGAACTAATATTTAATGGTGTTACTAGAGATAATGTAGTAGAAGTATGGAGTGAGTATGAAACAACTAACTGAAATAGAATTAACCGACGGGCAAGGGTTTAAGTATCTCTTTAGAGCCACTGTACAAGACGACACAAAAGAGGAAGGCAAAGACCTAGACGTTATAGCTATTCGAGGGGACGATCTACAGATGATATTAGGATGGGCTGAGTGGAAGATAACCAACACTCTTTGTGAGTTTGACGATCAAGAGGGTAATAGTATGGAAGATTATGAGGTAGTGGGGTGAGCAGTCAAGATAT
>ERZ869921.1119-NODE-1119-length-12293-cov-7.314349_pt1 | contig 12293 bp, 25 predicted proteins | sample MGYA00579310_ERZ869921 | MGnify/ENA primary metagenome ERZ869921 (study PRJEB32216, sample SAMN09231816) | wastewater metagenome | place: USA: Maryland | collected 2016-06-21 | study: EMG produced TPA metagenomics assembly of the PRJNA472060 data set (Reclaimed...
AGGCGTGAAACCGACTTGGCGGCTTCGTGCGATGTCTGTGGATCTGTGATGCGTGTGTTTGGCATTTGTTTCCCCTATCTTGATTGGTAGTCCCAGAAGGCCTCGATGTATGGCCATACTGCGGAGATGATAATTTTGTGAAGGTCACCGACTAGGAAGGCGATACCGCCGACCATAAGAACGGCGATAAAGATTGCTTGGCGTGTTGTGGTGGTCATTAGCGAACCCTGACTTCCTTAGTGCGCTCAATAACGACTGACTTGCCGTTGGCAGTCTCAATAAAGATGTTTTTGAGTTCCGGCCAGTCGGTGATCTGCTTGATGGTGAAGTTGTTTGACCATCTGCTTGCTTGGCGATACTGGAAGTAGTCTCCTACTTTTAGCTCTTGTGCGGTCATTTGATTTCCCTTTCGTTTGACCTGTAAATAATCCTAGCCAGTTTCGAAATGGAAACGCAACTTATTTTTTTGCGTGTTTCATAACATTTTGGTTACAGCTCAAAGATGCGAATGTCTGCGCCTGCCTTGCGGTCATCGGCGTAAAACTTCTTTGCCAGTAACTCAACTACGATGCTGTCATCAACCCATAACCTGCCGTTGTTGGCTTTGCCATCTGGACCTTGGTTTAGGCCGTCTAAACATCCTCTGGCAACCTTATCTACACATCGGGAGGGACAATAGGCCACTCCCGCTTACTCCTTTTGATGCTAGGTGGTCTTGTGAGGTATAGGTCTATCTCAACCCTGACAGGGCCAAGAATAGGGATGTGATCTAGTGGAAGGGTTGCCTCGACTGTTTCAGCGATTGCTTTGCGCCAAGGGTTTAGCTTCTTGGCTGAGGACTCGACTAACCTGCCCCTGTAGATCGTCTTAGACCCTTGAGGAGCAGGTTCGCCAAATACCTCGAACTTTAGAATGGTGCTTCGTTTTCCTCGGCTGCAACGACTGACTCAGCGCGAACCTTGATGCTTGCGCCTGTAGTGCCGTCTCGCTTCTCGTAGGTGTTTAGTCCTGAGATGCGACCCTGGACAGTTACCTGCTTGACATCTGGGAAGATGCCCTCAAAGGTGACATCGTAAACAAGCTTGTCAACTGTTTCCCATACTCCGGCTGCGTTCTGCTTGCGAACATCTACCGATACCTTTGCGGCACTTCCCCAGTCAAAGACCTTGGCGTCATTTAGCCAGCCTGTGACTGTTACTAGAGCTTGATTCCTGATCATTACTTCATCCTTTCAATGTGGACTGGGTTCACGCAGTCCGAGTTCCCGCACTTTCGTATCCCAGGCAGAAGCGGGTTTCCGTCTGAGTCTATAGGGGTTGTTAGGTCTGTGTCAAAGTGTCCATGCCACACAATGCAATCCCTGACTTTGTACTGCTTTCTAGTCCGGCAGGATTCGCAAGTGTCGTGAGTGTTGCGTGAGATGTTGATTTCCCACACCCAGCCACAACGAACGCAGGTTTGATTAGGCATGAGTTTCCTTCGTGCAGGGCCAGCATAGAGCGATTGTCTTGCCATGCTTGCATAGCTTTGGTGCTGAGTTTAGTTCGGCTTCGCGCTGCTGTTGCAGGAATGCCTCGGTAGCCTCTCGCTCTTTCTCTCGCCTGATCCTTGCGCGCTCGGCAGCTTCGGAGTCTGGTGAAGGTGCGTGGTAGTCAGTCCAATGATCCTCGTTGAGCCATCGGCTTGCGAGCATGACATAGCCTCGCACTACCTTGTCAGATGTGCGGTAGCGAATAACGCCAGCCAAGATGTCCTCGAAGGTTGCTCTGCGTAGTGCAGATGTAAAAGCCTTGAAAGCAGGCTTCTTGCCTTCCTTCTTTGGATACTGATTCCAAAACTCATCAAATTGCTCACTCTGAACAGTTGGGTTATTCTTACGGTTATCTAATGGTTCGGGCGGTCTGGACACCGCATCCCCTGCGGTCTGGACACCGCCACCCCCTGCGGTCTGTAGACCACTTGCGGTCTGGACACCGCCCCAGTCTTTTTGCCGATGTGAACTTGTGCGATCACAGTCATCTGGGCAGCTAATCGAGACTCGGTAAAGATTTGTTTGACCTTGACGCCTAATCTCAGTTAGCTCGCCCATTTGAACCAAGTCATCAATAGCTCGCTGAACAGTTCTGCGATTTAGCCCACCTGATAGGCGGCCAATCGTTTCATGTGATGGATACGCTCCCATCTCACCCTCAAAGTTAGCGATTGCTATCAAAACTAACCTGGTTGAGTAAGTTGCCTTTGAGTGATAGAGACCTAGAGTAAGTGCCGAAATGCTCATTTGCCAATCCTTTTTATGTCTTTTAGCCCTTGCTCATACCATTCTGACTGAATAGCCCTTTGGCATAAAGAGCATTGAGTCAGGTTAGGAAACTCTGGGTGCTTTGTGCGAGTGAAGTGCATTGCTATTACGAGAACGCTGTCCGCTGTAGGCATTTTGCCATTAGCAGCAAAGAACAATTCTTGGTAAGGCTTTACAAACTCTCGATGCAACTCATCGTGTCCACCTTCAGGCATCCCAGCCAAATAAATTAGGTGGGTGTAAGGCGAGTGCATGAGCTTGAAGCCGGATGCGCCAGCACCTGCTATGTTGTATTTAGGTTTTTCGTGCCTTATGGCAAGCGTTTCTGCTTCTAGTGCAGTTGCTCTTTCATCAAAATGCTCAAAGGATGCGGTTGCTATTTCACCAAACCAAAAGCTGTTGCGCCGATGCTGCGATTGCCTCTTGGTGTTGTCGCCGGTGATCCCCACATAAAGCAATTCGCCTTCGCTATCGAAGTAGCGGTAGAGGGTAGTTTTTTGGATAGAATTATCCATGTTGGACTCCTTATCAGTCTGACCATGCCCCAGGGTGGTTCGCGCCATCGCTGGGGTCTTTATTTATTCTATCACTCACTTGCAACCCACCTAACTGCCTGTGGCAGCGTTACTGAGTGCATAGATCCTGGCTTCTGCTGTGAGCTAGCTAGGTTGTCTGTGAAGGTATCGCTAACTGTTGGAGTTGGAAGATTCACTTGCCCCCCGCGTGGAGGTGCGATGCCCTCGAGCAAGACCCTGAGCGCCAATTCTGCCTGCTGTGGGACAACCCCGTTGCCGCAGGCTTTCAAGGATTCGTTGCGAGTCAATCCGCAGTCAGTTATCCAACCTTCGGGAACGCCCATCATCCACTCCGTGAAAGCCGATGAAAGCCGATGCGCTCCGTCTTTACCGTCTGGCTTGGTAGGTGCTGGCGCAGGTCTGCCTAGTGTTTCTTCCCACCTTCGTATCGCTGGCTCAAACTTTCCCCAATTGACATCACCGAGCATTACTTCGGTTTCGATGCGTGTCTTCGGATTGCCCTCGGCGATTTCCTTTTGAGTTGGGCCGTTAGCCATCGAGGTTCGCGTTGTTGGAAGTAGATCATTGATTACTGTTTCTCTAACATTCGCAAATACACCCTTTGACTTATCAATCTTTGACGGGTCACGCGCCGGAAGCATATCCATTGTGTTAGGGGTTGGAAATAAAATTTCAGCCTTAACGGTGCTTACTAAATCGTTGCCATGCCAGTTTTCTAAACGCTGCCTGTCGTTCTTATCGCTAGCAGTTGGTGTTGGAAGACGAGTTATCTTCTGGTTATTGATTTTCGCAATATCCATAGCCTGATCGCGGATACCAACTGTATTACCGCGCTTTCGAGCTTCTTCCTCGCCTAGCGCTCCGCCTTCACCTTGACTCGCCGTTGGGGAACGCAATAATGAAGATTCGGAAACGGTTATGTGGTGCGCCTGCATCGGCAGCGCGAACACCTGTCCATTTCGCATCATACCCGAGGTCGGCCAGACTTCCTGCCACAGCTCCAAGTGCGCGCAGAGCAGGTTCACCTGACTCGTTTCCCAGACACCACGGACAGGGTTCCATGTCGCTATTGGCTGTTGCGCTAAGTAATCCTCTGACATTTTCAATTACCACCAATCTTGGTTTTAGTTCTTCAATTGCTCTCGCAAACTCAGACCATAAGCCTGAGCGTGTTCCATCTTTTAGTCCGGCTCGCTTGCCAGCTAGGGATAAATCCTGGCAGGGAAAGCCACCTGTGAGAATGTCAACAGGCTCGACCTTTGTGAAGTCAACCTTTGTTACATCCTTGTAGTTTGGAACGCCTGGAAAGTGCTTCTCAAGGATTGCGCTGGGAGCATCTTCCCACTCACAATGCCAAGCAACCTCAGCGCCCAAGACCTCTGAGACGGCCAAGTCAAGCCCGCCGTAACCCGAGAACAGGCTACCGATTTTCATGCTGCTCACGCGCCCTCATTTCCTCATACGCTTTTCGAGCTGTGAAGTCTCTAGCTCCGCCAACCCATCTCCCGGCGTTGAAGTAGAGCTTTTTGATTTCCTCAACTCTTGCAAGCTTCTTCTGCTTCGCCAGTCTTATCTCGGCAAAGTTACGCAATGAGCGCTCGTCTAGTTCTTCATCGCCCTCAATGAGCAATGCCCTGTCTCGCATGTATTTAGCGAGTTCGTTGGTGTCCATTTCATCCCCTTTAGATCAAATAGCTTGGTGGTTCCGTTTGGAACTTACCACCTTTCTCGTCAAGAACATACCATTTACGCGCCCAAACATCAAAGACCGGAGCAACAGGTGACATGAACTTTGACAGCTTGTGTCCGTAATCACGCGCCTGCATAGCGACATCAGCGTCAGACTCCATCGCCCCGTTATAGGCAGCGCAGACCAGGATTAGGTTCTGTAGGCCGTCTAAGACCCTAGACCCGCCTATTCCCCTATTTGCTCTGTGATGTGGCACTAGGTCGGATTCAACGCCACAGTGCCAGCACCATGAATCACGCGCTCTAAGCTTTTGTAAGTCGCTACTTTTCACAGCTTGACCTCGGCCTGTATTAGCCTGGCCTGTGTCTGTAGCGCCCCGATGTTTGTGTCGAGAACTCTGACCTTGAGCTTGATGCGCTCTAGCTTTGCCTTGGCGATGTCACGCTCGAATCTTGCTTGTGAGGCTGCTAGGCGAGCTATCGCTTGTCTGTCGGCTACAGTTCCGGCAGCGTCAAGAAACGCCTTCTGCTCGATTGTGTCAAGCTCATGTTCTAATCTGGCAAGCTCCGTCATAGCGTTGAATAGGTGGTCTGGCCCTCGGCTTGATTCAGCCGTCAGACTCGCTAGTTCGTTCTGGATGTCCTTGAACATGAAGTAACTCCAATAGTGCTTTGATTAGTTCGGTGTTCCAATGACGCGACATCTCGATGTCGTTCTCTTTTACGGCTGTGTTGAAAGCGTGTTCGAGTTCCCTAACTCTTGCTTCCAGAAGCCATGCTTTCGCCATGAGCCTTGATCCGTTCTAAGACATCTTTCGGTGCGCCTTGTTGCATAGCTCTAGCGTATAGCGCTCTAGCCGATTTGAGGTCTTTAGCGCCTTTGAGTTCGCTGTCCCAGTTCGTTGATTCGATTCTGGCAACCTTGTCCATTTCCTCGCGTGAGGCGCGTTTGTTGCCGGACAGAGACATGTTGGCGAGCGCTCGACCTATCGCTGATGTCTCGGCGTTCTCAAGAGCTGACCCGTTGTTTGCGCCGCCTGTGCCGTCAGTCTCGACAGCGTAGCCAGTTGCCTTGGGGAGTCCGTTAGCCTGATCGCCATCGGTCAGATAGACATAAGCCTTGACAACCCAAGTCTTTGGCCCTGGCTCTACTTGGTCAAGGACGCGAGTGTTGTTTTCCCAGTTGGTAGTAATCCTGCCGTCAGGATAGGACTCGTAGAACTTGCGAATCCTCGCCTCAACTGTTTCGTAATCTGCAAGATTGAATCTCATTCTTCTTCCCCTTCTTCGATAGTGAACTCATCCTGAAAGTGCCAGCCCTCTGACATCCACAGCGCCGTATCAACGCCTCGAATGTAAAAATACTTTAGGTCTCCGTTGTCTTTCTGCACAATGCCTGAGACTCTGCCGGTGATGTAGGTAGTCTCACCGCCGACCTCTCTAGTTACTGTTACCTCATCGCCCAATAAAACCATCATGCTTTACCTTTCGCTATTACAAGGAACGGAGTTCCCTTACCTTTTGCTTGCCTTGAGGCTATCCTAAAACGCTCGCCGTCATGCTCGACATACGCGTATTTTGCTTTCCCCATCAAGGCAAGAACCTGTGACTTTTGTTTATTCAACTCTTGCAACGCAGCCTCATAAGCCTGATGCGCTAGGACTAGCTGATGCCCGCCGTCAATCTCAACCTCGTCATCCTCAATCTCAGGATGTAGCTGTCTGACCGCTTCGTAAGTCGCGCTAGACCCATCCCAATCAGGCTGTATGCCGTTCACAACGCCCGCCCAGAACTCGGTTGCCCTATCACGCTGAACGCTCGCTCTAAAGCCGTCATAAGTCAATGTGGCCTCATACCAGGTCGAGCCAACATCCCCGATCAGGTAGGCGTTCTTGATGCCGAGAATGTCCATGTAGTGCAACACCTGTGCCTCATAGTGTGGCGGAATGACATCCCAGTAACTGCGAGCAGTCTTGACCTCGACAACAAACCACTCGCCTGTGTTGCGGTTGCGAGCCAAAGCGTCAGGGTTTGCGTGTAGGTAAGGCAGAGTCTTGTCTTGGTAAGTGCCTGTCGTGAATAGCTCTAGCTCAGGGTGCAACTTTGCGAAGTAGTCGAGCAGGGGTGCTTCGTAAGCGCTCCCACGCCATACCGCGAATGAGTCAAGCTCAGGGGTTGGTATCTGCCCTGTCTTTTTTAGGTGCAAGCTGAGAGCCGACTCATAGGGGTTGAGCCCGAGTATCGTGCCTATCTCTGATCCACCCAAGCCGTCTGCGCGTAGTTCGTGCCAGGCTGAGCTGCCGGAATCAAAGACCCCTAGCAATTTTGCGCCGTTGAAATCCTCTGGTGCGTAAGTCTCCATAAACCCTCTTTCACTTATAGGCTTAGCTAAGCATGACCTTACGACATTTTGCAAGTAACGACTACTTCCTATTGCTCAAAGCAATCAAGGAACAAGGTGGCGTTGCCTGTGAGAAGTCCCCTAACGCTTGGTTTCCAGAGGACATCCCTGACCCAGAACAGCGTCAAGCCGTCACAAGACTTGCAAAGGCTATCTGTCACCAATGCCCGCTGATAGAACAATGCTTCACCTATGCGATCAGTAACGGCGAGCGTCATGGTATCTGGGGTGGCGTAGAGGCTAAAGACTTCTGATTTGACTCTTGCAATAAACGCAAGCTAATGTCTGCTTTATGAAAACCGAACACCTCTATCTGAAACTAGCTCAGGCGATTCGTGACGCCGATGAGAACCCACCTTGTCAAGAAACTGACCCTGACGCTTTCTATAGCGAGCAGGGTGACTGGTCAGGTATTAGACAGGCTAAAGAGCTATGCAAGAGCTGTCCGGTGAGACTTGAGTGCGCCGAATACGCTATAGCTGCGATTGAGCCTTATGGTGTTTGGGGTGGGACTACGCCGAGAGAACGCATAAAGATACGCGGTCTAAAGCGTGGCAGACCTACTGATTGACACCTGGAATCTGTGGAGCCTCTGTCCCCTCTGTAACATCCTCAAATTCAATACTTTCAGGATTTGCCTCAGAGACGTTTCTGATAGCCGTCACGCTAGCAAAGAAGGCTAGTCCGGCAGCGATGCTTGAAAGGATTAGCTGAGACTGCTCGTTGCTAATAGCGCCAAGAGCAACAAACAAAGGCACTAGACCTGCTGCCGCTGCGTAAATAGCTTTTCTGATCTGTGGAGTGAAGTGCATCATAACCTTTCGTCAATGAATTTCTCAGGGTCAACAGTTGCCCCGATGAAGATGTGTCTAGGTGTTGGCCCTACAGTCAAGTGTAAATGACTACCGCGAGATGCGCTGCCTGTGTTTCCTTGCCTGCCTATTCCTTGACCTTCACGAATTTTCGTCCCGACCTTGTGCGGTGACTTTGCTTTGAGATGTGCATAGCCTACGAACATCGTGCGGTTGTTGATCGTGTCCCAGACAGTTTGAACCAGACACCATCCCAAGATATCTGACCAGACATTCAAGACAACTGTCCCTGCGGAGACGGCCGGAATCCAAGTGCCATCTTTGACCGCGTAGTCGAGACCTCGGTGCGCGTTAGGTCGGTTGGCAGTTACCCCATAGCGTGAAGTGATCGTGGTTTTAGGGAATGGGTGTCTCATAGCAAGCTAATGACTGAGGCAACAACTCCGGTGAGGACTGCTGCGAATACGGCGTGAGCTAGACCTGCGATTACCTTTAGCCTGGCAATCTCTTGCTCTAGGGCAGATACCTTTTCTGGCAGATTCTTCATTCCGCGAAGCTCGGTAACCGCTTCAATCTGAATGGCCTTGACCTCTAACAGCTCAGCATAAACCTGAGCGTTGGTAATTCTGACGGTGTTTGATTCTTCTGCCATGACTCTAGTTTACTATTCGAGTTCACCTTGCATTGGAAATTCGATCGCCGCCCAGTCACCGGCTTCTTCATCCCAGTAATACATCAGTCCGTCAGTTGGGTAAGGGATTGGTGCTTGCCATTGTGCTGTCTCGGTGTTGAGAATCCAAGAAGGGTAAGGCTGTGGAGGAATGAAGGCATCTAGCTCATCGTCATAGCGGTAACCAATGCCCGCGTAGTTCTTGCGAATGTTGCCATGATAGCTAGTGCGAACGCAACGCTGTCCCCTAAACTCCCCATACCAAGTCTCGGGGTCTTTGCCCTCGATTAGCTCAGTCTCGTTGATCCCAACGATTACTTCGGTGACGATTTTGTTCTCGTCTAAAAAGGCATAATGGGCCATTTTGGTCTCCTAAACAAAGCTAACATTACCAGTCCCAGCCGTTATGACTGTGACCTTATTGCTACCGACAATGCTTGTTGTTGCGGTCAATCCTGCGCCAATACTTATTAGGCGTGATACAGGATAGCGAAGAATTACAACACCTGATCCGCCAGCACCACCTGCTACAAGTGGAGGGATTGCAGTATCAGCCGAACCACCGCCTCCTGAACCTGTATTTGTAGCTCCAGCAGCTCCAGGTTGCGCTCCTCCAAAGAAAGTGTTTCCGCCGTTTCCGCCGCCACCAGCGCCACCTGCTCCACCAGATCCATTGAATGAGCCTCCACCGCCACCACCAGCCCTTGTGACGCTCGACCCAGTTATTGTCGAAGCCAAGCCTGCACCGCCAGCTCCACCTGTCAGGACTACAGTATTTCCTCCGATGGCACTTGCCCCTCCACCGCCACCGCCAGCGTCGTTTGCACCATTACCACCGCCAAAGCCCTGGTTAGCTGTCCCAAGTCCTGGGCTAGAACTTGTATAAGCTCCGCCACCGCCAGAACCACCAGTCTTTCCATTGTAGAAAGAGCCTGTGTAGCCACCACCTGCTCCACCACCTGTAGCAGTTATGGTGCTAAAAATTGAGTTGTTTCCAGAGACAGCTTCATTTGTGCCAGAGCCGCCAGCGCCACCTGCTCCGATGGTTACTGTGTAGTTTGTATTAGCTAGTAATGACAGAGTTGATTCAGCACTAGAGTTTGCCCCAGAAGTTCCTGCGCTAGTTCGGTATCCGCCAGCACCGCCACCGCCTGAGCCTGTGTATTGGCCACCACCACCGCCGCCGGCAATAACAAGATAATCCAACTGAAAGCCCGCTGGCTGACCGCCTAGAAGGTAGGTAGGAATCATGGAGTGACTTGCCCAATAACTCGATACTCATTAGCGCCTGTTTTCATAACGCTACCCACAGCGTAAGGCGTGTGAATCAAGAAGCTTGTCGCTGTTCCCGCTGTTCCTGCGCCAGCCCATGAGGTCACGCCAGTCCCTGCCGAGATTGTGACTGTGCCAGTTGTGTTACGGAAGATGTCAACGCGATCACCGATTGAGGTCAGAACATCTGGGACTGTAATGGTTGCGCCTGATGTGACATTTAGAACTGTGTTCGTGTCGCTAGTTTGGACTGTGTAGCTAGTTGACTTTGCCTGTAGCGTTGTCTCGATGAACTCTGCCTTTACATCACCGAAGCCAGCAGCAGCAGTTCCGCCTGACACATAAGCCTGTCCTAGAGTTCCGCCTTCGATTGGCTGTATAAGGTCAACCCAAGCGCTGCCAGAATAATACTGATACTTGTTAGAGTCCTCCACCCACGACAGCATGCCCTCAGTCGGTGCAGGGATAGCGCTACCCCTTGCGCCAGGTGTTGCGAATACCATGACAGTCTGATCCTGTAGGTAGCTCTGAACATTAGAAGCTGTGATGACTTCTAATGGTGTCCAAGTTCTGTATCCGCTCATTGTTTCCTAACCTCTGGTCAATTCTAGCTAAAGCTAATGCTTCCCGTGCCGGCTGTGAAGGTTGTCACCTTGTTTGCGCCTACGGTAGTAGTTGTGAAGGTAAGCCCTGAGCCTCCGCCAATGTTGTAGCTTGCTGGGTAGCTAAGGATTACAACACCAGAACCGCCGTTGCCACCTACTGTTCCACCAGCACCAGAACCGCCACCGCCGCCCCCTGTGTTTGCAGTTCCAGCAACGCCGTTTCCACTTGTGCCACCAGCACCACCACCGCCAGCGCCGCCAGTTCCAGCAGTTCCACCGGGGAAGCCACCACCGCCACCACCGCCGCGAGTAACTGAGGATCCTGTAATTGTGTTAGCTAATCCTGCTCCACCATTTCCAGCAGTTCCGTTTCCGTTACCACCTAGCGCACTAGCGCCGCCGCCACCACCAGCGCCGTTAGAGCCACCAGTTCCACCATCTCGACCCTGATTCGCTGTTCCAGTTCCGCCCGGAATAGAAGGTGCAACACCACCGCGACCACCGCCACCAGAACCGCCGTTCGCACCATTGGAACTGCCGTTAGAACCTCCACCACCGCCACCAGTAGAAGTGATGGTAGAAAAGACTGAGTTGTTTCCGTTGCCACCCTTGACGGCGAATGTGCCAGAACCAGCACCGCCCGAACCGACTGTGACTGTGTAATTAGTTGAGACTACTAGAGATAGAGCAGACTCCGCGCTAGAGTTAGCGCCTGAAGTGCCTACTGTGGTTCTGTAACCACCAGCTCCACCGCCACCAGCGCGGTCAAGTCCTCCACCTGCACCACCAGCGATTACTAGATAATCAACTGTCAGCGGAATAGTTGAAGCAAAAAACTGCTTCCAAGCTCCAGACTCACGAATGTAGCCGTTAGCGACCTCTTTCCAAGATCCGCCAACACGACAGCTAATCTTTGAGACGTTTCTAAAAGTTCCGCTTACACGAACATTCGCTGGCACTTATTCCCCTTATGGTGTGTATTGCAACCAGACATCGCCATCCATACCACCCGAAGGCGTGGCTGTGCTGATTGCGATGTTGCGAACAACTACTGATCCGACTGAGGCAGTTGTGACAACGCCGTTAGTCTGTAGCACCCTGGCATTTAGCTGTGTCTGAATAGCCGAAGTAACGCCGTCAAGATAAGCAATCTCGACATCGCTAACTGAACCGATAGAAGTTGTGGCAGGTAGAACCGCTGTGCCTGTGATGGTAGGTGATGCGAGAACTGCCGAACCGATAGCGCCATAGTCAGCGTTCAGGGTAACATCCCCAGAGTTGCCGCCACCTGTTAGACCTGTTCCTGCGGTTACTGCGGTTATGTCACCTGGCGAAGAAACATCTGCCCAAGCTGTGCCATAAACCTGTAGAGCGCCGGTGTCAATGAGATAACTCATCATTCCGGCTGTGACTGCTGTGCCTAGCGCTGAACCTCTAGCCGTTGAGTTGGCGTAAACCTGAACGACCTGATTCTGTAGATAGGTTTGAAAGTCATCTGCGTCAACGACTTCGGCAACTTGCCATTGTTTCCAACCGGACATTGTTCTCCTAGTAACTTAACGCGTTCCCTGTAGATAGCCTACCAAACACCAAGTCAGACAACCTAAAGAAGTTGTATTCAGCGCTTGCAAGGTTGAGGCTCAATCTGTGTGATGAAGGCGTGACTGTTTGTTGAATACCGATGACCTCGGCATAGCGGTCAATCGCTGGCGGGATGTCGTTCGGCGTGAACTTGACACGCACAAAGTCACCTAGCTCAAGCGATAGGACAGTTGTTTGTTGTTCTGTCGTGAGGTTCTCAAGCTCTAGGTCTAGTGACTCAAAGCGATACTCAGGCTCGGCGTATTGTGAGACTAGGTATTGCGCTAGGTTCTCAACGCTTAGATCATCGCTAACTGGTAGCCCTGAGATTGTTAGGTTCTGAATACCATACTCAGCCTGTGACTCTAGGTTGATAGCGATTGCAGTCCCACCACCTGCGCGTGAGACCTCGACTTCGTTATACAGCA
>ERZ869921.1120-NODE-1120-length-12278-cov-4.129019_pt1 | contig 12278 bp, 14 predicted proteins | sample MGYA00579310_ERZ869921 | MGnify/ENA primary metagenome ERZ869921 (study PRJEB32216, sample SAMN09231816) | wastewater metagenome | place: USA: Maryland | collected 2016-06-21 | study: EMG produced TPA metagenomics assembly of the PRJNA472060 data set (Reclaimed...
CGGGCGGCACTTACTGGTTTAGTGCAATCTTAGGAGCAATTCCTAAGATGGTGTTTGGTAACGGTATTAAGACGTATGCTTATAATGGTACGACTATTAGTGCCGATCTTCATACTATTGATGTAGATTTTCCAACTGTCACAGTTAAGGGAATTGTTTATCTTAATGGTGCAACTTACGTAATGGATCCTTACGGTAAGATCTGGGGAAGTGTGATTAACTCGGTTGATCAGCCCGGAGATTGGAGCGCTATTAACTTTATTGATGCGCAGATTGAACCTGATCCAGGCGTTGCATTAGCTAAGCAGCTTGTTTATGTAGTAGCGTTTAATTCCTGGTCAACGGAAATCTTCTTCGATGCAGGTAATCCTACCGGAAGCCCGCTTGGGCCGGTGCAGGGGCAGAAGATTAGCTACGGCTGCGCGACCGCTGAGAGCGTCCAGCAGATCGACGACCGGCTTCTCTGGATCAGCGCTACGCGCTCCGGCGCCGTCCAGGTGTCGTTGCTCGACCAGCTTAACCACCAAGTCGTCAGCACGAAACCTATTGATCGGCTTCTCCAGGGGTCGGACTTAACTAGTGTTGTGTCGTTACAGCTTAAGGTTAATGGGCATAACTTTTACATCCTCACGTTGAGGGATAGGAACCTTACCCTCGCGTATGATATGGCAGAGAATCTGTGGCACCAGTGGACAGACGCGGCCGGTAATTACTTTCCGTTCATCTCTTATACCTTTAGTGCAACTCGCCAACATATCCTTCAACATGAAAGTAATGGAGACTTATACGTTGCGAGTCCTGAAGTTTACACGGATGCTGGTAGCCGGATTATCAGTGATATTTACACTCCTGTGTTTGACGCGAATACCAGGAGGATTAAGCAGCTAAACATCATGGAGTTCATCGGAGATCAGGACGAAGGAAGTATCCTCCAAGTTCGCCGTAGTGAGGATGATTACAAAACTTGGTCGAACTTCCGACAGGTTAGGTTGGATATGAAGAGACCGCTTTTGATTAATTGTGGCAGCTTCCGTAAGGCGGCATATCACTTCAGGCATAACTCTGCTACTGCAATGCGAATGCAAGCCGTGGAAGTTCAGTATGATCTAGGGGCACTCTAATGGCAGTAGCAGAAGAGAAAGTTCCACCTCCGCCGCAGCAAGTTCCTCCGCTGATTGATTTACTTAATCGGAACCCTGATATATTTCTGGGCAGCTTTAGGTTTGGCAATGAGTGGATGCAATGGTTTCAGTTGGTTAAGCTCAAGATTGATGTTATTGATTCTAACCTGTATCAATTAGCTAACGTTGTTGGTACTGGTATTCCCAGCCGCGATGGATCAGGTAACTGGACAGCGCGAGAGATTGAGAACAGTGATAGTAGTATTGTAGTTGAGGATGGCGATGGAGTTACTGGTAACCCCAAGATCAAGATCAATCCACTGTGGGTTGGACAAACTACCCTGACTACACTAGGAACTATTACTACTGGTGTTTGGCAGGGTTCAGTGATTGCTAACTCTTACCTCGATGCAGCTCCAAAGATGATAGTTACATCAACCAGTGCAGTAGGGGGCGCAGCTACAGCACTTCCAGCATTACCTGTTGGTTACGTGGAGATTAACATTGGAGGAGTCCTCAAGAAAATCGCGTACTACGACTAAGGAGCGCAATATGTCATTCGGAGGTGATAATTCTCCAGATGAAATTAGATTAGCACTTCAGAACTTTCGTGAGAATGAAATCAAGTTAGTTGTAAAAGAAGCTATTAAAGAGTGGCTAGATGGTCAAGCTGTTATAGTTGGCAAGTGGTCACTACGATTTATACTTATGGCAGCATTAGGTGCGCTGACATACTTTATTTTAACAAGCAACGGATGGAGCAAATGAAAGACCTGTTTGTCCTAGATAGTTTTTATCCACTAGCTGATGAGTTACGAACGTTTGCTAAAGAACAGAAGTTTGAAGATTGGCTTGGCCCTGATGGAGAAATTTATAAGAGAGTTTGGATCGGAGAGATTCCTGCGTTGACGCAGATTCTTGAAGAACTTCTTGGCCCGATTGATATGCTGGGACAAGGATTCCGACTTAACTTTAACGAGGAACTTCCCAACGCGGCAATCCATAGTGACCTTGGTTGGGGAACTCATGCGCTAGTTCTTTATCTCTCTGATGGAGATAGCGGTACCGCATTCTGGAAGCATAAAGAAACAGGAATGAGTCAGATCGAACCCGGAGATACTTGGTTGTTTGAACAAGTCAATCAACAGTGGAACGATGCAAGCAAATGGGAGCAGGTTCATTTTGTTCCTATGAAATTCAATCGAGCGTTGATTTACAAGAGTAGTTACTTTCACTCTCGTTATCCGTTCGAAGCTTTCGGCACTGATATAGATAGTGGTAGGTTAATCGCAGTCGCATTCTTCACACCAAGGAACCAGTCATGATTCGTTTAGCTAAGCAGGAAGATCTTCGTCGGTTGATTGAGATGTCGGAAAGGTTCTACCCATACACCACATACAGTATTAAGTCCAAGATTCCCCTTGATGTAGAAGCTACGGCACTTCTCGCTAGCACTATGATAGACCATCACGTGGTCTATGTGGCGGAAGTAAATGATCGCGTCGTAGGTATGATCGGTATTATCGTTGCACCGTTTATCTTTAACCCAGCATATACTCACGGCGGTGAAATCATCTGGTGGGTTGAACCTGAGAATAACAGCGAGGGACTAGGTCGACAACTCCTTCGTGCCATTGAGCCAAGATGTAAGGAATTAGGTGTTACGTATATCCAGATGGTTGATCTTGAGTGCAGCCCTGTCAAGGCTGAAGAACTCTTCCGATCCGAAGGATACGAACTCACAGAGCGTACATTTACAAAGGTGATCTAATGGCCGCAATTACTGCCGCTGTGATTGGCGTTGCCGGTACAGTCTATGCAGCGAATAAGAGTTCCAAAGCTGCAAAAGAGGCTAACGCCGTAGCACGGGAGGGCATTGAAGCTGCTGATCCATTTCGGCAGTATCGTCCTCAGTATGCTACTAAACTGAATGAGCTCATGAGTGACCCGAGTCAGATTCAAAATACTCCAGAATACAAAGCTCGCATTCAGTCAGTGCAAAGGCAGCTTGCGGCACAGGGTTATACTGGTAGTGGTAATGCACTGGTTGAAGCAGCAGAGGCTAGTGGAGCCGTCTATCAGCAGGCGTTTACTAATCTTGCCATGTTAAGCGGCGCAACAACAACTCCAGGTGGCGGTTATAATAATGCTGCACAAACCATGCAGAATGGTTCGGCGCAGAATCTTAGTGCTACCAGTGGCGTTGTGAATAACTTAAGCAATTTAGCACTAACTATTGGGCAGCGATGGAATCAACCAAGTCAAGCTACTACAACTAGTTCTCACGTAGGTGGCCCAACAGTAGGACCTTATCCATGAGCGTCGTCGATCTCTCTGAAGTTGGCTTAACGGGGCAGCAGGCATTCTATACTCGAATGAATACTGCTGCGCAGACTCGTAGCCTTGATGCTAGTGCTGATAAACAGAATCTAGAAAACCAGCAAACTGAAGCTATGATGAAGTTGAACGAGCTTGCAGCAGGGAAGCTGCAATCCGTTCTTGGTGGAGAAAAGACCAGTGGCATTGATCCAGAAGCCATAGCCGAAAGGATGACTAGCTTAGCTGATCCAATGGAAGCCGCGGCGAAGGTCTATGCAACTTCCGGGGCAGGCGTAGCTACTGCGATGGAGTTATTCAAGCAAGCCGCTGAGGTGCGAAAGAAAGAACAAGAGATTGATTCTGCTGCAATTACAGACATGCAGAATAATCTTGAGAACATGCAGAAAGGCTTTCAAGTATTCCGTGATACTATGGGTGTTGCACAGAATGCAGAAGAGTGGGAGTTCGGAAAGCAACAGCTACTTCAGGCTATGCAGGCTGGGGCTTTCAGGTCTGATGACGTAACCATTGCTAAGATTATGGAACAGCCTTGGTCACCCGAGGCTAGGGATTATTTCAATGAGCGGACTATCTCTGCGGCTGATCAGGCAAGGTTAGATTTTCAAAGGAAACAAGAAGCTCGCTTACGTGAGAAAGCTTTAGCTGATACTGCTCAGGCACAAGTCCGAATTGATCTGCAGAGGGCTAGAGACGCACAGCAAGTTCGTTATCAAGAGCACTTGATGAAGGTTGCTGGTAAGGGCGGCGGACCTGCTACTCCCAATGGAAGTGAAATCGAGCAAGCTCGTGATGCCCTGGCTAACACAGTGTTCAAGGGCGTAACAATTAAAACTGCGGATGGTAAGGAAAGGCTTCGCGCCTTTGACGATGCGGCTAACTATGTCGCTAGCCTGGCTAAGATAATCGTTAAAGAGAACCAAGCACTCAGTTGGGATCAGGCGGTTCAGCAAGCTATCCTTCGTGGGCAGGATGCAGGGGTGTTTACTGTTGATGGTGCAACTCCAGCGGATGAAGGTTGGTTGTTTGGTTTAGGCTCTAAGCCTGCTACTCCCGGTAAGGCTGGGTTTGAACGTAAGGGCAAAACGAAAGATACTGCCATGCAACCGCCTATTGTTGATGGTAAGTTACAGGTTAACAAACTCGTTAAAGGTCAGTACTATATGACCAAAGAGGGACCCGGTAGGTTCGACGGTAAAGATATCATCCTCGATTAACTTCTGTCCCAATTTGGGACACCAGGAACATACATGCCTACTAAGATTTCCCTACAGCAAGCGTTTGGTGCCGACTCCGACGGGATCGTGCAGTTTGCGGATAGGTCTAAGAAGCCTAATGAATCTTCTGAGAAAATTCTGCCAGGCTTTAACGCAGATGGTGGAGACGATATCCTTGGGCGTCTGCAGTCTATCGCAGACACTCATGGGACTCGTATTACTAGTGGGTATAGAAATCCGATTAACTATGGCGCTGGAAAGAAGAGCGCGCATGGGGATCGTAGGGCTGGAGATTTCCGGACTAAAGATATGTCTCGAGAAGCCAGCGATAAGCTCATCGAAGACCTCAAGTCTCAAGGCTTCTGGGTCAGCGATGAGCGGGATAATTGGCAAGCTATTAATCCCAAGACCGGTAAGCAACGAGGTACTGGCCCGCACATTCATGCTGAGTGGCGAGGTGAAGGTGGGAGTGGTGGAAGTGGTGGAGCTGGCATTACAGATGAGAAGCCTGTCGGGCCTAGAAAACTTTCGATAGAAGAAGCCTTCGGAAACCTTAGTCCCTCGAAGGCTGATGTTGCACCTGCCCTTGTCCAGCCAGAATCTGCACCTAAGACTAACCACAGTATTCTTCCAGAAATCATGAAGGGGCTGCGTTCTGACACTCCGAATTCTGTTGTTCCTAGCTTTATCTCCGAACCTGTTGAGCGCTCCCTGGACGCTATTGGTAAGGCTATTCGCACCCGCTACCAGAGCGTTACTGGCCAGTTAGCAATTGATGATCCAGACTATAATCCTGCCCCTCCTGTTAAAGCTTCCATAGCAGACTTGACTTTTGCAGGTCAGGCATTCCGTGCTAACGGAAACCAGTTTACTGACAAGGATTATAAGGCCGATCCGTTCTTAGACAACCGCCGTATCCAGGCGCGCGCTGAAGCAACTAAGAAAGCTGACTCCCTACAGGCCAGCATGGGTCAAGGGTTTTGGGATAACTTTCGGAATCCTGTTGATCTATTGCTCAGTGACAGCTTACCTGCCAACATAGTCGAATGGGCCGGCAGCAATTACGAGCGCGGCTTCGATCGCTTAATGGAAGCCCGCAAGGTTCAGATGCAGGAATCCATCCTTGCCAACCCCGAGAAGTATCCTGCTGTCTCTGTAGATGCAGCACGCAAAGCTAAGGAAGCTCGCGTTGCTAAGCAGGATCGTGGAGTCATGGACGCCTGGGGAGATTTGCAAAAGGCTGCAGTGGAGAGTCCTAAGAAGTTCGGTGCTATGTTTGTCAATGCATTGATGGCTGATCCTGAGATGATTTTTGTTCCTCAGGGGTTAGGCATCAAAGTCGCCGCTACAACTGAGCGCCTTGCTAAGGGCGCGACTGTTGCTAGCAAAGCTGCCAGAATCGCTGATCGAATTCTCGATCCGGCGTTAACTGGTGCTGGCTTGAATCTTGCAATGGAGGCCGCTGCCGCAGGATCAGAAGGTCGAGACCTTACTGGTTCCGATGCCGCACTTTCTGCTGGTTTAGGTTTCGGTATAGGTGGTGCGGCAGGTGGACTTGCTGGTCTATTCTCCCGTGGGCGTGCAGCTGCTAAGAACATCGCAGATGGAAAGGTCACTGAAGAAACTCTTCAAGCTGCAATGCATGACATCGCTAAAGCAGATGTAGAACTCGAATCCCTCCTTCGCCCCAACACTCCGATCGACGCAAGAACTAAGCATCGCATTGAGGAGATTACTGGCGTTAAGTTTGAGTCCGAGCAGGACTTAAAGAAGGCACTAGAAATTCAACGGCGTGAGTGGAAGAAGTTGTTTGCCGACCGTGATCTAAATGGTCAGTATCAGGAGGCACTCGCGGATGAGAGGATTTCACGCCGAACCGTGCTGGCCGAAGAGGCGGAAGCCAAGACCGCCCGAGTCGCAGCCGAAGGCGAGCGCGAGGCAGCGGTCGCTGCGGCGTATGAGCAGAAGGCGAGTGATAGGATCGCCACATTCAATAGTGATTATGAGAAGGCACTAGCTGCTCGTGATGCTGTTGATATGAATGATCTACACCAGCAAGCAGTATTAGAGAATGATCTCAGGAATGCTGAAGCTAAGCTTACCGAAGAAGAAATTCTCGACGCTGCTAGGAGTGGAAACATTCCTGAGGTTAAGCGTGCTATGCTTAAGGCAGCAGCTCGTGATGCTAAGCTTCGCGTGCCTAAGTGGCAACGCGGTGAAGTAGATACAAAGTTACTTGCACGTCTTGGTGTAGGTGCATTGTTTGCTGGTACTGCTTATGCTGCAGCAGATGATAAAGAAGTCTCTGCCCTAGCTGCTGGTTTAGCTGGATTACTTGTGCCCGGTGGTGGACGAGTTGCTAGCCGTATGCGTCAAGCTGGTTCGACCACAGTTGATAATCTCTTTACTGAAGCAGCAGAGAAGTTCTTAAAGCCTACCAAGTTCTCTGATGAAGCTACCAATGCGCAGATGAAGAAAGATGCTGCTGCGATTGAGCGCGCTAAGGCAGGAGATCAGAAGGCTTTCAATGAACTGTATCAGGATCACAGCAGAAAGTTGATCGGCACTATCCGTCGCCGTATTCAGGGCTATGCAGGTAAGTTCGGTTTAGATGCAGAAGATATTGCTATGGAAGCAATGACAGATGCATTTATTAACTTGGACAAGTACAAGCCGGATGCACCATTCTCTGCTTACCTGAATCAGATTGCAAAGAATAAAGCTAGCAGCGCAGTTAGGCAGGGCCGTGCGTCTATGCGTGGCGGTAAGTTTGATATTGAGTCTGCTAGTGTTCCCAGCATGGTAGATTCTTTTGGTGAACCTACTGGTGTCGCGGATGCTTTTGATCGCGGTGCAGGTGCTGATATGCAGACCACGCCAGAGACTATTGCGTTGGCTGAAGAAGCGCGTGATATCTTTATGCGTGAGTTGCAGAAGCTTCCAGAGACTAAGCGGATTGCAGTTCTCCTGAAAAATGCTGAAGGCGATAGCATCAAGGAGATTGCACAGAAACTTGGAATGCAGGAGACTGCAACTCAGGTAATGATTCACCGTGCGGAGAAAGATTTACTTGATGCAATTCAGAATAGGAAGGGCGCTGCTAGAGCGCATCATGAACTTGCTAAGCCAACTGGTGAGATTGTTAAGCGCGGACGTGGGCGGCCTAGGAAGGAGACTGGCGAGATCGATCTCAAGCTTCTTGCCACTGGTGCAAAGCTTGCTGGTGCCGCACTGGTAGGATTAGCTGCGTCTCAGTTTTTCGTTGATCCTAACGATGCAGAAGGAAACCCTGATCCGAAGAAGCGTTTCAGCCCACTGATTTCTGCCGCTGGTACTACTGCGCTCGCAGCAGTCGCTATGTTGTCTAAGGGTCGAGGCACTAAGAGTTTGGCTAGAGCTACTGCAGATGCAATAGACTATGCCTTTGGTTCTAGTAGTACCCGCATTCTGAATAAGTCTGAGAAAGTCTTTGGTGCAATCCAGAGCACCATTCGTCGTACTTCATCTGAGACTCACCGATACATTGAGGAAGTTAATCCTTTCCTTAAGAAGCTGAATGATCTTCCGCAAGCTACCCAGGATATTGTTGCTCGCGCTTTGTATACTGGTAAGGCTTCAGTGATTAATAAGATTCTGGAAAGCTTAGGCGATCCCGAACTTTCTCGTGCGTATAAGTCTGTTCGTGGAACTCTTGACTCCTTGGGAGATAAGCTTGTTACTCTTAAGCGATTCTCGAAGGGTGCGTTTGAATACTTTCCCAGGATTATCAAAGATAAAGAAGGTTTGTTCGCAGCTATTGGCAAGGAGCGATCTGGTGAGATTACCAAGATTATTGACGACGCTAACATCGCATCGTTGAAGAAGTCTGGTAAACCCCTTACTGGATTCGAAGAGAATGCACTGATCAATAGCATCCTCTTTGGTGGAGATAACAAGCACATCCAGCCGGGTTGGTCTAAGTCTCGCGGCATCGAGGAGATTACTCCAGAGCTCCTACCTTTCTATGCAACACCTGCGGAGTCCCTACACTCTTATATCCGATCCGCAGTTGCTGATATTGAGAAGGCTAAGTTCTTTGGTGACTACGCACGGAACATGAAAGTTGGAGGACATGAATTCCTAGACACTGATGCATCTGTCGGCTTGATGATGCGAGAGGAGTTAGCTAAGGGTAAGTTAACCGACGCTGATGCTAAGGAGATTGGTAGCATTCTTAAGACCTTCTTCAATGAAGGTAGCATGGGCGAAAGCTCTGCTATGCGGACGATTAAAGATACCATGTATATGGGGCTGCTTGGTAACTTCATGTCTACCATTACCCAGCTTGCTGACGTAGCAGTTCCGATCTTTACACAGGACATGAGGTCTACCATTGCAGCAGTTATTCGACAGGCTACAGGTAGAAAGGTTATTAGTTCCCGCGAGCTTGGACTTGTGGATAATATCTCCCAAGAGTTTGCTAGTCAGTCTAAGTCTACTCGCGCATTGAATAAGTTACTTAAAGTCACACTGTTTAGTCAGATAGATCAGATCGGCAAGAACACTAGTCTTAATGCTGCAGTGCTCCGAGCACAGAGATTGGTGAAACAAGAAGATGGCTCAGGTATTACTACCTTGTCGAAGAAGTATGCAGAGATTTTCGGCAAGGACTTTAACACACTGGTAGCTGATTTAAAGGCTGGCAAAGTTACAGATGTTGTAAAGGACTATGCATGGATGGAACTTAGCAGAACTCAGCCTATCTCGATGCTAGAGATGCCTGAGCTGTATATGAAGCATCCAAAGTTCCGCTCCTACCTTATGTTGAAGTCCTTTGTTATTAAGCAGATCGATCTAGTTCGTCGTGACGCTATCCAAGATATTGCAAGTCTACAGCCAGCCCGAGTTACAAAGGGTATTAAGAACTTAGCTGAAATGACTATTGTCATGGGTACTGCTGGTATGGGAACTCAGGCAGTTAAGGACTGGTTGCAGGGTAAAGATGTAAAGCTAGAACTTAGCGCCATCCCATTTAATCTTATCAAAAACCTTGGTTGGTCTGAGTATCAAATTGATAAGTTCAAGGGCGTCACTAAGGAGGAGGCTGCGCGTAGGCGAGAAGCAGGCGAACCTGGAGGTCGCGCACAAGAAGCTGCACCACTTAAGGCTGTTGGAGAGTTTGTTGTTCCCCCCTATGATATGTTTGAACAGATAGTTACTGGTGATCCTGGGGCACTTCGATATCTTGTTCCCGGCATAGGGCCACAGGTTGCAAGATGGGCTAAGGATTCAATGGCTCTGGAGCAGGAGGTCAACGCTAATGAGTAACGTCGTACCTCGACTAGTTCTTGGTGACTACAATGCTGCGTGCTTTGAGTGCGGACGACAGCATAAAGCTAGTATACTTATGAAACACTGGAAGGGATATTACGTATGTCCAGAGCATTGGGAACCTAGACAGCCGCAAGACTATGTTGGTAAAGTTCCAGGAACAGAGCCAGTTCCTTGGAGCCAACCACAAGTTAATCTTTTTATAGCACCATTTCCTGAGCCGCCTCCGTTTGATCCTACCACTGGAGATACTTAATGCTTCCAATTAAATACCTAACCATCCACTGTGCTGCGACTCCAGAAGGACGTAATGTTACTGCGGCTGAGATTGAGAAATGGGATATTGCTAAGTTTGGTCAAAAGAGTTATCACCTAATTGTAGAACGTGATGGCAAGGTTACTCGTTCTTTATCTGACCGACAGAAGGGCGCGCACGTAGGAGGAAATAATACAGGTAACATTGGCATCTGCTATATTGGCGGTATGGATAGCAGTATGAAGGCCGCCAAGGATACCCGAACCGAAGCACAGAAAGCCGCACTGAAAACTCTTGTTGCAACTTACAAAGAGCGCTACCCTGGAATTGTTATCCGAGGCCATAGGGATTGGCCCGGCGTTAAGAAGGACTGCCCCAGCTTTGACGTTCAGAAGGAGTATGCATGATGGGTAGTAAGAAGGACTACGATAAGGAATCTGTGCGGCGAGGTAAGAGTATTGTTGCTGGAGCTGGGTGGAAGGGAAAGGTTAGCGCTAGTGTTAGTAAGCGGGCTGGCGCATCTGAAGTCGACGCTGCTGCAAAGAAGTATGCAGCCAAGAAGAGGGGAAAGTAATGGAGTTCGTATATGATGTAAAGAACTGGAAGAAGTGGTGGTCGATGCGCTTTCTTATTCTTAGTGCATTCTTCCAGGCTATCACTCTTGCTTACGCTACTATTCCATACGACTGGATGCCAGTAATTCCTAATTGGGCAAAGCTAACTTTCGCTGTAGGTGCTTTGGGTTGTGCTGGCCTTGCTGGTGTTAGTCGTGTGATTCAGCAAGCTAGCCTTCGTCCAGATGCTGGTGCTGCTACTAAGATCATTGCGGCTGCGGTTGATCAAGTTGAGGAGATTGGAAGATGAGCAGCAAGAAGGATTATGATAAGGTAACTATGCGTGAAGGCCGCGCTAATAACAGAGAGCTAGGAAAGGATGGAACAAAGGTTCCACGCATTATTAAGAAGCTTGGTGAGCGAACATTCGACGATAGGGTGAAGGGCGCAGCTGACTATCGAGCAGCTCAGAAAAAGAAGAAAGGGAAATGATTATCCCGGGCATAAAAATCCCCTGGCAGGTTTTCGCCTGCGCAGGGGTAGTTGTGGTTCTAGGTATTTCAGGGTGGAAGCTTTACGACCTTGGCCAAGATCACAAACAAGCTGAGTGGGATGAAGCTATTGCTCGCGGTAAAGTTATTGTCGAGCAACTCAAATCTAAACAGGGAACTGTTACTACTAAGATTGTCACACAAACTGTCGAACGAATCAAGATAGTTAAAGAAAAGGGAGACACCATTGTCAAGCGCGTCGAAGTTCTTATTCCTGCTAGTACCCCTGATCTGCCTGGTGGGTTCCGGGTGCTCCACGACGCAGCCGCAGCTAACACCGTTCCCGACTCCACCGAAGGAACTAATGCAGAACCAGTACCAGTTAGAACCGCTTCCAGCACCATTGCCAGAAACTACGAAACCTGTCACCTAGCAATCACGGAACTAACAGGTCTTCGTCAGTGGGTTCAAGGTCAGCATCAGGCTTATCTGGATCAATGCAAAGCCTCAGGCGTTCATTGCAGTGTGGACAATTAAACAGTAAACGAATCGGTTCATCTATCACTAACCCCGGTATCTTAATTGGTGCTGGGGTTTCTTTTTGGGCTAAAGAATCATTCATAGGTCTGTCCCAATTTGGGACACTTAGTGCCCGACAATCGCAGCTTTAACTGTGTCATAACTTTCCTTAACTTCAAACATCATTCCAGGTACAAGAATCTTACAGTTGTTTTGTCCACGAAAAGTATTAACCATTGGGGCAATACTCATAATGTAGCTGACTTGAATCATCATCTTTTCATCTGATACGCCATCCGGTGTAACCTCAATAAACTGCCCCATCTTAATCTCCTATCCAGATATATTGCTTATCGCCCTTTTCAGGCATGAGTTTAATCTTAACCACTCCCATTTGTGTCATAAGCTGTTCAACATTTGAAAGTGTCATTGGATCAATGTCTCGATGGAACTTCTGCAGCAAGATACTGCGA
>ERZ869921.1121-NODE-1121-length-12278-cov-3.325207_pt1 | contig 12278 bp, 13 predicted proteins | sample MGYA00579310_ERZ869921 | MGnify/ENA primary metagenome ERZ869921 (study PRJEB32216, sample SAMN09231816) | wastewater metagenome | place: USA: Maryland | collected 2016-06-21 | study: EMG produced TPA metagenomics assembly of the PRJNA472060 data set (Reclaimed...
GACAGCCTTAAAGAGGTGATTGCCGCACTGCCGTCGGATGACGAGATCAAGAGTGCCAAATCCACCGACCTGAAAGACTTGATCCTCCGGCAAAACGCCGCCATCAACGCCATCCTGAAGAAGCTGGGGATGACCGAGTAAATGCGCGTTACCGCCGATGTTTACGACTCGAATGGCATCAAGACCGGCACCGGGCCGGTCCTTGCGATTAAGTCCGCCAGCGTGACGGAGCAGTTGGACGGGGCGGGAACCTTCAGCCTCGATCTGGCAGTGGATGAGCGGGTGCTGACGCTGATCAACGAGACCGAAGTGCGGGTCAATGTGCAGACCTACGACGCGCAGCCGTCAATGGAATGGGCGCGCGGCATCGTTCGCGACAACGAGATTCAGGACGCGGAGGGCGGCACGCAGATCACCGTCTCCGGGCCGGACACGATGGACGCGCTGACCGAACGGACAGTGGGCATCGGTCGCAGTTACGACAACCAGACGATGAGTACCATCCTCAACAGCCTCGTCGGCCTTGTGCCGGGTTGGTCAACCTCGATTGAGAGCGCGGTCGCCAGTGACCTGCAATCCACACGCTTCGACGGCGCGAATGTGCTGCAAGCGCTGCTGAGGTGTACCAACGAAAAAGGCATCCACGTTCGCAACGGCCTGACACCGAACACGCTGGAGATCGGCGCGTTTGGCAGTGCGGTGGTCAACAGTAACGGCGTGGCGGTACGGGCGATTAAAGCGCCGAGTGAGCCGAATATCGAACTGCAACGCAACGACACGGTTATCCTGATCGACCGCATCAGCCGATCCAGTAAATCCGACGATGTGGTGAACTGGTGCATCCCGATAGGGGCGGGCGAGGGCAGCGCGGCGCTGACACTCAAAGACACGACCTACGCCATCTATTACGAGGATGGGACGCTGTACCGGGCAGGAACGGCGAGTAAGTACCCGATCTACCGGCGGGTGAATGATAACAACATCGTTGAATACTACATCAATGCCAGCGGCGGGGCGCGGCTGCGGCAGGCCACGATTACCTTCAAGGAGATCGGCCCGATTGCCAACGCCGACAATGCCAAGCAGTTAGCGGCGAATGCGCTGGCACAGGCGGCAATGGCCTTCCTCGACCGGCAGAAGGTGGCGCTGGTGACGTACCGGTTCAGCGCCAAGAACGTGCAGGTGCGTATCCGACCGGGGGATATGCTGCCGGTGGAGTATCAGGGGCGGATGGAGATTATTGACGAGGAGAGAACGCGTTCCAGTACGCCGCGCCTGACCTACATGGAAGTGGATCAGTCCTTCTGGGTGTTGAAGGTCACCAAGCGGATTAGCGCCGATGTGATCACCCATGATTTTGAAGCGGCGACGGTCGACCGCTATGCGATGGATACCAGCAAGATTGTGGTATCGATGATGGAGGCCATGCAGGCGCGGAACCTGAGTGTGCAGACGATCCCTTATTGGAGCAAAGATTCATGGACGGATTTTGTCGGACTAAATCGCTTCAGTTTGGCAGCACGTCCAGCTCGTTTTCCGCTTGAAATCGATGAATTAGTAACCGACATCATCCGGGTTAATTTTCGATTTAGAACCCGTCCCCTGTTCAGCACCATTGCCGTTCCACCGAACGCTATCGCCGCACCTAATGATGGTGTGGTTTATGAACTCGATGAGGGCGATCAGCACCCTAAAGACTTGCAAATGTTTATCAACGGGGTAGACGTAAGCGCAGCGTTTGGGGGGCCATGGAACACTCGTATTTCAGGAACACCGGGGCTTGGCTGGACAGTTGGGCAGTATCAAAACAACGCTCTGAATGTGTCAGGCGTTATTACGCCTTACATCCTCAATGCCGCCGGTGGAATTTATCAAGAGCACATTATTGAATTTAAGGCACAGGGTGACCCGAATGCCTACAGCTACGTCATGGGTAATTATTCAGCATCAAGTTATGTAGGCGATGCGCGCACGGGAATAATTGAATTTTCGGTTCGTATTTTTGGAACGGCGCGTGGGGTTATTCCCGCGCCAGCTTAAAGGACGGTTCAGATGCGTAAATTTCTGGCGTTGATCGTAATACTGGTTTTGGCAGCCGTCGCGCCGGTTCAGGCCCGGCAGCGGGTGTGTGATCCGTTTACCACGACCCCGGACGCGGGTATGCTGCCAATCGGGCAGGTGGTGGAATTCGCCCATTGGGAAGGTGCAAGCGCCCCCGTCACGCGCACGGGCAAGATCGTCAAGTATTACATCCAAGCCTGCTGGCCGGGGGTTCCAGTGATTGGCCTCGATCCACAGGCCTATGTGGTGGATTACGGGTCTGCCGATGGCTCGCAGGTGGTTTTGAACCGGTCGGCAGTGACGGTTCGTTGAGTGTGCAAATCAATTCGCAATTAAGCGGGAGGAATGAGTAAATGGGTAACGACAAACCTTTAGGCGAATGGACGCTTGAGGAATTGGTAGCCGAGAACGACCGGCTTTGGGAAGAACGAAAGACGCTCAAGAAGCAGCAGGGTATCTTGCAACCGTTCTTGGATGCGGCGTGGAAGGCAAAAGAAGCTGCGGATGCCGCCAAGGGCGACCCCAATTTGGAACAGCGTGTAGGCTAGGAGCAAACCATTATGTCAAACGCACTTTATGACTCGGGGCGTGAACGTTTCCTCGGCGGCGATCTGGATTGGGATGCCAATACGATTAAGGCTTCCTTGCTGGACGCAGCAGATTACACGATTAACCTTACTACGGATGACTTCTGGAACGATGTGCCGGGTGCCGCAGTGGTTGCAGACTCCAGCGCATTGGCCTCCAAAACCAAAGTGGCAGGTGTGGCGGACGCTGCTGATGTCACATGGTCAACGGTGAGCGGTGACGTGTCGGAATACGTCAACATCCGGCAGGATACCGGTACCTCATCCACCTCGGCACTGATCGGCAACTTCGACACAGCAACTGGTCTGCCGGTAACACCCAACGGCGGTAATATTAACCTTGTCTTTAATGCCAGTGGGATCTTCAAACTCTAATGGATGTTCACACACCCAAGAGTCAAACCGTTACTGTTCGACACGAACTGGGACGGGTGATGCTGATCGTTGATGGGCATCTGGTGTTGGATATGACGTGGCAGCAGGCGCTGGAACTCGGACGTGCCACCATCTTTCAGGCGCGGAAAGCCGAAGAATTGGTGAAGGTCGATCAGGTGATTTATGACCAAGCCATCCTAATGCGTGCCGGTGTGCCGCTGCAACTGACAACCAATAAGGACATGGCAAAGATCGCCGGGAATGAAGCCGCATGGAACAGCAATTTACGGCGATATATGCCCGACAAAATTGACCAGTCCGGCATTATGTATCCGCCGACAGTGGTTCAGGATAAGGAAGTAATGCAAGAGGCAGTCACCTCAAAATGATTATTTCCAAATTCCTAGCCTTGTACGAAGGCGGAAGTCATTAGGCTTTCAAGTATCCACAATGATAGGAATAACACGGATGTATAAGTCAATCACAGCCTTGTTGGTCTTTTTGTTTTTGGGGGTCATGCCCCTTGTCAGCCGTTCTCAAAATGTTGTTGTTGGCATTATTGGCGACTCTAACTCCGATGAGTACCACGCGAACGACAATCGCGGCGGGAGTTACTCAGCCACAACCTTTAATTGGGCTGAACTGTTGCATAACTTTCGCGGGTTCGATTATGGCGCGTGGGGATCATACAACGAACCGAGACGGATAGGGTATGCATATAATTATGCGCGGACTGGATCGTCAAGCTGCTCGAATAGCACCTACAACTTCGGTGCTGAAGAACAGGCGCAGTTACTCGCACAACAGCCTGTTGATGTTGTTATCCTCTATATCGGGGGTAACGATTTCATCAAGTGGAATGGGACTTATCAGGAAGTTTACTCCCAGCAGTTGGTAGGCGCGGCGCTAGATGCCAAGATTAGCAGTATTCTTGGATGCATCACGAGCGCTGTCGACACCCTCAAAGGCGCGGGTAAAAATAAAATCCTATTGGTGGGGTACGTTGATCCAAATCTATCCCCACAGTATCAGATTGAGTTTGCAGACGCTACCGGACGACAGCATGTAACCGATGCCATTAACGCTATCAACGCGGGTTTAATCAATCTGGCTACATCGCGAGGCATTGAGTTTGCCGATATGCAGGGCTACGGGTTAGCCCTGTTGACGCACATCACCAATGGTCAGTTGGTGGTCGGTGGTGAAGTTATTACGATAGCTTCGTTAGGCGATGAACCTCACCATTTGCAACTCGCCGATGGTATCCACACTGGAACCATCGGTGAGAGCTTTATGGCTAATTTGCTGATTAGTCATTTAGGTGTCTACGGGCTAAGCGTTGCGCCGTTCAGTGATGCTGAAATGTTGGAAATGGCGGGGATAACAACCGCACTACCTACCAACACCCCAAATCCCACAAACACGCCTCAACCGACCGATACATTGACCAATACGCCGCTGCCCACAGCGACGTTTACAGCCAGCGCAACCTATACGCCTACCTTTACGGCGGTGGTCACGAATACACCCACACAGACACCGACAGCGACATTTACAGCCAGTCCTACGCCAACCAAGACCGCAACGTCAACACGCACGCCCACGCCAACAAGGACTATTACGCCCAGCCATACACCGACACCTGCTACTCGGCTTGTTCGCATTGAAACGGTCGCGAATGCGGGCTTTCCTGACCAAACGAACGCGGCGTTGGATGGAGTAAATGTTAACGGTACGGTCGTTAATGGCCTCGTTGTCGGTGGTACGAATTACGAAGTTACTGTGTTATCAAACTTCGTTCAGTCAGGATGGACGTTCAGTAATACAAATCCGGTGACTAATTCGCCGATGTACTACACATCGAATGTCGGGCCGGTGATGAGTTTCACTATTCCCAGCAGCGCGAGTTCATTGATCCTGAAAACTTTCCATGACTCGCACATGGGGAGCATCCGGGTCTTTGTTGATGGAGTGCTGAAAGTCACCTATAACGGCGCAGCTAGCGGAACACCCGCGTTTAATTTAACAGTGCCATTGAGGTAGGGATATGGATTTCCCAACCACCGGTATTATAGACACCTTTGACCGGGCCGATGAAGACCCTGTTGCAACGGCTTCATCGGGCGGTACTTACACGTCTTATCCAGACGGGGCAACTTACGGCGTTACAACAGTGAAGGTGTCTTCCAACCAAGCGGCGGGCAACGGGGGAACCATTGCCAATCGTATTTACAGTGTTACTTACGGCGCTGATTGTGAGATTTACTGCACGATTGCCACATCGGGTGCATTTAATGCCTCGGTTGGTTTGTTTTTTCGGGTCAAAGACATTGGTAGTGTTTTATCTGCTGTTGGCTATGGGGTTCAATGGACAAACCTCTCTGGGACAGACACGATTGTTATCCAGAGAATTGATCTTAACGCTACTGTAATTCAGCTAGTGACTCCTTACAACCAAGAACTCAGCGCAGGGGATGGTCTTGGCGCTCGAATAATAGGCAATGTCATTGAAGCCTTTTATAAACCCGCTGCCGGGGCTTGGACATTACTTGGTACAGTCACCGATTCGACCTATCCAGCGGGTGGACGGCATTCCATGAGTCTCGGCGGGACGGGTGTACGGATAGATGATTTCGGCGGAGGCAACTATGTTCCGCCGCCGCCCACGCTGGAACAGGAAGGCTATCGCTTCCGTAATGATGATGGAAGTGAAACGACTGCGACATGGGCAGCGGCACAAGATACACCTTACACCGTCAACACATTAACACCCTTACGCCTTAGGGGGTTAATTAACGCAACGGGTAATCCGCCGCCCAAGCAGTTCAAATTGCGCTATCGCAAAGTGGGTGATGATACTTGGATGGATGTCCAATAAGGAGCAATTATGGCAATGGGATTACCCGACAAAGGGGCAGGCGCAAGCGACATCCAAAGTATTGTCTTTGGTGAATATCTTAAGGCGCTGTGGGCAGGGGTAGAAGGCGTGGATTGTGTCCTTGTGGGATGTGCTTGCACTGCACAAGGTTCACCCGATATGACCGTAGCAGTATCAAAAGGCGCTGTTTTAACCAATGGAATCCTAAAGGCTGTTGCAGCGGGTAATGTGACTATTACCACTGCCAACTCAACAAATCCGCGCATTGATCTGATTGTGGTCGATAGTTCAGGGACAAAACAGGTTCGAGCCGGAACCGCAGCCGCGAATCCTGCCCCACCTACGCGCACCGCGAACGATGTCATTCTGGCGGTGGTGTATATCCCTGCCAGTGATGTCACCATTAGCACCAATCAGATTAGCGATATTCGCGTGATGCGAACACAAGGCCCGATTGTCATCTATCGGACAACCACTCAGGTCACGTTTAACACCAATAACACCATTCAAACCTATATGACATTAACTATCCCGAATGGATTGTTTTTGTCAGGTCGTGTACTGAGGGTTCGCTGCGGAGGGAATTACCTATCCAACAGCGGCACGGGTACATGGACGCTCACGATTTCTTATGGTGGAACAACCCTATTTGCTGATGCGACCGCCGCGACCGCTGCTGATACCGATAGAAAGGCCTGGACTCTGGATTTTGATCTAGCGGCATTAACCAGTTCCTCACAAGCACTGGATGGAATTATCAAGTTTCAAACCCCCGGTACTGTGACCGCCCCAGCAAGTGGCTTAGGTGATATGGCGGTTGTTACCCATGTGATCGCGCCTTTACGTGGAACGGCGGCGGTCGATAGCGATGCAGCCGACCGGACATTAACCGTTCAATGGACAATGAGTGTTAGCAATTCGGCGGCTGAAACGGTGCTGGATTATGCCACCGTAGAATTGCTCTAATATGGCAGCTTCACGCGGTAAAGGGCAAGTTCTTGGCTCATCTTCAGCCTTTTTAGGTGAAGGTCAGTTAGGTGCGCCCGATACCGCCCCTGCAATTACCCTAGTTGCAAGCAGTAATATTGCGTCTAATGCCGCGACCGCTACCACTGCCCAACTGACTGCACCAAGCGGGATAACAACATCTGATTTTACCGCTGGCAATATCAGTGACGATACCAATCCAATACAAGTTGATATTGGGTCTGGTAAATACACTGAGATTGAATGGGCGATTCAGGCCGCGTCGGATGCCAGTGGAGATTACGAGTTCCAGATTGTGGCTGACGGTATTGCGCTGGATACCTACAGCCAAACGCCGACGCTTACGGTTAGCGGTAGCACTGCGATCACTGCACCATTCATCTCCAGTGCGGAGACGTGGTATACCCCGACGATTACGACCGGCGCAGTCAATGTCACTACGCCCTTTATCTCCAGTGCCGAGGCATGGTACACACCGCGTCTCGACTTGAATGTAACCCTTTCATTCATATCGAGCGCTGAAGCATTCTATACACCGACGGTTACACCCGGCGCAGTGACGGTCACAGCGCCTTTTATCAGCAGCGCCGAAGCATGGTACACGCCGACGATCACAACCGGCGCGGTCAATGTTACTGTGCCATTTATTTCAAGCGCGGAGGCATGGTATACACCAAGGGTTGATCTCAATGTTACCCTGCCGTTTATCTCCAGTGCGGAGACATCGTACACACCACGCCTTGACCTGAATATCGCACTTGGCTTTATTGCATCTGGCGAGGTGTGGTACTCGCCAACGGTGGACGCAGCCGGAGCGCAGACGGTGACACTGCCGTTCATCAGCAGTGCCGAAGCATGGTACACGCCCACCCTAACACGCGGCGCAGTCAATGTCACTCTAGGGTTTATCGGCAGTGCCGAAGCATGGTATTCCCCGACGATTACAACCGGGGCCGTGAATGTGACGCTCGGCTTTATCAGCAGTGCGGAAGCGTTCTATACGCCCACCCTGACACGCGGTGCAGTCAATGTCACTCTAGGGTTTATCAGCAGCGCTGAGACACTCTATTCTCCGACAGTTACCCCCGGCGCGGTCACCATTACGTTAGGCTTTATCACCAGTGCCGAAGTAGGGTATGACCCGCTGGTGTCAGCCGGTGGGACAACGATTGTTGTGCCGTTCATCGGCAGCGTAGAGACATGGTACACCCCGACGATTGCGACCGGGGCGGTCAATGTCAGCACACCGTTCATCAGCAGCGCTGAAGCATGGTACACCCCGGCGCTTTCCCTCAACATCACGCTGGGATTCATCGGTTCGACAGAACAGTGGTACAGCCCAAGTCTGGTGCGGAATGTCACCCTGTCGCAGATTGCAACCGGCGAGGTTTGGTATGTGCCGACACTGACAGCGGGTGCTGTCAGTGTCACACTGGCATTCATCCTCAGCGTTGAAGCGTGGTATGTACCAGCCGTCAGCTTTGTTACTCAGGGTACATTCGTGATGATCCGGCAGCCGTACCAGACCGAGGGCAAGGCGGCCTATAAGCCGCAGGGCAAACAGCACTATCAACCGGCGGGTAAGTCCCCGTACAAACCGTAGGAGCAGGGCATGAGCAGCAATGTGTTGGATTTGATCGTCGGGGCAGCCGATTACATGACCATCGACTTTATCAACGACCTCGACCGGACGGTGAATGATGAGATCGTCACCGGCGTGGCGTGGGACGTGGAAAACACGGCGGTTGCGACCTACGTCGGCAGCTCGTCAGCAGTGGACGCGGACGGACGCTATGGCAGTGCAAAGTTCAGTGCAGTAGCCGAGGGGGTGACGAGGGTAACGGTCACTGCCACGACCAGCAATCCAGCAGCCAGCCCGAAGGAATACTTCTTTATTCGGGTGTATACGCCGCCGAGCAGCTTATAATTTTGTTATAGGGTTGCTAGAAATTATGTTCGGAATATGCTATAGTGGCAAGAATGAAAACAAGCGTGAAAGTTAGGCGCGATGCAAATCGGTAGTGTGCAAATTAGTGCTGAAACCATCGGCACATTAATCGGCGCATTGGGGTTTATCCTCGTTAGCTTGGGATTGATTCTGCGAGCGAACGCCAAGCGAGTTGAGGCGAACGCCAAGAAGATTATGGCGGAGGCCAAGAGCATCGAGACAGAGGCGAACGTGCTCAGCACTTCCGCACAAGCCGAACTGGCTGAGCGACAGTTCATCATGGATGCCCACAAACGGCAGATCACCATCAATGACCAGTTGAATGAACGGCTAGACAAAGAGAAACGCCTTTACGAAACGCGATTGGCGGACAAAGAAAAGAAGGATGAGAGCAACTACCGGGTACTGAGTAAGGTTTTTGACCGACACTCTCAGGAAATCCACGACGTTCTCAAGAAGCGCTTCGACCGTATTGATTCAACGCTTGCCGAGATACCCAGCAAAATACTGGATGGCAACAAGGAATGGTCTCAGACCATGATGGGTGAGCTGGCGGCGACGTTGGCTGATCTTCTAGCAACCTCGATGATGGCGCAGGAATGGTATCCCTTCCCGGATATGAATGATCCAGAGTGGCGCGAGGAATTCGTGAAGCCGCTGGTGAGTAAGGTGCGGCTGTACAGACGGCCTGTGCTGAGCGAGGCCAGTTTAACCGATGCACAGATTTTGGGTACCGGCGAAACGATGGAGATCATTCAAGGACGGAAGAAGGGGTGGCTGGTGGTGCGGCTGCCGCGTGGCAATAAGGCGCTGTACGGCTGGCTGCCAGAGCATGAGGTGCTGACCGGATTGAACGCCATGAAACTGTCCACGAATGAAATCTCAATAGTTAATACAACAAATCCCGTCCCAGTAACCTAAGCGAAAGGGCGTGTGTGGAACTGACCATTGATGAGATTACCGCGCTGGTTCTAGAGCATGGGCGGTTAGCGATGCTGTACCGAAAAACCGCCGCTGAGCATGACCGGCTGGCGCAAGTGTACTTGGAAGCGGGTAAACGATTCAACCGAGAAAACGAGGAGAAGGAAAGTAAGATGAAACTTCGTAAAATTCTTTCGGGGGTACTGCCACTCATATTGCTGCTGGTTTTAATGGGCAGCCTGTTCGTCACACGGGCGGATGATGCTACGCCGGAAGCGACTGAAGCGGTTTCAGTGGTGGCGACGGTGAACGGGAATGCGGTCGAGGCGACGCTGGAGCCGGTGGATAAGACGGCAGGTCAGAAGAGTGACGTGATTTCTTTGACATGGACAGCGCTCGCGGGACTGATCAGCATTGTGCTGACGGTGGGCATTGCAGGCGGCGCAGGCGGCGCGGTTGCCATTATTCGAGCCGTGCGGCAGAACGACACCATCAAATACGCGATGGAGAAACTTTACCTCAGTGCGTCTCCAGAGACACAACAAATCATACGAGGTGTGGTTGTGGTTGCAAAAGAGGGCGCTGAGTTGGCGGACGAACTGACAGATGGCAGTCTGCCGGATGCCGCGAAGGCATGACACAGCAGAGTATCTTCGGCTCGAATGTTGATCTGCCGTATGTGAAAGACTATGGCCAGTTCTTGGAGTATCACCGGCAGCTTGACCCGGCAGTGATGACGCCGATCGTCGATAAGCCGGATCGCAGCGAGATTGACAAGCTGAAGGCTGCCGCGCGAGACTTCCCGAATGCAACGATCATTGCACGGGTGTGGCATGAACTGGATGGCGGGTTTCATCTGCCGCCGGAAGCAGCCGGTGATAACCGCCCGGAAGTTGCCAGCGCCGAAGGATACATCGACAGCTTCAAGGACTTGGGGCAGGGCAACATGATCCTGTCGGTGTTGAATGAGCCGACGGCTTTTGACACACTGAACAATCAAGTCAAACTTGTCAGTTGGTGCGTGCGGGCGATCCAACGGGCGGACGAGACGCAGACGCGCATCTGCCTGCCGAACTGGGGCGACCGCAATCCGTTCGTGCTGAGAAATGAGTATACAGCCTTTGGCACATGGACACCGGATATACGTCGGGAAGGTTTTAGAAACGCGCCGGACGATCTCTATGATCCGATGCTGCTGGCAATCGCTGAGGCCAAGCATCCTGAACTGTTCAGCATCGGACTCCATTGTTATGGGCCGGATGGTTACGTTGAGACGTTGGCCGGGTTGGTCGGAAGCTGCGCGTGGCTGGGTCTCCGCTGCCCGGATGTGTACATCTCGGAGTTCGGGTTAGACACCGAATTCGAGGGCGATCCGAAGGACGGGTATTTCGGACGGATGTCGGGGGATGTCTATGCCCGATGGCACGCGGCTCAACTGGACGGGCCGCTGCGCCCGTATGTGGAGGCCGGAATCGTCAAAGGGATTACCACCTTCGGCTACGGCCACACCGAACGCTGGAAGAATTACGACGTCGAGCGGGATCGCTCGTTTCAAGACACGATGATTGCCTTAAAGAAAGAGGGCAAATTGAGCATAGCCGTACAAAGCCTGCCACAGTCGATGCCAAAACCGGCTGACCCCGGCCCCGGTCGCAGGGTGATCTGTCGCAAGTTCCGCAATATTCGCAGTGGGCCTTCGACAAGATACCACGATGACGGGGATTTGCCGGATGGCGCAACGGCGACCGTCTATGACCAGCGCCCGTATCCAGAGAGGTTGGCCGATAACAGCATCGTCAATTGGTGGTGGATGGAGAGCGAAAACGGCAACGGTTGGATTCAATCCACCGGCTGGCGATGGGATGCCGTTCCCGCGTCTGCACCTGCGCCGGTCGAAGTGCCACCGGATTCGCCGACTTTCCCGCCTGTTGAAGCGCTGCCGGTCGTGAAGCGCTGGGCAATGGGATTTGAGGTGGTGTGTACCGATGAGCAGGGGGCGATACTCGAAGATGGATTTAGACGCATCTTTGAGGGTATGGCGCTTATCGGGCAGATTGCCGGGGCAGGGGTGACGATCCGGCGGACGGAAGTGCCAGATGAACAACCCGCGTGATTGGAGCGGCGACCGGGTTTACTTCAGAAGAATTAAGCATAACCGGTTCCCGACTCCATACAGTCGGCATGTTTATTCACCCCGATTACCGCGCGGTGAGCTAGTTTGGGCAGCTATTGCGTTGATACCGTTGGCATTAATTGTTGTATACGCATTGATATTGATCTTTAGTGGTAAGCCACTTGTGTGTACAGAAAACTTGTGCTAAGATTTCTATCAAGCAATGGAGCCACAAGGGGAGATGGCAACTCTCGTTGGTTCTGCCCAGCAATAGCCAAGTTGGGATTGATGTAGTAATGGTCGGTTAGGGAGGAGAGCGGGCGCAAGTGGCGGAGACGCGGCTTGAAACAGAACCTCGCCCTGCCGGTGCAAGTCCGGCACGACTAAAAATCTTTAAACACACGCGCC
>ERZ869921.1122-NODE-1122-length-12273-cov-29.027173_pt1 | contig 12273 bp, 22 predicted proteins | sample MGYA00579310_ERZ869921 | MGnify/ENA primary metagenome ERZ869921 (study PRJEB32216, sample SAMN09231816) | wastewater metagenome | place: USA: Maryland | collected 2016-06-21 | study: EMG produced TPA metagenomics assembly of the PRJNA472060 data set (Reclaimed...
ATAGCAAGGTTCCAGGAGCAGCTGGCGCTAACTCATCTCGTTATATCTACGCTCTATACAACCAGCGCCTTAACGATGAGTCACTCAAACTTTCAGACAAGTTTCCCATCCGTCTACATTATACCAAGTGAGGCAATAAATTGACTAGAAAATACTCGACCACCAGCGTTGCCACAACGCTTGCTGCAACTATATCCAACAGTGCTACTACGGTAACAGTTGCCGCTGGTACTGGTTCGTCACTTATGGGTGGTGTATCCCTTGCTGCAGGTAACGTAGACCAGTTCCTTGTAGCGTTAGACGTTGATACGCAGAACGAAGAGATCGTTGCAGTCACTGCAATCTCTGGAGATACGCTTACTGTAGTCCGCGCTCGCGCTGGTACATCTGGTATTAGCCATACAGCCGGTGCTTCTGTAAAGCACGTCTTTACTGGAGATGACGCAACCTTCTTTACTACAGGCGTTGCTACAGCAGATGCTGCAATTCCAAAGTCTTTGGTTACAACTAAGGGCGACATCATTGTCGCTACCGCTAGCGCTACACCTGCTCGATTAGGTGCTGGTACTAACAGCCAAGTCCTTACTGCTGATTCAACTACAGCAACTGGACTCAAGTGGTCAACACCAGCCACAACAGATTTAACTTTTAACGCACAGACTGGAACCACTTACAGCCTAGTAGCAGGCGATCTAAACAAGTTAGTAACGCTTAGCAACGCTGCCGCTATTACCTTGACTGTGCCTAACGGTGTCTTTACTACAGGTCAGCAGGTCAACGTGCAAGCAATCGGTGCAGGTCAGGTTAGCATCGTAAGCGATGGAACAACTGTGCTGACTTCAACCGGTGCTACATCTACTGCGCCTAAACTACGCGCCCAGTACTCAGCTGCCACAATTATCTGCACATCAAGCAACAACTTCACAGTGGTTGGAGATCTTTCGTAATGACTCCCATTCTTGGAATTCTTGCTTCATCAACGGCAAAAGAAATTGCTGTTGATTTTCTAGTAATTGCTGGCGGCGGTGGCGGTGGCGGGCGAATCGGTGGCGGTGGCGGAGCAGGTGGCTACCGGACATCTTCAGGCACAACTGGTGGTGGTGGTACAACAGAAAACACATTGAAATGCCCATTGTTCACAAATGTTTCAGTAACAGTTGGTGCTGGCGGTGCGGGTGGAAGTAGTCAAGGCGGCTCAAACGGCAACAATTCGATTTTTTCAACAATAACTTCAACTGCTGGTGGTCGTGGCGCTGGCAATACAATTACATCAGCTGTTGGTGGTTCTGGTGGTGGCGGTGCTTATGATGCAACAGTTAGATCAGGTTCAGCTGGTACTGCCAATCAGGGTTATGCTGGTGCAAATCACACCGTAGGTTCTGGCGAACTAGCTGGTGGTGGCGGTGGTGCGAGCGCAGTAGGAACTCACAACGGCGGAGCAGGTATCGCCAGCACTATTACAGGATCAAGCGTATCTCGCGGCGGCGGTGGTGGTGGTGGCTCTGAAACTGGGGCTGCTGGTACTGCATCATTTGGCGGCGGTGCAGGAGCAACCGGCGCAAATAACGGCGCAGCGGGAACTGTGAATACAGGCGGCGGTGGCGGCGGTGGTGGTTGGCAAACTACAAATGGCGGTTCAGGTGGTTCTGGAATTGTTGTCTTAAAATATCCCGATACAAGGACAATCACAATCGGCGCTGGTTTAACAGGCTCGACAGCAGCGCCGAGCGGTGGATTTAAGGTTACGACAATCACGGCTGGCACAGGAAATGTGAGTTGGGCATAATGGCACATTACGCGTTTTTAGACGAAAACAATATGGTGACCGAAGTGATTGTCGGAATTGATGAAACCGAAAAAATTGAAGGAAAAGATCCTGAGATTTGGTACGGAGAATTTAGAAATCAAAAGTGCATTCGCACAAGTTATTCATCATCGATCAGATTTAACTATGCGGGAATCGGATTTACATACGACCCAGTACGCGATGCGTTCATCGCACCTAAGCCAGAATGTCACCCAGACACTGTGGTCTTTGACGAAGAAACTTGCACCTGGTCTTGTCCAGATGCTTCACACGTAATCATCATAGGAGAAGAAAATGTCTGATAAGAAACTAATCGTTGACTTGGCTAAAGGCACACAGACTTACGTTGACCTAACGGCGGAGGAGATCGCACAGCGTGAAGCAGATGCAGCAGCATATGCAGCAGCAAAGGCAGAAGAAGAAGCAGCAGCACAGGCAGTAGCAGATGCTAAGGCATCAGCCGAGGCTAAGTTGGCAGCACTTGGTTTGACTGCCGATGAAATCGCAGCACTATCTAAGTAATGCTTGAAGATCTAGTTCCGCTACACCGGAGCTTGGATGATGCAGTAGATGAAGCGGAAGAACAAATATACTAAGGAGTAACAGTGGCATACGGCGATGACATCAGCGAGGGTTTACCTTTAACCCTTTCCAACCCTGCAGGTGCCACTTACACACCTAGTGGTTATGCCTACGATGTTGCAATCGCAGGATTGCCATTCTTCATCAGCCCATTAGATGACTCACCTTACCGTCGAGTCACTGCTCAGTACCGCAAGCAACAACTAGATACTACCCGCGAGCCAGGTGAGCAGACGCTCACTGGTTGGTGGCTACGTTCACAGTCATCATTCCACTTTGGTCAAGGCATTAAGTTCTTTGAACCAGCACAGGATGAATCGCTACGCTTCCAGTACACAGAGTCAAAGGGTATGGATGTCTGGACTAAAGGACAGGCAACCCTGCTTCCTAAGTGCAACAGCCAACACATAACTACAGGTGGCATCAGAACTGATGGTCGCCCTTGGCAGATAGCGCGTTCTATCCAGTGGGATAAGAACAGCAATACTTACAACGGCATACTGCTAGCAGATGAGTATGATGTAGATAAAGTATTTCCTGCTATTACTGTATCTATTAACAACAAGGCGCTGACAAGCAACGTAGCAACGCTGACAACTACAGCAGCACACGGTCTATCTACTGGTATGCAGATCACCATCACTGGTGTAGATGCCACCTTTAACGGTGAGTACCGCATTACTGGCGTACCAACCACAACTACATTTACTTATGCCAAGACTGCGGCTAACGTAGCCTCAACTGCAGTATCTCCAGTAGGTACTGGTTTGGCTGAGATTATCCACTTCATTGACTACAACTCAGGCAGCGACTATCCAGTACAAGCAATCTGTGATGATGGAGTCTATGCCTACTGGGTAACTAACGTACTTAATACCGGAACTCCAAGGTTAAGAGTCTACAAGAAGTTACTATCTGATGATAGTTCTGTATCTCCTACCCTGATGATTAGTGCTAACAGCATTACCGTTACCAATGCGGTAATTGAGTACACCAAAGAACGTATCATTATGTGCGTTAACGACAAGGTGTATGAGTTCTCAACAACTGCAACAACCCTGCCTACTGCAGTCTATTCACACAACGATGCAGATCATATTTTTACTAGCATTACCTCTAGCGGTGCTGCTATCTACATCGCCGGATACAGCGGCATCCAGTCCAACATCTACAAGTTCACACTTGAAAACACCGGTGCTATGCCTACACTGTCATCTGCTATCACTGCAGCTGAACTACCAGTAGGTGAGACTGTATTCAAGGTTTCTTACTACCTCGGTTATATGGCTATCGGTACCAACCAAGGTATGCGTATTGCTCAGGTATCAGATCAAGATGGATCTATCGCCTATGGCGCTTTACTCTTTGAATCAGACCAACCAGTATATGACTTTGCCTTCCGTGATAAGTACATCTGGGCTACAACAGGAGTTGACGGACAAGCAGGAGTTACCCGCGTTAACTTGGGTACAGAGATCTCACCTTTAGTATTTGCCTACGCTTGGGATCTATACGATCCAGATGATGCGCTAGGTCATTACACAACTACCTGCGCCTTTATGGGAGATACCACTCGCCTTGCCTTCTGCAATGCTGGCAACGGTTCTGATGGAACTATCTATATCCAATCAAGCGGTGAACTGCTAGCAACTGGTTACTTGCGTACTGGGTTTATCCGTTACAACACACTTGAGAATAAGATCTTTAAGTTAATCCAAGGTCGAGTAGATACTACAGACGGTGCCTTTAGCATCCAATCTATTACTGCTACCGATACTGAATACACAATCGGTACCTTTGCTCAGGGCGATACAGTGCCTGAAGTAAACGTCTCATACCCAACAGGTGCTCAGCAGTACCTTGCTTTCAAGTTTACTTTCAACCGTTCATCTACAGATAACACTGCAGGCCCACTCTTTACTGGCTACCAGATTAAATCACTACCTGCTATTCCGCGTCAGAGACTTATCCAGTATCCGTTGATGTGCTATGACCGTGAGATGGATAAGTTTAATAATGAGACAGGTTATGAAGGCGCTGCCTATGATCGTATGAGCCAGATTGAATCAGTAGAAAATGTTGGCGACACCATCAAGGTTGAAGACTTCAGAACTGGTGAGTCTTATATTGGACTCATCGAAGAGATGGATTTCATCAACAGAACACCACCAGATAAGCGGTTCTCCGGATACGGCGGATTGCTCTTAGTCACGATTCGGACGGTCTAATGCAAGCGCAAGACTATGCAACTTTAACGGTAGCGGTAATGACAATAGTGGGAGGAATAGCCACGTCTATACGCTGGTTAGTTAAACACTATTTGAATGAACTAAAGCCAAACGGTGGCAGCTCGCTAAAAGATTCCGTCAAAAGACTTGAGGATCGTATTGACGATCTATATAAACTGATTGCGGAGAAGTAATGATTCCATTAGCAAAGAAGGCTACGCCTGCTGCTATTGCAGTACTGCGCCAAGCCACTGCTATCTGGCCTAAGCGCAAGAAGGCAAGTGATGGCCTGCTACCTAGTAAGGCACACGTGCATCAGAATCCAAACTCTGACCACAACTCAGGCTTTGCAGTAGATCTAACAGATGATCCAAAGAATGGAGTTAACTGCGCTGTTATCTATTCAGAATTGCAGAAAGATACACGCGTTAAGTACCTGATATTTAAGGGCAAGATCTGGACGAAGAAGACCGGTGAGCACGTTTATACTGGTATCAATCAGCACAACAAACATCTTCATATCTCGATACAAGACGGATGTGGGGATGACACCTCGCCTTGGTTCGGCTGGATGCCAAAGCTAAAGGCGGTCAATAAAGTAAGGGCAGCAGTTAAGCCATTACCTAAGAAGAAGGAAGCCAAATGAACGCAAAGACAAAAGCAGTACTCGCAACATATCTTCGTGCAGCAGTAGCAGCAGTGATTGCTCTCTACTTAGCAGGAGAAACAGATCCAAAGAAACTCAGCGCAGCGGCAGTAGCTGCTGTAGCAGGTCCAGTCCTAAAGTGGCTTGACCCGAATTCAAAAGAGTTTGGTCGTGGGTCTAAGTAATTAACCCATAAGCGCGAGGCAATAGCCCCGTCGTCCCTTCACCGGGATGGCGGGGCTTTTTTCTGTTTTATATTCTGTAAGGTTCGTTGCAGTTATGACACTTTATATCTGATGCACGTTGCCCATAACGTATGCCACCAACCCAAAGTTCTAAATTCTCTGGTCTATTGTCATCTCTTACACCGTTAATATGATGAACTGATTCACCTTTAACTAACTTCCTTTTAAGTTTCTTTTCCATAACAACTCTGTGTTCAGACTGCCAAATGTCCTCATATAAAATAAAAGCATACCCATCTCTTTTAGATATCTTTCTAGTATCAGAAGTATAGTTATAGTTATCTGATTTTAGGTTAGATTTTCTTTTGCCAGATTTAACCTGAATATCCTTTAAGCAGTCATCACAAAATCTTCTTGGAGAGATTTGTCCGTTTTTGTAAACCTCAGACTTAAGGTAGTAATCCTTACCGCAGGTTATACAAACCCTAGTTGCCATCTCAACACCCTTCTAAAACCGTTTAAGTAGGCTTATTATAGCCTATCAGGGTCATCTACTGGGCAGGGGACTCGCAATAAATTTCCACAGCTAAAGCAGCTAGCATCCAAAAAATACCAAGTTAGTTCATACTCATCAAATGAAGCGGCTACATTAAATACTTGAGATCCGCAAGGGCAAATGTGGGTTGGACCCATATCGCGCAAGTCAGTTCCGTAAGGCTCAGGAAGGCCATCCTGTGGCGCTTTACGCCACTTGAATTTAGGCATTACAAAGGGGTGGAACCGCATTGCCCGGCACGGCTCCTTCCTGTGGTCAGTCGCCTCTCGGCTACGCCTCGGCCCCGCCAAGGGGCCGCACTGTTATTCGCCTACGGCTCATATGGTAGCGCCCAGTATGAGAGTCGCTAGCGCGACACGCCGTTGTAGGTTACACTGGTACCTATGACAACATTAGTAGCTGTGCAAGGCCCAGACTTCGTAGTGATGGGCGCCGATTCGCAAGTGACCGATGGCGACCAGCGCATCATTAGTACGCAAACGCCCAAGATTGTACGCAAGGGTAAGTACCTATTAGGTGTTACCGGTGACTCACGCCCCGGTGATATCCTGATCTATAACTGGAAGCCACCGATGTACAAGTACCAAGATCCGGTGACTTGGATGGGTAAGAATGTCATACCTAGTATCTACAATGCGTTTAAAGAGAATGGGTATGAACCAAACGATAAGGAAGCAAACTTCTGCTACCTAATATCTTTCGATGCAAACCTATTTTCTATCGGCCCAGATCTTTCATTTAACGGTAGTGAGAACGGACTCTTTACGGCAGGTAGTGGTGGGCCATACGCACTCGGTTACCTGTACTCGCTCAAGCCTAGTTCGTACAAGAGCTTGCTGATGGCAAAGGTAATTGCAGAAAGAGCAGTAAAGATCGCGTCTGTACTTGATATAAATACCTGTCCTCCAATACAGTTGGAGTCACAGCAGAGAGGTTGGGAATAATGATTGGCTTTTGGTTCGGTTTGCTAATTGGCTTTGTCGGGGCGTATGCTTTTGACTATTGGTTAACGAAGAGGGATAACAAATGAAGTACGAAGAGTTGATAGCTAAGATAGATAAATTGCCAGAAGTTCTAGGTCTTGCTGAGTTCAAGATGCGCCACGATGCCCTTCGTGCAGTAGTGGATATGCACAAGCCATTCAATGTAGGCACTGATAAAGAACAGTGCTCTAGATGTATGGATGTCAACACATCAAATGGGGTGGTCTACGAAATGTCTCCTTACCCTTGCGAAACTATAAAGGTTATTGAGAAGGAGTTGATATGACTCGCGATGAGTTTCTAGAGAAAGTAGATAGTTATAGTTGCTGTAGTGGAGTTCACGAATTAGCGCTACGTGCAGTAGTGGAATTGCATAAGCCTATATATCGCGGGTGTGATGACGATAGATGTTGCGGAAGTACTGATACCTGTCGCTATTGCGCCGATGAATACCCTTGCGATACCATTAAAGTTATTGAGAAGGAGTTAGCGTGATTACAGATCCAAAGGAATTACTACTGCACGTACTGCACTCTAAAGATGCAGGTCGTGATCGTAGTAAGCAGGCACAGGTAGGCCCATCAGAGATCGGTGGCTGCCGTCGTAAGGTTTGGTACCGACTCAATGCTCAGCCTGAGACAAACGATAACCAGTCAAAGCTGGCGGCAATTATGGGTACTGCTATTCACGCTGCTATTGAAGATGCAATCACCACACTAGATCCAGAAGGTAAGACTTACTTGGTCGAGACTGAAGTTGCATACGGTGATATGAAAGCACACGTTGACTTATTCGTACCGGGTATCGGTGCGGTCATTGACTGGAAGACAAGCAAGGTTAAGAACCTTAGTTACTTCCCGTCAGCGCAACAGCGCTGGCAGGTACAGGTCTATGGCTACTTGCTATCTAAGAACGGTTATGAAGTTAAGACCGTGAACCTAGTAGCGATTGCACGTGACGGTGATGAGAAGGATGTAAAGGTTCATAGCGAACCATACGATGAGGCTTCAGCGCTAGAAGCACTACAGTGGTTAGCAAATGTAAAGGCTATGACCGAGGCACCAGCACCAGAGAAGGATGAATCGTTCTGCAAGAACTACTGCCAGTACTACGACGCATCCGGTGAGATGGGTTGCATTGGCTTAAAAAAAGAACGTATCGTCCTTGAAGAAGTGGTGATTGAGGATGCAGAAGTTGACAACCACGCACTAAAGTATTTACAGTTAGATGAAAGAATCAAAGAGCTGGAGAAAGAAAAGGATTCCTTGAAGGCTTCCTTCGAGGGAACTACTGGCACTACTGCTAGTGGTATTCAGATCAGTTGGACAACGGTTAAAGGTCGTGAGACAGTTGACTCTGAACAAGTAGAAAAACTATTGGGCTTCGTACCGAAGGTTGTTGGTAAAGAGTCTATTAGATTAAACATCAAACCAAGTGGAGGAAAGTAATATGTCAGCACCAGAATCAACTAAGTTCCAGGTCAACTACAAGTTACCTGACGGAACCCTAGTAAACATTTATGCAACAAGCGTACAAGAACTTGAGAGTGGTCTTGCAGACATTGCAATGAACGCACTTAACATTCGTACAACAAGCAATGACCTATCAGGTTATATCGCACCACCGGCAGCAGCACCAGCGCCAACAGTTGCAGCAGTAGCTGCAGCATTTAACGCAACACCAGTTGCTACTGCACCTGCACCAGCAGGTGGAGATCAGTCTTGCCGTCACGGAGTAATGTCTTTCCGTTCAGGTACATCAGCCAAGGGTCCTTGGAAGGGTTATATGTGCGCTGCGCCTAAGGGTGCAACAGATAAGTGCGAGACTATCTGGGTTCGATAACCTGTGCGCGAGCCAAGGTTCTATGAGAACCCTGCTTGCGCTCAAGTAGGTGGCGACTTCTGGTTCCCTGAGAAAGCAGACGGCTCCAGTAATTCTGTAGAAATGCTAATGGCTAAGTCTATTTGCAGAAGTTGTCCACACCAAAGCGAATGTGCAGAGTGGGGAATACAGAAAGAACGCTTCGGTATATGGGGCGGTCTATCTGAGAATGAGCGACGCAATATGCGTCGTGCAAACAACATAGTATTGAAGGAGGAAGACGTTGCTTGACCTATCACGTGCTTGGGGCGGGGTGCTTACCAAAGCAACTCCGCTGCCGGACGTGTGGTTAGCGTTATCTTCAAAGCAGATCAAGTTCCGAAGAGGACAGGTCTGTATGGTAGCGGCTGCGCCTAATGCTGGTAAGAGTATGTTTGCTCTTATCTATGCAATGAAGGCAAAGGTTCCAACGCTTTTCTTCTCGGCAGATACAGACACCACAACTGTAATGATGCGAGCCGCAGCGCAAGCATCGGGTCATTCACAGGTATCAGTAGAAATGAACCTATCAACCGATAGCCATTACTACGATAAACACTTTGGCAAACTCAACCATATTAAATGGGTCTTTGATTCATCACCATCGCTAGATGATATTGAGTTAGAGATCAAGGCATATGTGGAGCTTTACGGCGAGGCTCCAGAGTTAATTGTCATTGACAACTTAATGAACGTGGCAGCAGAAACAGATAACGAGTGGGCTGGCCTTCGTGCAATTATGATGGAGTTGCACGATATGGCACGTAAGACAGAAGCCTGCGTACTGGTACTGCACCACGTTAGCGAGCAAAGCGAGTATGGCTCACCGTCAAAGCCACCTGCTCGCCGTGCTATTCACGGCAAGGTAAGTCAATTACCAGCCCTGATACTGACCCTTGGGTATGATCCAAACCAAGCAGTTCTTTGCGTTGCTGCAGTAAAGAACCGCTTTGGGCCACACACCGCAGATGCCTCTGACTACGCTACGCTCTTTGTAAACTATGCAGCCTGTCAGATATCGGATAAGGATGCGTGGGGTGTTATGATTAAAAACGATGCAATGACCGGATATCAAGGGAACTACGTAGTCAATGGCTAATACTGAATTACAATATGTAAAGAATGAAATCAAACAGTTACGTAATGATATGCGTAATCTGATACTGGTACTTATCGAGTTAGGTATCTTGAAGGTAACAGTAGATGAAGACGGCAACGCCGTCTATGACACAGGTAAAGATGGCAAACCCTAACGGGCGCAAAGGCGCTCAGTTTGAGACTGATGTAATGAAGTTTCTCCGTTCGGTAGGAGCGCTAGCCGAAAGGCTCACCAAAGCTGGCGCTAATGACGAGGGAGATCTGGTATGTATCGTAAGTGGGAAGACATACATACTAGAACTCAAGAACAGAAAGGCACTAAACCTGCCTGAGTTCTGGAGTGAAGCACAGGTTGAGGCGCTTAACTATGCAAAGGCTCGTGGGCTTGGGGAAGTCCCCTTGTCTTACGTCATAGTTAAGCGTCGCAACGCTGGTATAGACAAGGCTTGGGTAATCCAGGACTTAACCCAGTGGTTGAAGGAGAAGAATGAGAAGCACTAAAGAAGAACTAATAAGACAGGTTCAACATTTTGAAGCTAACGTTGCTTGGAAATGGCAGATCGAAAGACTGCAAAGTGAAATCGCTACGTTTAAAAACGTATTGGTTGACGCAGGTATCTTAGTAAATGTAAAAGGTGAAGTTAAGCAAACTGTCATCGTCGTTGACGGTGAACTGTACTCAATTAGAAAGGTTAAATAAATGCCAGTACCAGGCGGAGAAATCACAAGCACAGAAACGTGGGATGCAACACCACTAGAAGAAGCAATCAAGACTGCTGACGCAGAGCCAGCAACTGAAGAGTTCACACTTGATGAGGAAGTAGTAGAAGAGTGATCTGCTCACAGTGTCTTAAAGCCGGAGAAGAGAACTCGGTTAATCATTTCAAACGTGCTTCACATTGGCACCAGAAGTGCGACGATAAGGGGTGTGTATGCCAGCACAAGACTGGAGCAGGACTCGTAAAGCGGGCAGGTTCAAAGGTTCCGTTGATGCAAACTCAATCCCCATAGGAGCGATAGTCTCGCACTATGGAGGTGAAGTAAGAGAGGGCAAGGCAGTCTCTGTTCGATGCTGCCTGCACAGCGACTCCCGTAGGTCAGCTGTAATAAATACGTACGACAATTTATATTTCTGCCACACTTGCGGCAAAGGCGGTAACGCTGCAAACCTTGTGTGCATACTAGAGAATATGGAGTTTAACGATGGCCTCAAACGCGCAATCGAAATTGCTGCTGGAAGCGGCGCAGCGATACGCACAGGAGATAAGTCCAGAGGTTCTCGTCGCCCTAGCAGAACGTGGAATATCTGAAGAGGTTGCTGCACGCTTTGAGTTAGGCACAGTTACTGCTCCGCATAACGGACACGAGATGTATGAGGGTTGGATCTCCATTCCTTATATCACCGCCGGTGGCAGTTGCGTAGGCTTTAAGTTCCGTCGTATTGACGATGGCAAACCTAAGTATGGTTCACCTACTGGGCAGAAGGCACACCTGTACAACGTTGCAGATGTGCTACCACTATCGCCTTACATAGTTGTATGCGAAGGCGAGTTAGATACAGTCATTACCAGCGGGATGCTAGGTATTCCAGCAGTTGGAGTACCTGGTGTTCAGGCTTGGAAGCCACACTTTGCTAAGTTATTTATGGGCTACGAAACTATTTACGTAGTCGGTGATAACGATGTAAAGGAAGATGGTTCCAACCCTGGTGCTGAGTTCTCCAAGCGTGTCGCTAATGAGATATTAAACTCACAAATTGTTACCCTTCCCTCAGGTATGGACATAAACGATTTCTATTTAACTCACGGAGCCGAGGCAACAAAGGCCCTGCTGGTCGGTGAGCAAAATGCCAGCGACTGATAAGGATCGTGAACGAGAGCGCAAGAAAAGGTATTACGCCAAGAATAAGAAACAACTTCTTGCTTATCAAAAAGAATATAGAAAGAAAAATCAAGCCAAGTTCAGGGCTAAGCAAAAGAAATACTGGGCTAAGCACCCAGAAAAAGCCTTAGCCTTTAATAGAAAAAGACGTGCTAGGAAAAATGGGGTCTTACATATTCCCTACACCAAGGAGGAAGTACTTGAGATGTACGGTTCAGACTGTCATATATGCGGTGAAGCAATAGATCTAAAGGCTCCTAGAGCTTTAAGGTTCAAGGGATGGGAACGCGGCTTACATTTAGACCACGTAATCCCTATTTCTAAAGGTGGTTCTGATACAATAGATAACATAAGACCAGCACACGGTATATGTAATGTGAGAAAAGGCGCGAAAGGGTGAGTAGAGACGAATGGATACAGGTACTACAGACTATTCAGCATATGGGC
>ERZ869921.1124-NODE-1124-length-12239-cov-5.652741_pt1 | contig 12239 bp, 14 predicted proteins | sample MGYA00579310_ERZ869921 | MGnify/ENA primary metagenome ERZ869921 (study PRJEB32216, sample SAMN09231816) | wastewater metagenome | place: USA: Maryland | collected 2016-06-21 | study: EMG produced TPA metagenomics assembly of the PRJNA472060 data set (Reclaimed...
CCTTGCCGTTGTAGGCTGCCTTCCAGCCTGCGGGGTCCACCCCCATCAACGCCGCACAGTCGGTGGCGAGTCGATCCTGCATCATGCGGGCACGGGCACGGGGGCCACCGCTGTCCTTGCCCTCGGGGATGTTGTCGATGGGGATGAAGGGGATGAGCATAGGCTCACCTTCCTGCTCGTGGGTGGTACCGTCGTCGAGAAGGAGGGTGTAGTTGAACTGCACCTTGAACGCCTTGACCTTGCACTCGTTTCCGTTGGCGTCGTAGTACTTGAACTCGTCGTCGAACTTGAGTTCGGGGGTGATGAGGCAGTTCTTCGTGTAGCGGGTGTCCTGCTTGTCCACGTAGCCCCACCAGCGGCGGACGCGAGACATGCCATACTCGGCAGAGGCGTCAGCGCCGGAAGTGAGGGCGCTGAGTGCGGCAACCACGTCATTGGGAATGTTGTCAAAGGGATTGGTGTTCATTGCGTGAGATCCTTGTTACGGGCAGCATCGTAGACTGCGGTGAAATCGGCCCAACCATTTTCCTTCGAGAGAAGGATTGCGCCGTTGAGCCCTCGGCGTTGTTTTCCGACGTTCTGTTCTTCGTTGTTGGTGAAGGCAAGGTAGTGCCGCCGCTCGATAGTGGTGGTCTCGTTGTAGATGGCCTCCCCGCTCTGGCTGCGGAGGGGCTGCCCCGTCGTAGGGTGCATACGGGGGGTCTTCGTCGTGACGGGTTCCTGCTTGACGGAGAGGACGAGGAAGAGTTCAGCGAGGGGTCGCACGCGACCACGGAAGGCGTCTCCTGACTGGAGAACACCCTTCTGGAAGACTCGCTTACCGGCTTCCTCGTCGAGGGTCATGAACTTATCGGTGAGTTGCAGCGCGAGGATGCACCCACACCCGATGTTGCGGAAGGATGCGAAGTAGTCGGCGAGTTCGTCGTACTTGCGGGCGATGCCGGTCTGAACGAACTTGCCAGGGAACGCATCGTCGATTGAGGTAGCGCCGGGCTTCTGCTTGTTGGCGATGTAGGGTTCGATGAAGCGGAAAGCAGTGTCACCGCAGTCGATGATGACACAGGCAGGCCAGGGGATTCCCGCTTTGTAGTTCTCCCGCACCGTGTCGCGGAGTTCGAGGGCCGACTCCCAAGAGAGGGTGACGGGTCGCACCCACATCCCTCCGAGTTCAGGGACCATACGACCGCGAGGGTCGTTGGGTTCGCACTGCTCGATGGGAGCCCCGGTGGTGGGATCGAGACCGGGCCAGATGCAGGATGACGGCTTCGGGATGAGCGTGGAGGTGAGATCGAAGTTGAGGTAGAAGGAGTCAGGGATGGACTGGAGGAAGGTGGACTTCCCTGCGCCTGGCTCCGATGCGAGGATGGCCGTGATCTTGTTGGCCGGTGGGATCATCGGGAACCCGGAGATCCCTCGCATCTTCCGCTGGAGCACGTTGATGGGGGTGGTGCCGAACATCATGGTCTGGGTGGTCATTCAGGGGTTTCCGTGGGAGCGGTGGTTTCCGTGGGGAGTTCGTAGAGCTTGGTGATGCGGCAGGCGACGAAGCCGCAGTTGTCGAGGATGTCGCGGAAGCGGTTGCTGGAGACGGGCTCCTCAGCGAGCTTGGCGAACTGGGTGCAGACTGCTGCGAGCGTGAACTCGGCGGAGGTCTCAGAGCACGTCTTCTCGACGGCGCGGATGGCCTCGCGGACCAGGGGCTTGTAGATGTCGTTGTAGATCCGCTTCTGCGTGATGGTGAGGGGCTTGGGTTCAGCCTTGGGCTTGGGGTCGGCGGGAAGGCCGGTGTCATCTTCGACGGTGGTGATGCTGGGGTTCTTCTTCTTTGCCATGTGTGTTATCCTTCGTCTCCGCTGTCAATGAGGTTAGGGTTCTGAATGAAATGATTTCGGAGGATGTACTCAGGCCATTGTGCGACGGGGAGACGGTAGAACGGCGCATACTGGGTGAGCTTACCTCCACGACTTGTCATCCCGTGCCCGGTGGCAGGGAAGTTGAGGGGGTAGGGTCGGCGTGTGGCGAGTCGATAGATGTACTCAAGGTGGTCATTGTACCAAGTGCGCTCCCTCGTGTCAAGGGGTCCACTCAAGATGGACACGTTGATGGGGGTCTCAAAGTCAGGGTCATTGCGGCGGTCGGCATACTCGCCGGTGCCCGTGTACCATTCGAGGCACCGCTTGGCGAAGAGTTGAGGGGAGGGTTCGCCATCGTACTCCCGCTCAGGCTTCTTGCCGGTCTCGGCGTGGAGCGTCTTGATTGCCTCCTCTTCGTTGGTGAGGGGGAACTTGGTGTCGGTCCCGGCGCTGGTCGTGACGGTGAGCCACTGACCGTTGATGGGGGTGCACCGCCCGCTGACCCCGCTGCGCTTCCCCTCGGAGGTGTAGAGGTAGGGGCGGTCCTTCTGCCCAAAGACGATCGTGGGCTTCTGGATGATGACATGGTGGAACTCCTTGAACCATGTGTTGAGGGGGAGGTCAAACTCCCGCTGGAGTTCGCCGGTCGCCAGCTTGTGCTCGATCTGGTGGCGGTAGAGGAGGTACTGGAAGGAGAGGGGGCAGGTAGCGGCACGGACGGAGGGGCGGGCGTCCGAGGTCTTGTAGTCCATGATGGTGATGGAGTTGTCGGCGGGGTTGTAGTCGATGCGGTCGAGGGTGGAGACCAGCTTCGTCTTCTCGTACTCCATGACGGCTCGGTACTCGACGGCGAGCGTGCGGACCCCGTTGATGGGGGTGACTAGCTGGAAGAATCCCTCGGGCATCTCAGGGGACCGGACTGCATCGAGAGCGAGGAGCCATGCGTAGGCGCAGTTGGCGTCGAGGGATACCTTGTCAAGGGCGTTCTGGAGTTTCTCTGCTTCCCACCCGATGACCCGGCAGATTTCGCGGATCTCCGATTGCCGCTGGTGGATGGCTGCCGAGTAGAGGGCGTTGCGGCGCTCGACCGGCTCGGCGATGTATTCGAGGTACTTGTGGGTCCAGGTGCCTCGGGCGAGGGTGTCGGAGGGGCAGTAGAAGGCGGGGATGAGCGCGAGGCGGCGGGTGAGGTAGTAGAAGTAGGGGTCGTTGTAGGCGTCGTAGAGGTCCGAGGCTCGGATGGGAGGGGTGACGGGTTTGATTCCGAACTCGCTCAAGTATTCGAGCGCGTAGGAACCGTAGTCATCCGTTTCCGGCATGACGGAGGGGGAGATGTCTGGTGGCATGGTGTTTACTGGGAGAGGAGGTTGAGGTGGCGCTGCTGGGGGAGGGGAATGTTTGAACCAACGGAGTCGTCGGTCTCAAGCTGGACGTTGGAGATGTTCAGGTTCTCGGTGCCGGTGGAGGCGACCGCGAACCCGATGCGGAGGTTGCTGTAGTCTTGCACCCCGTTGAGGCTGGAGAGGGGGATGTTCCACACGTCAAAGAGCCAGCCGGAGACGCCGGGGTCCACCGTGACCGTGCGGGAGGCTCGGGTGGTGGAGCCCTCGCGGAGGGTGATGGTGAGAGCGAAGTTGCCGATGCCGCTGTCAGTGCATTCGTAGTAGGTACGGAGCACCCAGTTGTTGAGGGTCCGGGTGCGGGTGAGGGTAGGGAGCCCGACAATGAGAGTGCCGGTGGCGAAGTTGTTGCTTACGTAGTCGGAGGTGTCGGGGAGTACATCGTCGATCTTGAGGTGGAGGTTGGTGCTGGCTGCTGACTCATCGACCCAGCTACCGGCCTGCACCATTGAGGAGGGGAGGTACTGGCGGCGACCGTACTGCCAGGGGCCGGGGATTCCGCTGTCCGCGACTGCGTTGAGGAAGGAGAGAGAGGGAGTGACGTTGGTGACGGTCAGGCCACGCACCGCTGATGAGGAGATAGAGAGGGAGGCGTCGGTTGCAATGTCGGTGAAGCCGATGTTGGTGGTGGTCGGCATGATCGGGACGGCGCTGGTGTCCACGGTGGACTTCCATTCCGTGAAGGTGTCGAAGGAGGAGTTAAGGGAGAAGCTGCCGACTGCATCGACGATGCCGGTGTAGACGTTGCTGCGGAAAGCGTGGACGCCGGAGGGGAGGGCGGTGTCGTTGTTGCAGAGACCGGCGCTCTTGTTGATGTGGCCGATGATGCACTGGTGAGCACGAATGACGAAGTTGGCCTTGAAGTTGTAGTCGAAGAGGCGGGAGTCGGCAGCGTTGACGCCGGTGTTGATGATGTCCGTGTTGATGAAGGACGGACCTTCACCTGCCATGTAGGTGCCGAAGAGGGCGATGACACCAGCTTCAGCACCGCTGGTGCGGTCCATGTCGGCGATGAGTTCGCAGCCCTCGAAGTAGGCCACGCAGTCGAGCACTGAGCCGCCGCCTCCGGTGCAGTAGATGAAGCCGGAAGGGGAGGACATTGAGGGTCCAGCGTTCGTGAAGTGGAACGAGCACTCCTGGAAAAGCTGGCTGCCGATGAAGAGGGCCGTGTCACCGCGACTCTTGCAGCGGAGGTAGCGAGCGGCGCGACCGGACTTGTCAGTGGCGGAGACTCCCGAGAAGGCGGCGAGGTCGGCAACCCCGTAGCCCTTGCGGTTGCTGCCGCCACTCGCGGCCCCGGCGCTGGGCATGTAGACGTAGGCCATGCACTCGATGAAGTCGATGGACTGGACGGAACCCGGAGTGTTGGCGTGACAGAAGAACCCCTGCATGGTGGGGCCGGTGATCTCCCCGACAGCGTAGAGTTCGGTGTTGGAGCCGTTGAGGTAGTTGAGGACGTGGGCGGTGCAGTTCACCATGCGGGTGCCGGTGAGGGAGGCAGCAGCGCCGACGTAGGAGACCATGTTGGTGGAGACCCACGAGCACCCGAGGGAGATACAGCCTTGGAGGGTGTTGTTGGTGTTCGTGTTCCCGAGAATGACGAAGCCGTGGTCGGAGTTGTCGGCGGAGGTGCACCCCTCGAAGGTGCAGTCGGCGCACCCGTTGAAGGAGAAACCGTAAGCGCCGCCTGAGAGGTTGATGCCGGAGAGCCGACCCTCGATGCCCTGGATGCGGCAACCCACGCAGTTGGTGACGGCGAAGAGGTTGTAGCCAACCCCCTCGCGGACCATTGTGACTTCGGAGACGTTGGGGTTGTGACCGGGGCAGTGGAGGCGAGTGACTCCGGTGCCGTTGTTGTAGTTGAAGGACCACTGAGTAGCAGTGACGAGGATAGTGGAGGCCACGGTCTTGCAGATGCCGTAGTGGTGGGTCGCACCGTTGGTCGTCCAAGTGGAGTCGTCGTAGGCGACCGTCATGCCGGAGGGGGAGCCGAGTCCGGGGACGAGCGTGGTCTCCCACACGTCACCCGAGATGTTGACCCACACCGCACCAGTGAGGGGTGCGTCCGCTCGGATGACGGCTGGTGCCTTGCCTTCCCACTGGTAGATGCGAACGTCAGTACGCCCACTGAGGTAGGGGAGTGTGTAGGTGTTGAGTTCGTCGTAGGTGGGGCGGAAGGTACCAGCGAGGAAGATGCGGTCGCGGGGCTGGATGGAGGCGAGGATGTCAGCGACAGCAGCATCCCCGAAGGAAAGCCATGGGGACGTGAGGGAACCGTCGTTGGAGGGGCTCCCGTCGTCTCCGTGAATGAAGTAGTCTTTAGGCATAAAGGAGGGCGGGGCTTTTCAGCGTCCGCCCTCCCTGAGTGGTGTCGGGTGCGAAAGGAAGCACCCTACCGGCGATATACCCCTCACCGGCACGGGGGCGGTATGGACTAGAAGGGGACGGCGCTGATGCCGAAGTAGTCGATGCTGATGCCGAAGGAGTAGTCCCCGATGGGAACGGCGGTGATGTGGACCGTGAAGTCATCACGGAGCAGCTTGGCCGAGAACACCGGGTCCGTGTACTCGACGGTGACGGAACCGTTGATGGGGGTGGCATAGCCGACAGCCGACTGGAGGAGCCCACCCTGTTCGTTATGGAGGTTGATGAAGAGGACGACGGGCTCGGACACGGCGCACTCGACGGAGACGGTGACGCGGGACAACTCGCAGGGGAAGATGTCGAAGTCGATGTTGCCGATGACGAGGGGGGTGGAGGGGTTGCCGTCAGTGCCCTCGGTGGAGGCGCACACGGAGTCGAGGGAGCAGAGGACGGAGGGGTCGGCGTACTTCCAACCGGGGCTGTTCTGGATGAGGCCGATGAAGAAAACGAGAATGGCGATCATGGGGTGTTCTTCCTTGTGTCCGCACGCAGAAGGGTGCGGAGTTCTTGGAGGTCGTTGACTGCCTCACGCAGGTTGTGTGAGGTCTCTTTGAGGTCAGTGAAAATGGGGGCTGTGTAGTTGAGCACCAGCACCGCTCCGCCGATGAAGATGGCGGAGAAGATGAGGACTCCAATCCACTGGGTTACTGCCGCCTTGTAGTTGGCAACGATAAAGAAGGCCAGCCCCACGAGCGTCTTCTGGGTGGGAAGGGCGTACTCGGCGTGATCGTCCGAGACGGGGGCTGCGGATTGGAGGCGGGAAGGGCTCATAGGGTTCCCTATGCGAGCTTGGTGAGGAGTTCGATGAAGAAACCGATGGCGGCGGTGCGGGCAGCGTCAGCAGCGGCTCGCTCGGCGCGGAGGAAGTGGAGGGCTGCCTTCTGCCCGATCTGCACCGTGCCGTGCTCGGCGAGGAGGGCGAAGTTGGGGGAGGCGGCGTGCTGTTCGAGGAAGGTGCGCATGACCTCGGACGCCTCAACCGTGAACTGCCTTAGTTCTTCGGCTGAGACGCCCTTGATCTGCCGGAGGAGTTCCTCCAGCCGCTCGTTGATGGGGGTGATCTCAGGCATCAGTTACCCCCGTTCTTCAACTCGGTGATGAGGTTCTGGTGGTTGATGAAGGTCTGCCGGATGAACTGCCGCTCGGACTCAGGGAGTTCGGGGGAGGCAGTGAGCCCCTTCTCGGCGAGGGGGGCGATCCGCTTCCAGCCCTGGTCGAGGGCTTCGTATGCGGCCATCTGACCGGGCGAGGTGCAGGAGGCGAGGAGAAGGAGGATGGGAACGATGATGAGGGAACGTCGCTTCATGAGGTCTCCTAGAAAGATGAGAACCGCCCAAGCAGCATGGAGGCAGTCTCCCCTGCTGAGGCGGTCGAGATGAGGGTGAGGATGTGGGACGCGCCGGCGCAGTTGACGCGAGCGCCGACCGTGGTGGCGAGGTGGATCAGCTTGAGCCTCTTGGCGGCGGGCGAGCCGGAGGTGTCGTCCTTGTCCACGGAGACGGTGTTCGAGAAGGTGAGGGTGTGGATGCCGTCGAAGGGGCGGGTGAGCGGGAGCCACAGCCCGAGGCGGTTGTCGGGGCCGAGGATGGAGGCTTGGTTGGGGGCGTCGAAGTTGGTGGAGTCGAAGGTGTGGAGCCCTTCGCTGTCGGAACGGGGCTCGATCGGGAAGAACCCGTAGGGGCGAATGACGAGGGCGGTGGTGGGCGTGGTCGCGCCGGAGACCGCCAAGTAGAAGTCGAGGTAGGGGAAGCCGGGGTTCCTCACGCACTTGTGAGCGGCGGTACCGGCGAGGAAGATGTCGTTGGGGTCGTCGGTGTCAGTCGAGGCGACCTTAGCGTTTGAGTTGAGGACGAAGAGCGAAGAAGAGAGCATCTGAGGGCGGACTGTCTCCCCCAGGGCATCTTGGGTGTTCGGGACGTAGATCGTGAGAGCCATTGGAACCTCCGAGGATTAGCAGGCGGGCGACGAAATCAGCGGCGCGTCGGCGGGCTTCGAGTCCACCCCCATCAACGAGGTACGGGTGTACGCCGTGACGGAGGCAGAGAGAGAGGAAGTGGTCACGGGCGCTGATGGGGGTGAATGAGGCAGGCGGCGGGGCCGACGAGTAGAGAGTCGAGAGGCCACCCTCAACAACGAGGAGGGCGTGAGGGTGGGTCCGCATCCGTGAGAGGAGGGAGATGAAGTTCCTGCGTTTGTGGGGATCGAGTACATTTCCGGCGATCTCCGACAACGAGCGTTTCGTCTCGACGATGACTGACTTCCCAGAAGAGTAGACGTTGCCGGGCTCGTCGGCAAGGAGGTAGTCGGCGGTTTCAAGCGTCTGCCGCTTGGTCACGAGGGAGACTCGCCGGAGGACTTGCTTCTCCGGGAGGTGCGAGAAGTCCACCGTCTCGATTGAGGAGGGGAAGGGCAGGGGGGTCTTTTCGCGGGAGTCCACGAGGATCGTGATGGAGAGCATGAGTACAGGGTAGCAACCAGAGGAGCCAGAGGAACAGCCCGAACTGGAACCCCAGCAGGAAATAGAGGGTCCGTGGGTACTTCCATCGGTCGGCGAGCACCATCAGGAACCAGAGGACCAGCACGAGCGCCCCTAGGGCGATGATGGAGGCGTTGATGATCTGCATTCGTTCTCCTGGAGTAGACGTTCGAGGAAGACGGGGGACACCCCGTAGATGGCAGCGAGTTCGTCGAGTTCGTGACCCATGCGGAGGCTGTGAAGGAGGAGGGTGCGAGTCTTGAAGGTACAGGAGTTTCGCGGGAGCCGGTACTTCTCGTAGAGGTTCTTGACGAGCCGCATCGAGAGGTCGGTGTACCGGGCAACCTGGACAATGCTGAGACCGAACCTCACGGCGAGGTCACGCACAAGGGAGTCACGGGCCACCGTTGATGGGGGTGGAGGGATACCTTGCAAGCTCCTCCCTTGCTGCAAGTTTCTGCGTTCGGGGGGTGTGATAGTCAAGCATTGCTTGGGGGAGGACTTCAACCCCTGCGATGAGGCCAAGGGAGGTGCGGTAGTACCGGAGGAGTAGTTCATCGGGGGTGTACCCGGCGAGTCGCATGAAGTGGTACATGGAGGAGCAGCGGGCTCGCAGCTTGTTGTCGTGGAACATGTCGTCGGTGATACCTGGGGGGAGGTGCTCATGGGGTTCAACTTTCATGCTGCTTCCTTGATTTCATAGACGAGGGGGCACTCCCTGTTGTAGTGCTCTTGGATCTTACGCCAGTACCCCTTGGTGCGGACGTACTCGAAGGCTTCCTCGATAAGGCCAGGGAGGGAAGCCCGTTGATGGGGGTGCACATCTAGGAAGAGGGAGTCGTAGACGTTGAGGAACGGAAGGACTTTCTGACGGAAGGCGCGGAGCGGGGGGAAGAGGGAGAAGAGGCGGGCGGTAACGGCGTGCATGACGTTGGCGGCGGTGGTCTGGATAGGGAAGTTGACGATCTCGCCGATGGCGTTGGCATCAGCGCCGTGGAGGAAGCGGCGGGACTGACCGAAGAACGGGAGTTCGATGTACCCAAGATGCTTGGCGAGGGCGACCACGGAGGATTGCCACTGGCCGAGGACGGGGCGGAGGCGCTGGCGGGAGGCGACGACCTTCTCGAAGAAGGAGAGAGGGAGGAAGAGGCCGGTCTCCATGATAAAGATGCGTTGCATTTTGCCGGGACCGGCGAGGTACAAGTCCTCGAAGTTGAACTTCTTTCCCCACTGGCGTTCGGCCTCTTTGAACTGGCGGTTCTTGCGCCAGGAGGGGCCGTACTTCTGGATGAGGGCGGGCTCGCCGAAGAGGTCGAGGCAGCGATCGGTGTGGAGGTCAAGGCCGAGGAGGTAGTTGCGGAGGATGGAGGGCTCGCCGGAGAGGATACCGGCCACGCGGAGTTCGATCTGCGAGAGATCGAAGACGACGACGGAGCCGCCCTTGAAGCGAGAGCGGAGTTGCTTCTTGATGAGGGGGGGCCACGTCTGGGCGGGCGGTCCCTTGAAGGAGAGGCGTGATTGCTTCTGTCCGCCGCTGTCGCCGGAACTATCCTTCGTGCGGGACGGCACAAGGTAGATCGTCGGGAACGCCAGCAGTACGTCCGGGGATAGGTCGGAGGGCGGGGTCCGCAGCAGGCTGCACATGGATGGAGTACGCGCGGACACCCTTGGTGTCGGAGGACTCAGGGAGCATGTAGAATCGGTACTCGGGGCAGGCTTTGTTGAGGTTGTCGCAGACGCTAGCTGCGATGTTGGCGTTTCGGACAGTGAAGAGTTCGGAGAGGACAGACATGGAAGGGCTCGATTCTTTTGATTGAGGGGGTCTTTGCGGGCGTGACGGAGGAGGGGATAGGTGTAGGTGGACACCAGCTTCTCGGCGCGGGTGGCGTTACTCCACTTGCGGAGGAGAGGAGTGTATGGGGAGTCGGTAGGGAGGAGTACCTGGGCAAGGGTGCGGTTGTTGTCGTTGGCTGAGAGTTCGCCCTTCTTGTCGGTGAACTCGACGAGGCTGCTGGGGCGATCTCGGGGGTGTTTCTTAGGGGGAGGGTCGTAGATGGAGCGATCGCAGGTGCCGTGGATGGCGATGCGGTTGGCGGGGGTGTCGGCTGCGTCGAGAGCCTTCTTCACCCACTCGACCTTGGAGACGGGGGAGCCCTTGCCTGAGAGGATGAGTCCCTCGGAGAGGCAGGAGAGGCGGGTCTGCTCGGCGGAGCGAACGAGGAAGGATTCGAGGCGGGAGAGCCCGCTGTAGGAGAGGGGGATGCCCGACTCCAGCATTCGGACTACGGACCAGATGAGATCGGAGTAGTGGGAGACACAGGCGGCGGAGAGCTTACTGGTTGCGGGGAGAACGGATAATGAAGCGGACGAAACAGATGGCGACGACGAGCATGATGACTGATTGGTAGCACACCCATAGGACTCCAGGATCAGAGTGGCCGAGTGAGCAATGGCCGTGATCGTATTGTGAGTATCCTCCGCGTTGTACTTGCGGTGGCGGGAATCGAGAGGGGACGGGAAACGGTTGGACTTGGTATCTTCGGGGTCATAGGCGTAGAGACCGTGGAGAGGGCCGAAGTCCTTGAGGGAACCAGCAGTGCTGATCTCGGACCAGAGGTAGCGGCAGACAATGTAGTCGATGAGGGTGTGTCTGCCGTAGAGGGAGTTGAAGAAGTAGGGGTGGAAACAACGGAGGTAGGTGAGGTCGAAGGAGAGGTTCGCACCGAGGAGGGTGTCGGCGTAGTCGAACCACCGTTGGAGGGTGCGCCGGTCAGAGTCGTCCCACATGTTGAGGACGAAGGTATCGCCGGGCTCCAGGAGAGAGATGGCCTTGAGTGACCACTCGCCGTTGATGCGGGTGTCGGCCTTCGGGAACGTGATGGAGCAGGTGAGAACGAGATCACGGGGGTCCACTCCGTCTTGGAGAAGGGAGCGGTAGGGGTGGAAGTAGGTTTGCTCGGGGAGCGGTGAGCCGTCGTGGGTCTTCTCGCACTTGCCGTAGGTCTCGATGTCGTAGGAGAGGATGGGAGGTGGGTTCACAGCGGAGCACCCCCATCAACGATGCTGGTGGGCCTTAGTACCAGGAGCCGCAGTTCTACTTCGATGAAGTCACACGAACGCGCCGGGGCAATCTCGTCGGATACGAACCAGGGCGTCCCGGTGGATGTCCTCTGAGAGTTCGATGCCCGTGAAGGAGTGGCCGAGGCGGAGCGCGGCGACGGCGGTGGTTCCGCTGCCCAGGAAGGGGTCGAGGACGGAGAGGGGGGAACCGTTGATGGGGGTGGACGCCTGTAGACAGCGGGTGACGAGGGCGACGGGGAGTTGGTTGTCATGAGGCTTGCTCCGCTCGGGGTGGTTGCCGGTGATTCGGTGGAGGCCGGTGCCTTGCCACAGAGAGAGGGCAGCGTCGGGGACGGAAGCGTATTCACCGTTCTGCCATACGGTGAAGGGGACTCGCTGGCCGGGCTTGCCGCTGGCCTTGTTGAGGGTGCGGGAGTCACCGTAGATGGCGGCGCGGTCAGAGGGTTCGAGGATGGCTTCGGGGTTGAAGGTAGGGGTGCCGTTGGAGAAGCGGAGGATGTGGGCGTGGGAGGGGATGAAGTTGTGGTGGGTGTGCTGGCCGAAGCGGTAGTGCCAGATGCAGTGGGAGAAGGGGGCGCTGGTGTTGGGACGGGTGAGGCCGAAGGTGGCGGCAGCATAGAGGACGGAGAAGAGTTGGTCGGAGTTGATGACGACCCAGAGGGTGCCGTTGGGGGCGAGAGAGCGGGCGGCGAGTTGCATCCACGAGAAGGTGAAGGCGTTGTAGTCGCTCTGGGGGAGGTCGTCGAGGCACTCGGGGCCGTAGTTGCGGGAGAGATTGTAGGGGGGATCGGCGAAGATGATGGGGTACTTGCCGGGGGCTTGGTACTTAGAGGAGTCACCGAGGTAGGTGCGGAAGCGGTAGATCTCATTTTTGAGTTGGAGCATTGAGCCTCCTCTTGTGGGCGGTGAAGCATGAGGCGATGTCGGAGGGGTATTCCAGCACATCGAAGGACAGGGAGTCGTCTTCGGAGGTGGGGCTGAGGAGGATGCGGGTGTTGTAGGGGG
>ERZ869921.1125-NODE-1125-length-12230-cov-10.555565_pt1 | contig 12230 bp, 21 predicted proteins | sample MGYA00579310_ERZ869921 | MGnify/ENA primary metagenome ERZ869921 (study PRJEB32216, sample SAMN09231816) | wastewater metagenome | place: USA: Maryland | collected 2016-06-21 | study: EMG produced TPA metagenomics assembly of the PRJNA472060 data set (Reclaimed...
CACGGCCGAGGGCAAGGGCGATACGCTTGCGGATGATGGCGACGTATTTGGGCTCGCGTTCGACAATGATGCATTTCTTGCCAAGTCGAATTGCTGCTTCCGCCGTTGTGCCGCTACCGCCGAACGGGTCAAGGATGAGGCCAACATCCTTGGGCAAAGAATTGATTGTGAACTCCATCACTTTTAACGGCTTCTGCGTTGGATGTCCTAGCCTCTCTGGATTTGTCTGCGCAATTGTGCAATCGACTAGCCGTGAATTCATGTCAATGTTAGTCCAGCACAATTCAACGTCAGCAGTCGTCGGCACGCTGTCCCGTTTGTGCCACACCAGCCAGCCACGAGACGGTGGCAGTTCACAATAGTTTCCGCCCCATACTGCGGCGTACTTCCCCAACTTTGTTATGTCATATATCGACGGCGGCGGTCCCTTGTCCCACTCAAGACCGCCAGAGAACTTTGCACCCCATGTTCCGCCGGCAAGTCGAGAGCCTAAACCATACGGCGGGTCAGTCACGACCGCATCAATCACGCCCTTCGGCAGATGCTTCATCACCTCCAGACAATCCCCCTCGATTATCGTCACCGGCTCCGCATCCGTCGGCATTTTGATGTTCATATCTGACTATACCCAGCGCCACGACAAACGAACGCTCGCCGCACAAATGCGCCTTATTGATATGCCGCTCGGCATACCAACAGACGCCATTACATGGCGGCAACCCCTGCCGCTGACGGGAGCAATGCGGCAGCATGGTTAGGCTTTCGGGAGATAGGCTTTCACGCCAGCGACGGCGCACAATAGATGTTTTGACGCCCGGTCCTGCGGGTGGTCGCAGATGACTTCCTCAGCCGCCGTGACGAGCACGCGAACGGCGGCGAGGAGCTTTTCTTTCTCAATGATTTCCTGCTTGCAATACAGCGAGGCGTCAAGCAGTTCCTCGTAGCGGTCCTGCAATGCGTTGCGGCCGTTGAAAGGCTGTAGGTCGGTTGAGTATGTCACTCGGCCCTCGGCGGCACGCTGGGCAATGTCCTGCACGACTATGCCCCATATCGGCGGGCTGTCGTTCGGTGTTGGCATGGGTTGCGGCATATCATTCCTCCGGCCAAGGTGTCGGTAATCGCCCCGCAAAATAGTCTACCGGCCCTAGCAATCCTTGCAGCTTCTCCGCGGCGCGTTTGCGGCACTGCACACCTAAGTTGGTATCACACATATCATCGAGCGTATACCACACGGCATATCGCCAGGTCGCATCGTCCACAAGCGGCTGCGTCTTATCCTGCCGTCCGTAACCGGTGTAGCCGTGGTGCTGCTCTAGGATGTAATCGCGGTAAACGCGGCACGACTTGAACGCCTGCCGAAGCGGCGATTCGCCATAATCGAACCGGGCCGGCGCGGGGTTGATACCGAACCGCAGCGCATCGACCGGCGTCGGGTCGTGCGAGTAGGCGATGGCGAGGAAGATGAGGGGGCGCATGGGGAATCCTTTCACTAAATAATTCGGCCTTCAAATACCCGTTTGTTCTCGAAGCTAAAACTGCCATCGTTGGCCACGTCGGCAAAACCGCACCCGTGGTTCCAATTGTTAATTCGCATGTACGCAGGATGCAGATAACATGCGCACCCAAGTGACCACGCAGCCTCATATCGCATATTGATATTCCGGTCGTGATGCTCTGACGTTCGGTGGAAGTGGTTCGTCAGGGCCACGCTGCGTGCCCTGAGATATAGCCAGCGTGCCGGGTTGACGCCGCCACCGCCTCGATACTCGTGCCCGTGAATAATATTTAACTTGCCAAGATGGATAACGCGGTCGTCTTTCACTTCCTCAATACCGAAGTCTTTGAAGTGCAGCCAGTCTCGGATGCTCACGCCCTCAAGCCCTTCGATTGCTGGAGCCCTGCCAAGCAGATACCGAAACACCCGCGTCTCATGGTTGCCGTGCTTGTAGACAATCTGAATTTTCGGCAGTTGCTTCCGCAGCCACGATAGCAATTGTTTGCCAAGTTCGATTTCGTCGCAGTATCGAATCGCCGACGGGTCGCGCAGGTGGTCGCTGACCTCGTGGCTGTCCAGGATGTCACCGTTGAGAACAACGCCGACAACCTTCCGCCGCCGGCATTCCTTCACAAATAGTTCGACTGTCGTTCGGTCGTGACAAGGCAGGTGGATATCGCCGATCACGCCCCACTGGCCGGGCGTGGTGATTTCGTAGGCGTCGTAGCTCAAGTCTAACGGGTCAGGGAAGTCGTCGCAGAATTGCGGCGGTTCTTTCGGCTTCTCCCGCTTCGCAATATCACACGCAGCCCGCGGGGACACGTTTGCCCGCTTCGCCACCTCAGTAAACGAACCGCCCTTCTTCACCTCGTCATGGACACGATTCAAATTGCGTTCCGTCTCAGTCGCCTTGCTGGACTTGATGCCAGCTTCGCGCAATATCTTTGTGACTGTCCCTTCCGCAACGCCGACCGCTTTCACAATCTCATATCGCTTCTTCCCCTGCCGGCCTAGCTCCTCGATTCGTCGTCGCTTGGCTTGCGGTAACGCGGCTTGCGGCATGTCCCATTCTCCTAAAAAGAAAAGGGCCATCCGTGGCCCGTAAACAATCCGTCGGCACTAAATCATACCTGCCGACGTTTTGTTAGGCGGCGTTGATAAGCTCAAACACAATCGGACCGCTCGGCGCTGCCGGCGTGGGATCGTTGGCGACGAATGCGGGCGTGGCAACAGTCTCCGACCGGAAGCCACTTGCCGACACGTTGTATTGTGTCGCTGCGTAACTACTGCCGAACGTGGGCGCGAACTCAAACGTGGTGACGCTGCCGGTGAGTGTGTAGCTAACGGGATCAACGATGCTGCCGTCCGGTTTTGTCTCCACGACAGTTACAACAGACGAACCACCCGTAGGCGGCGTCTCAGGGATACGACCGACAATCTTGAAAGCCATACATTTGCCTCTCTTCGCCATGCGAAGAATGAACTTGATGCGCCCCGACGGCCGACGAGGACGCCGAAGCGGGCACCAGGGGAACCAACAGCTACAGGGGCGGCTTGTGGACATTGTTAGAACTGGCCAACCAGCCACACGATTAAAAACACAGCGGCGAATAATGCCATTGGCACACGGTATTCTTCCGCAAATGTTGACGGGTTAATACGCTTCCATGTCTGTTTCATTGCTTGCGTCCTCTCAGCCAGCCTGCGATTAGTAGGGTTGCGAAATACACGGCAGCGCCGATGCGTTCGATGATGCGGGCGGCGAGGTTGTCACGCATGGTTATTTCTTCGCCTTGGAACGCTTAGAAAAGAGCCGCTTGAATTCTTTATCGAACTTCTCGAAGCTATTGAGCGGGTTGTCATCATCCCATTCGCCAATATCAACGCCCTCTATCTCGGCAACATTTGGGTATATGCAATGGTTGGCATAGCTCGTGTTCTCAATCACATCTTTAATACCAGAAGCTCCTAAGCTATCGAAATCAACAACGCTAACCGTCACCTTGTAAACCATCATGACGCGGCCTCCTGTATGTTGTCAACAGCACTATGCCAGGGCGGCGGGGTTGTCACGCATTGGGGTATCCGATTTCACGACCAAGTAGCTTTTCGCTCGCGGCAATCGCGGCGTCAGTTGGACAAGTTACGGCGTTCGTCCCGGCAGTGTTGTTGGCCTTGAACCAGTCACGTTGGTATTTCGCGAGTTGTACCCAATGGGCAATATCAGTTTCCAATTGGCCAATTGCGTCTCTGACTTCGCTTGGCGAGCATGAGTCAGGTAGCCTTAGACTTCGACACGAGGCGTCGGCGATTGCAATACACCGGTCACACTCGCCAGGGCCTACTTGGTAGCGGTTCAGTTCGGCCATTACTGTCTTCAATCTGCCTTCGTAGTCGAATAGCCTTTCGGTATTCTCCATCTGTTCAATGACGGCATGGAGTTGATATTCCTTGGCGGTCGTCGCCGTGGTGAATTGCGAAAGTTCGAGAAACAACTTGTCGATGGTCTCGGTGGTCATGACTCGTTAATCCTCATAGTGGGTAAAGCACTATACCCACCCTCACGCCAACGCCAGCAACAACGCCAATATCAACTGCCACACTTCGGGATGCGCCGCCAACCACGCGAATATCGCCGCCAATCGCCCGCCCTTCGGCATGGACGCAATCAACTCCGGCTGCGCCTTGTCAAGCTCCAATAGTCCCGCGTCGATGTCAGCGGCTTTAATCTTGCCGGCAAGGTAGAACGCCGTCGGCAATGACACGCCATGCGTGCGCATTAGATGAATAGCAACGTAGACCCTAGCACCGAAATAAAACCGCGAATGATGACGGCCGGTGTCCGCGTTGCCGAGGGCCAGCGCCGCATTGGCTTCTGATAGCTCGGCGAACTCGTCGCCGGGAACGCTGATAACTTCTGGGCGGCTGGACGCGATATAACCGATGGCAGCGCCGAGGATGAATAGGAAGGCGGCTAGGCGGTACATGGGGAATCCGAAGTGAGTTTAGCTAAAGGGCCAGCAATGGGCACAGGCAAACGCCCAGAGTCACCATTGCCGAGCCCCTTGTTATTAGAAGTCCACCGACGTGTGGTTACTCCGGCTCAATGAAGCACTGGCCGATAGCCTCATTCTTGTGCCGCAAAACCAGAGCAGCGACCTGCTCCGCCGTCAGTTCGATTCGCACAGAGCGATGCGCTACGGGCTCGTTCAGGTAAAGTAACGGCCCGTCGTCACGAATAATTACAGTTAGAGTCATTCCATCATCCCCCAGAACAATCGGTGTTGAGTTATTCTACCGACACCCTCCAGGCCCACACCGCGACGTACCACAACTGCCACCGGAGCAACCGCCTTGGAACGGCGTGCTGTAGTAGCTAGGCCCACTAAAGAACGTGCCGCGGTATGCCGCAACATGCCGCGACGTACCGCAACATCCGAACGCCATCACAGGAGCTTGCCAGTTCGGATACTTGGCAGCGAACGCCGCAGGGCTGTACGGCCGCTCGAAACTACCATCCCCGTAAATCTCGCCAGTCACCACCGTCGGTGCAGGCGGCTCAATCACACCCGTCGGCGGCAGGTCAGGCTTAACCGCGGCCACCAGCGGCGCATCGACCAGTTCACATTCGCAGTCTTCGCACTTGCACGGCTTGCAAGGGCACTTCGGCATCGGGGCCGATTCATTGCCGGACAGGTCATTGCATCGCAGCAGCTTGGCCTTCGGCGGCGTAGGCTTTGCAACGCTGGCACTGATAGCCGCGGCAGGGCTGTAGGTGAACGCCATAGCGGCGAGACACAGCAGACTGATAGAGGCAAGGAACGTCTTCATGGAATCCTTTCGAGATTGTGGTGAATGAACTTGTAAGAGATGCTTACAAGTTGGACCGAAATACTTTCCTTGTGTCGCATATTAACTGAACCACCAGATACACAAGGCCAGCAACAGCGAACACGATAAACGGGTCGTAGAAACGCGACACGTCACACCTTCGCTTTCGACTTCGCAAACGCACCGAAACCAATACCACCACCGATGCCGAGCCCACAGACGCCGATGCCGTAGGCGAGCGTTTCGAGACCCTGTTTGAGTGATTCCGTATCAACCTTGACGGCGTGCTTCATCTCGACGGGGATGGTCAGTTCCGAATCGTCCGGATTGACCGGATTCGGCTTGCGGATCAGCGGGAGCTTGAAGGGGCCGTCCGATACGATGGCGGGCTCGTCTCCGCGTGCGTCGGCACACATTGCGAGAGCAACACAGCCAACAACGCAAACACTAATGCAATTGCGTAGCATACTTTCTTCTCCATAGCGGTTTCGGGTTTCTGGAATGATGCGCCGTGCATAGACGCATGCACGATAAACAACGCAACAGACAGCACCACGAAACAATTCAACATCACAACTGTACTTGCCATGTTACCCCCTATTGCAATTTGTGACTTTCAACGACCGTCTTGCCACGAGCCTCGGCAATCAATGCCTTAATCTCATCCGCCGTGAGGTCGCGGCCCATCTTCGCACGGATGCCGATCAGACCAAGAGCGGCCGAGGAAAGCTCGATACACCGAGCGTGGTCGTGCGGGGTTTTTACTAGGCAATGCCATGCGCCCATAACAATCAGGGCGGCGGCAGCAATGTACGTTTTGTAGCCAGTCAGCATATCATACCCCCGATGCTGGTTTCTTGTCTTTGATGGTGTTGCTCATAACGAGCAGGCCGTTCTGTAGTTGTTTCATCGCGTCGGCAAGCTCTTTGTTAAATGCCGCTTGTTGTGCTGTTGCGTTCTCGATTGCTTGCAACCTGGCTGAGCGTGCGGCAATAGTCTTCGTCCACACATAACGAACCGCCATCGGCCCGAACAACGTAAGCAACACCGTCACGGCGACGATAATCGCAATTGTCTGCATACTGCCAATGTTCACACCGCTAAGCAGGCCGCGCCGCAGGTCCGGGTCAGTCCGCGGGTCGTATGCCGGGTTTGTTTTGCCAATGGCCGTTTGCAGGTCGTCTAAGTTATCCTGCCGGTGGATCACGCCGCCTTCGGCATCCTGAACCGTCACGCTTGGCGAGCCCGTGCTAACGAACTTGCTATTGATGACGTGCCAATCATCGGGCCGGTATTGCTTCACAATGGCCCATTTGTCGGTGCCCTTCGGCAGCAACGCCAACGCCTTATTGCAGTCATCAGCGCTGCCGACAATCGTGATGCGCCGCTTGTGGCTCACGTCATCAACGCCGCCCGTCTCGATAGCCTCGTAGGCATCTTCGCGCGTTGCCGGCTTGCCGTTAACAATATACTTTTTGTCGCCCAGCTTATCAGCCTCCACCCCTGTCGGCAGAGGCGGATTCTGTGGGTCGGACGGCGGGCGCTGCTTGCCAGCTTGCCCATACAATGCTGGCACCATTGCCAGCATTAAACAAACCGCTTTCATTGCAGATTCCTAGAAAAGGGTGCAGGCGGCGGCGGGTCAGTGAGCAATACGATACACCACCCCTTGCCCGACGTGCCGGAATAGGTTTTGAGAAACTCATCGGGCTTCATCCACTCGATGCTATTCTCCCCGATATAGTTGTTGTCGAGCACGGCGAACCAATTCTTCGTAGCGTGCACGAGCGTTACCATGTGGGAAATCTTCTGCCCTTGGTAACGGCCTGTAGGGCTCCTACTATATGTTACCCCAGGCATCATTCTGTTCTGACATGCAGTGATTAACACGTCGAGGTTGTTGTCCTGTACTTGGACATACTTCGGAACAGCGAGGTTCTTTTCCTTGCAATATGCGGCGAGCGTCTTGTCGAACTTCTCCGGGTAACTGCCGCCGGGGAATCGCTTCATGTACTCGAACAGACCGTAAAAGGCCGCATCGGATTGCCAGTCGCCGGTATGCTTGGCGCTGGCATAGACACACAGTCCGCTGCCGTCAGTGCCGACGCTGTTCTTTTGATGCCTACCTCCAGGTAATTCTAATTGGAGGTATTCTGTACCGTCCGGCGAGACGTTGCCGCCGACCGCAGCGCCGACCGATTCAAACCGTGGACGTGGTTTCGGGCAACGGTTATCGGGGCAGTCGGGGCAGCGTGGCTCCGGCTCGATAGGTGCAGGCGACACCGGCGCGGGGCCGGGCGGCGGGGTGTTGCTATAGCTGCCAACGTCGCCGCATCCGAGCGGGAGCAGGCAAATAAACAAGAGCATTATACGCATAGTGAAGCTCTCCATAGATATGAGTCATTTTGATTTGGTCAGTTCGACAATCTTTTCGAGGATGACGACACGGGGAGCGACGACGCATTTAATTCCATCGCGGAAGGAGGACGCAGACCAGTAAATGGAATGTAAAAACAAGACAGAGGCTAATACGCTTGCAACGACAGGGAAGACAATAATAGGGTCTGGAAGTTCTGGGTCTTTCTTAATAATAGATTTGGCCCATTTGACCAGAGAGTAGAGCAAGGCAGCAGACAATACAGCAGCGACAAGCCACACGCCGCAACTAAGAAACGATTCCCACATTCGCCATTGCAGCCACTCCTGCACCGTCGCCGGCACTTCTGTAGCTGCCACGTCGCCGACTTTCTGCGCGGCCTTTTCGAGTCCGTCCAGATACGTCATCAGTTTTGTCTTCAATTGCTCGTCCATTGCAAGGCTCCATAGTGATAGGTGTATATCACTATACCGCTGTCAGTTCTCAAGTATGATTATGCGCTAACCGGCGGGGCAGGCGGCTCTAATGTGTCATTGCCGAACGTGCTCATGACTCCCTCGAAGAATTCCTGCCAGATTTTGAACTCGCCAAACGCGTACGCCACGGCAGCAGTTGCGGCATTTGGTCCGCCACTACCGAACCCGCTGCTGTAGTTGTCATTGAGAATGGAGACATTCTTCACCATGTCGCCAACAACAACCAGATAGGCCGAAGTATTCGCGGCCAATAGAGCGGCCTTTTCGCTGTCAATCATTGCATGTTCCTTTCGGGAACGAGGGGGTTATTCTTCGCCAACGTTCAGGTAATCGAGTTCAGTCTTCGTGTTGCTTCCTGCCGCGTTGGTCGCTGTCAATCGGATATCAAACAACTCGCCTGAAAACACGGTCGGGATAAGTGTGCCAAGGTTCAATGATGGATTTTCCGACGTTGAGAATGTCAACCAGCCATCGCCGCGGTTGTATTCCCACAGCCATGATGTCGGTACGTTGTCCGAATCGTCTTCAAAGCTAACAGGCTCGGATGGCTGCGGTGTGCGATTGCTGGCGGTGAAGCCGGCAACTGGGGCTATCGTTGGTGAGCCAAGTTCAACCGATATGGAATCCGTGCCGGCATAAGATATCCACGCTGCCCGGTCATACACGCGAATATCATTGCCATTCACTTCGGCATACGGCTCTATCATGTTCCCACTTCTTTCTTCACTTCAATGTCACCGTATGCGACACGCACCACAGAGCCATCGGCAAGCGTGGCCACAAGGGCATAGGTGTAATCAGTGCCGGGAACGAACGCACGTGTATTGGTTGCCGTCAGCGTGAATGTCATCGTTGTCGTGCTGCCGATTGTGACCGTCGGCGTTTGAAATGATGTGGATGGCGCTGCCGACGTGCCGAGTGCAATCGTCATCGTGGCCGATGAAATCGTTGTGCAGAGCGTGCCGTCGCGGTAGTAGCGAACAACTGGCGTAAACGTGACTCCTTCGGGTATTGACCAATCCCAGCGAGCCCCTTTGCGGTCTGCTAGTGCTGCCATTATTTCGCCCTCTTGTTCTGATACCCCGGACAATCCTGGCAATCTTCACTCGGCCGCGTCGTGTACTCGCCATTCGCATCGAGCCCGCCGAGGTGCAAAGCCACGTCATCCCGCGATGTCGCCAGCCCGCATTTGTGCATACAGCTAAAGCCACCGCACCCCGCGCGATGCTCCACACGCTCGGCAAGGTGCAGGCACAGGACAGGACGCTTTGCACCGCGGGGACGCTTGCCCGTTCGCTTGTACTCTTCGTAAACCGGGTTTGGGTACTTGGTGACGGTCATCCCTGCCCAGCCCAAGTCTCAAGGTCGGTTTGGTCAGTTCCCGTTGGGTTGCTCGACATCGCGGCCATGCGATAGAAAATAGAGTTCGATGAATACTCGCCGAAGTCGCCTTCCCTGCCGAGCACAACCGCCGTCCAGTCGCTACCGTTGCCGCTGACGGATTGTGCTGAACCATCGAAGCGAACTCGCCATGCAGCACCGCCGCCTGCTTTGGCAACGAGCGTCGTGTGGCGGCTTGAGTTGGCCTGTGTTGCGGTGCAGATCGTGTTGCCAGCGACGTAGAACGAGAGGCCGGAACGACGCGGGGCAATGAGCGAATTCACGCCGCCTGTCGAATTCACAATCCGGCTTCCCGACGATGTGGCATCAGCCGCAGACAGAACGATACACTGCGCACCGGATGACAGCGACAGTGAGGACGTGTAGCCCGATTGCCCCGACGGCATCTGTGCATACCAATTGCTGCCGGACTGCACGAGCGTGAATCGGTACGAGCTATTCGACTGCGTGAGGTGCTTGCCGTTGCCGGACAGGTCTTCAAACGCGGCAATCAAATCGCCATTGCCTGCCGGCGTCGTCAGGCCCGTATCGGTGTAGCACGATGACGGGTCGGCAATCCAGTAGCTACAGCCGGCGTCGAAGTCAGTCGGCACAAACAGGTCTTGAGTCGTGACGCTAAACGTCGCCGTTCGGCCTGGACTGTATAGTGTGGCCACCCTTGCCGTCAGCACAGTTCCCGAAGACGTGAGCCGCACCTGCACAGTGTCGCCGTCGATTGCGTTGCCATACGCACCCCATGCGCCGGAGTTGATTCGCATTTCCGGACTGCCATCACCGCGGACAGTGAGAGGCCAAACGGCAAGAGTGTTGCCGTTAAGCGTTGCTGTGGCCGACGTGATGACTGTGTTGAGCGCCGAGCCCGTTGAAGACGAGAACGTCACCGAATCGGGAATCATGAGCAGATTCGCGGCGGCAATCTTGCGGGTGTTGCCGCTGGACGTGTCCTCGATGGGCAACACGTCATCAATCGCCACCGTGGTCAGTGCCGTCAAGTCGCCAATCTGTACTGCCGTCGGCATTAATTAGCCCCAAGAGATAATTGGATTGCCGCCCTCGGTGACGAGGTAAAAGCCACTGCCGCCGCCGATCACGTAGGGGGGGGATGAACACAGTACAATCGTGCCCATCACAATCGCACCGGGGTCATCGCCGTTAAATGATGCCGTTGCCCGCACGATTGACTTGCCAAGTTTCGCGGTGGCGAAATACCCGCCGTTAGAGCAGCCCAGCGAGAACGCACTATTCGAGAATCCGCCCGATGCTGTGCCGGTGTCAGTGTTGCCGGCGCTATCGAGCACGGTGAACAGATAATCGAATGTCCCAAAGTCATCGGCCCCCATATCGAAGCCAACGGCATGGACTGCCCGAGCCGAATCGAAATCAACTGTTAGCGTTGCAGTGCCATCATCGACAACGATGATGTCCATGTTTCCTTCGATGTCGTTCGACCACGTGACACCGTTCTCTTCCACCGTTGCCGCACCGCCGCTGCTACTAATCTCGATGCCTGCGCCGAGGTCCGACGTAGACGCAACTGGTAGCGTGATGCCTGGACTTGATGCGCCGTCACCAAACACGCCGAGCAATAGCTTGTCGTTCCAGTTTGCGTTTGGCACGCCGACCGCATTACATGACGCGATGATGTCGGCATAGATGTCCGTGCCGCCAGTCGTGCCGAGGCAAGTCGCCGGCCCTTCACCACAGCATTCGCAAGAGCCGAACACGATGCTCATGGCAACGGCTCCCCTGTTATCTCATCCACGTTGCTAACGCGGCGGAATGGTGCTACAAAGTCGAACCGGTCGAACTGTGTCACGCCGTCTACACAGACTTCAAGTGGTGTCCCTTGGTTGCCGTTGGCGAAATAGACAGGGTAGTCAGTGCCGCTGATATCTATTTCGCCCTTAGAGAACGTGGCAAGATAGATTCCGTTGTTAATAAACCTGTCGCCGCTTTGCAACTTGAGCCGGACAACTGTTGACGTGACTGTGTATGAGCCCGCGGCGCGCTCCAATAACACACCGGGCCATGAGCTACTTGTGCTAGTGTCCGATGTGCATTTCACCCATCGAACAATTTCGCGGTCATCGTTGATAGAGTTATCAACGTAGACCATACACGTCTTGTCACCGGTGCCCGTCGAGGACCGGTCAACAATCACCACAGGCCCGTACACATCCGATTGCAGTTTCGATGCGTCATTGTCAACCAGTGTTGCGTATCCGTGGGCCTCGTCGCGGATATTGACGACACAAGTCGCGAACCCCTGAAAGACCGCCGTGCCGAACTTGCCCGATGCGATGGGCTCAAGCAGGATGCAGATTTTTAGCTTGTTCGCATCCGTGGTAAGCAACGGCGTGAACGCTTCTAGGACTGGATGAATTGCTGCGTGTCGGTAATTGGGATTAAGGAATTCCCCCGTGGCATTGTTGACCGCGGCGACATAGCCCGCGTTCCACGCTGCGCCCTCAGTGTTCAGGATTGTGGCCGTGATGGCTGGGTGTTCGCCGCCACTGTGCCCGCCGCCGCTTGGACTGTTTGTCTGTGATTGCTCCTCACGCCGGACAATGCGGAGCATAGCGTTCCAGTCGCGCACTGAGATTTTCAGCGGCGAACCAGCGGTCACTGGATGCGCACTCTCTAGCATTAG
>ERZ869921.1126-NODE-1126-length-12227-cov-6.032041_pt1 | contig 12227 bp, 13 predicted proteins | sample MGYA00579310_ERZ869921 | MGnify/ENA primary metagenome ERZ869921 (study PRJEB32216, sample SAMN09231816) | wastewater metagenome | place: USA: Maryland | collected 2016-06-21 | study: EMG produced TPA metagenomics assembly of the PRJNA472060 data set (Reclaimed...
GGGTCCGGGCAGCAAATTTCGGCGCAAACCGAAAACATTTCGCGAATTGGGCCGGTTAGCGGCTCGATACGCTGGTGAAAACCTTCACCGCGACCACGACCGTGACCGACTGGACGCTCGCGACCGCCGACGAGCTCGCGGACCCGGTCGCGCGCGTCATCCTCGAGGTCATCCGCGACGCCATCCGCGCCGTGCCCGGCAACCGCTGGGACAAGAGCGGCAAGCTGCTCGCCGGGCTGCACGTCCAGCGCGTCGGCGACGGGCAGTACGCGGTGATGCCGCCCGAGGGCCGCCTCGAGAGCGAGGCGCTGATGGCCGCGCTCCTCCGCGACGTGCCGCTCATCGCGGACCCGATGCAGCACCCGCGCGTGCAGGCCGCGCTCGTCGACGCGCTGGCACGAGCCGTGCGGGCGTAGCGAACGTTTCGCGGGCGCGCGGCGGCGAGCAACGTTTCGCCGGTGAATCGCCCGCGGTGGCTCAAGCGAGACGACGGCACGACGTGGTGCGAGGACCACGCGTGCACGGTCGTGATGCCCGTCGGCTGCGCTGCATGCAACGCGGGGCCTCTCGGAACCGCGCCCGAAGTCGCGCCGCCGCTCCCCATCGAGTTCCCTGAGGGCGCCACGAGCGACGTGCAGGCGTGGCAGCGCCTCACCGCCGACGCGGCCGCCCTCGACGTCGAGCTCGCGTTCTGGCGTCACGTGCGGCGCCAGGTGTACGCGAAGGCGCGCCCAGAGCAGCCCAAGGTCGACGCGGTCGCCGGTGACGTTGCGCCGCGCGCGAAGGCTGCCGCGGTGCTGACGCCGGAGGTCATCGCGATGCTCGTCGGCGCGTCGAACACGCTCGTCAAGCTGCAGGACGCGAAGACCAAGACGATGCGCGCGGTGGCCGAGCTCGCGCGCCTGCATCGCCGCGACCAGCGCACGAAGCAGCTCCTCGCGGCAAAGCTCGAGAAGCTCCGCGCGCAGGCCGGCGCGGGGCGGAAGTGATGCGTGCGATCGCCCTCCTCCTGTGTTTCGGCATCGCCCTGGGGCTGTTCGTGAGCGAAGTCGCCGGCCTGTCGTACCGCCAGCTCGAGCGCGAGCTCGAGGAAGAGAGCGCCGCGTTCGACCAGTACGTCGACGCCGGCGTCGAGCTGTGCGTCATCGAGCGCGACGACGCGGGCGAGAAGCTCTTCGCGGCGAGCGACGACCGCTTCCGCATCGTCGAGACCCACCAGTTCGGCGGCATCATCGACACCGCCGCGCGCCCGCCGGCGTGGCACGGGCGGACCGCGAATCCCGTCCGCTGGTTCTGCTCGCGCGATCAGCTCAAGGTCTTGCTGCACGACCCGGTGTGCCTGTCGCCGGGACAAATCGTGTACGGCGGCGAGGGGTCCGGCAAGAGCACGGTCGGCGCGCTGTGGCTCGTGCTGCGCTGCTGGTTCCCGTTCGTCGGGGAGGACCGCGAGTTCGGCTGCGTCGCGCCGACCGAGGAGCGCACCGAGTTCATCCGCGACGAGGCGTTCAAGCTCTACCCGGCGAGCTGGTATCGGTGGCGCGCATCCGAGTCGCTGCTCACGTTCTGCGACGGCACGCGCGTCCAGTTCATGGGCTCGAAGAAGCAGTCGGCCGCGATCGGCTCGAAGCTGCAGGGCCTCAACTGGTCGGGCGGGCTCATCGAGGAGATGCAAGACCACGAGACGGGCGCCGTCGAGAGCGCGCGCTCGCGCATGCGGTCGGGCAAGAACGGCAAGCCGCCGATGCTCGGCACGTGCACGGCGAAGCAGTCGCCGCTGTTCCAGATGCTGCGCGACAAGCTCGTCGACAGCGGGCTGTTCACGCGCCGCGACATGCTGACCGAGGAGTCGCCGTTCATCCCGCCGCAGTTCCTCATCGACACGGCGAAGATGATGTCCGAGGAGGAATTCAACCGGCGGTTCCGCGCGATCGATCCGCCAAAGGACGGGCTCCTCTACTCGACCTTCAACCGCGGCAAGCACGTGCGCGCGATTCCGCTGAACGCGAAGCGCATCACGACGCACGTGCTGCTGCGCAAGATGCCAGCCCGCGCCGACGGTCGCGTACGGGCGATGCTCGGCGGCAACGACCCAGGCGCGGCGAAGGCGGCGACGATTCTGCTCGACGCGTACGAGCTGCGCGGCGTCGCGGAGCCCGTGTGGTGGGTGCGCGGCGAGCTGTTCACGCGGCACAAGTCGACGCGCCAGCACGCCCTCGAGCTGCTCACGATGTGCCGCGCGCGCGGCCTCAACACCGACCAGTATCCCGAGATCCTGCACCTGCGCTCGCAGCCCGTCGGCAACAGCGAGGACAAGCCGGACCTCGACGTCTACCGCATCTTCCGCGACGTCGGCTTCGAGGTGTTCGCCGCGCAGTACGCCGCCGACAACAAGGCGACCGGCCACATCGCGAAGGAGTCGCGCTTCGAGATGATCAAGACGCTGTTCGAGCCGACGATCGGCCCGACGCGCCTGTATATCGAGCCCGACGCGCGCGGCCTGCCCTGCGCGCCGAAGCTCGTCGAGGCGCTCGAGACGATGGAGCGCGACGAGAACGGGCGCGGCGAGACCGGTCCGAAGAACGCGAGCGACAAATCCGATCCGCCGGCGGCGCTCGGCTACGGCCTGTGGCCGTTCGAGAAGCCGGCAGCGACCTCGCTCCGCGAGGCCATCAAGCGAGGCATGCATGGGACTGCGTGAGATTTTCGGCAGCGTCACCGCCACCAAGGCCCCCGTCTCGTGGGAGGCCGTCGGCACCGAGCTCGCGAAGCGCTACATCGCGAACGACGAGGAGATGCGTCGCCGCGACATGGCGCGCAAGCGGGACGAGTTCTATCGCGGCAAGGGCGACCTGCACATCGAGCGGCTGGTCGACATCGCGTTCAGGGATCCCGAGGTGCGCCGGCTGCGCAAGGAGCTCGTGCGATTCGCGAAGTGGGACAAGTTCATCGGGCGCGTCGTGCGCGAGAAGGCGACCGTGTACTCCGAGGCCGCGTCGCGCCACGTCGCCGATCGCGACATCCAGTACCAGGCGTTTCAGAAGCGCGTGCGCCTCGACGCGACGATGCGCGCGGTGAACCGCATGCTCGTCCTGCACGAGGAAGTGTGGGTGCAGTACCGCGTGCGCGACACGCCGCGTGGCAAGGAGCCGGTCATCGACGTCGTGTCGCCGGCTGCGTTCTGGGCGATCGCGCACCCGAACGATCCGACGATGCTCGTCGGCATCATCCTCGACCAGCGCGCGAAGTCGACGCCGCCGGGCCAGGCGCTCGACGGCAACGCGACGGCGCCCGCCTTCCGCGTGTGGGCTGACGACGAGACGTTCCTCCTCGACGGCAAGGGTCGCGTCATCGAGACGTCGTACGAGGCGTGGTCGCTCGGCCGCATGCCCGGCACGCTCGCGTCGATCGAGCCGCCGGCGACGAAGGGACGGCTCCTCGAGGAGTGTCCGAATAACGACCTGGTCGCGGCGCACGAAGCCATCTGGTTCGTGAACCTCCTCGGACTCAAGGAGATCAAGAGCGCGAATCGCCAGACGTACGTCAGCGGCGACGTGAGCAACGTGCCGATGGGCCAGAGCGCGGACACCGAGCACGAGGCCTTCCTCGGCGAGGGCGTGAACGTGTCGTCGGTCGATCGCGGCATGGACAACGAGCAGTTCGGCGCGATGGCGCTGCGCATCGGCGACGACGCCGGCGCGAACCACGGCCTCCCGCCGAGCGTCCGGCATCAGCGCGATGCGAGCTCGGGCGCGGAGATTTTCCTGCGCACGCTCCCGCTTCGTCAGCTGCGCATTGAGCAGGTGCCGGTGATGCGCGAGGTCGAGGACGAGGTCTTCACGATCACGAACCTCGTGAACGCGAAGGATCTGACCGACGAGGTCTACCCTACCGAGGGCCGCACCGTCGACTTCGGCGAGGTGCAGCAGCCGATGACCGAGCCCGAAAAGGACGCGGTGTTCGAGAAGCGCCGCCAGCTGCAGCTCACCGACACCGTCGAGGAGACGATGGCGCGCAACCCGGACATCACCGATCCGGCGCAGGCCGCCGCGAAGATCCAGCTGCACAACGTCCGCGAGACGGCGCGCGTCGCCGCGATGCAGGCGCTGCAACAGATGAACGGTTCGTCGTCGACGACCGTCGGCGACAAGACGCCCGAAGAGAACGGGCAAGACGGGCGGGCCGCGATGACCTCGCAGCCGGCGCCAGAAGTGGAATCGCATGCGTGACCTAATCGCCCTCCTCGTGTTCGCCGGCGCCGCAACCGCCGAGGACCTCCAGCGCTCCGCGAGCTCGGCGCTCGCGCTCGCACCGACCGCGCTCGTCATCGTGGTCGATGGCATCGACCCGGCGCCGGCGCGCGCGCTCGAGGCCGCCGGTTCGTCCGTGCCGGTCCACGTGCTCGACGCGGGCGCGGAGGTCGGCCGCGCTGCCGCGCTGAACGCCGCGATGGACTGCCTCGCCGACGATGTGCTCGTCGTGCTGCTCGGCGCGGGTGACACGTTCTTTCCCGACGCGAAGCGGCGCCAGATCGAGGACCTCGGCGATCGCGAGTACGCGAGCTTCTCGGGTCACCACGCGCGCGAGACGGGCGCGACCTGGTTGCCGAACGTGTCGCTCGACCTCGGCGCACCCGAGCACGAGATCCGCGCGATGTGGGAGCGAAGCCTGTACCTCGACCAACAGTTCTCGGCCTCCACCACCGTGTTCTCGCATCGCGCGTGGCGCGAGGTCGGCGGCTTCGACGAGTCGCTGCGGTTCGGCGTCGACTGGGACTTCGCGATCCGCGTGCATCACCTCGTCAGCTGGATCGCGTTCCCGGACGTGACAGGTGAAGTGCTCGCGCGCCCGGAGGCCGAAGACCTCGCCGGGCGCAGCGGATCCGCGCGCGCCCGGCGCAAGCGCCACGCCGAGGACCTCGCGCGCGTGCACGAGACGGCCCGCGCGCTCTCGCACCCCGACCTCTACGCGTGGTGGCACCGCCAGCGCGGCGCGCGCCTCGTCCGCTGAACGTTTCGCATCTGACGGGCGCGGTCGTATCCAGGTTACACCTTTCGCGACCGGGGTTCGTTGTCGCGGCCACCCAGGCTCACGGGGCCACCGAGCATGAAGCACCTCAATCAATTCGACACCACGCTCCGCACCTCCGGCGCCGGCGGCGCCCACATCGGCTTCTTCGGGCGATCCCGGATGCTGATGGGGCCCGAAGACGACGCACGAGGCGGCGGCGGCGGGGCCGCGGGCGCGCCGCCGGGCAACACCGGCGGTCAGCCCGCGAACGGCACGAGCGAGGCGGGCACTGCGCCGCCGGAGGGTCGCAAGACCTTCGACCAAGAGCAGGTCAATCGCATCGTCGCCGATCGCCTCGCCGAGGACCGCACGCGCCGCGAGCGCGAACAACAGCAACAGGCCCCGCGCGATTCGACGAAGAAGCCGAAGAGCACCGACGACGGTGACACCGTCGCGGAGCTCCGCGCCAAGCTCGACCAGATGGATCTCCGCAACGCGTTCGATAAGCGCGCCGCGAAGTTCGATCTGTCCGAGTCGATGGAAGGGCGCCTGTTCAAGCTGTTCGCCGCCGACAAGCCGAGTGATCCGGCCGCGTGGTGGGCCGATGCGATTAAGGACTTCGGGCTCAAGTCCAGCACCGCAACGAACAACCAGACGACCAAGACCGGCGATCCCGACGCGCTCAAGCAGGCGCCCGGACCGTCGACGAGCGACAAGGGCGGCGCCGCCGCTCCGTCGGGTACCGATCCCGAATCCGTGCTCCGTGAGCGCAAACCGTCGGAGTGGACACAGTCCGACATCGCGCGCATTCACGAGAAGAACGGCGAGGAAAAGGGCAACGACATCATCGCCGCCGCCGTCCGCGTGCACCTCAAGGGCATGAAGGTCATCGCCGATCCGCGTCGTCTCCACAAGCAGGGGTAAAGAATCATGGCCGGTGAAACCACCACGACGTCACTGACGGAGCTGATCTACTCGGAGTGGATCAGCCCGTTTATCCTGAGCTACGCGCAGCAGTACCGCAACCCGTCGCAGTTCTTCTCGCGCTGGGATCCGCAGAACGGCTCGAGCACCGTCTCGATCCCGCGTTGGGTCTCGAACCAGGGCACGCCGAACGACGACGGCGTCGCCGTCGACCTCGAGTACAACGCGACCGAGGCGACGGATCTCGCCGCCACCGAGATGGAGACGCTCGACTCGACGTTCTCGATCGCGGAGTACGGCATCCGGCGCGACCTGACCGACACCGCCGTCGAGGACGCGCAGTCCGCGGAGACGCTCATCTCGCACATCGCGAGCGACTCGTCGAGCATCCTGCTCGCCGCCGCGAACGATGACGGTTGCGCGCTGTTCGCGGGCTTCACCAACGCGAGCGGCGTGACGAACACGACGCTGTCGATCGCGACGGTCGACGACGTGCTGTATTCGCTCGCGGACCGCAACATCAACGGCTCGCTCGTCGGCATCCTCGACAACAAGGCGACGCGCGACTTCCTCGGCGCGCTGCAGGCGGTCGGCACGAGCATGGCGCAGTACGCCATGAGCACCGACCGCCAGATGGGCACCTCGTTCTCGCCCGACCAGGGCCGGAACGCGGAGGGCTTCGTCATGCAGTACAAGAACGTCGACTTCTACCGCCAGGGCATGACCGACACCGCGAACGCCGCGGTCGACGTCGTGAGCGCGATCTTCGTGCGCGGCGACCAGGAGACGAACCGCCCGTTCTCGGCGATCGGCCAGGGCACGCGGCGTGAGTTCCGCATCGCCCTGCAGCGCGACGAGTCCAAGCGCACGACCGAGGTCATCTCGACGATGCGCTGGGGCTGCGGCAAGGCGCAGGACGTCGCGGGCCAGAAGATCATCAGCAAGGCCTGATGACCGCGCCGAGCTCGCGCGCAGCTCGGCGTCTATTTGCCTGCTCGGTGAGGGACACCACGATCGAACCCGGCACGACCGCTCGATCGGACCTGGTTCGACTCCAGGCGTGGGCACGAAGGGAACTACTACGACATGGGCAAGCTCTCCGCATCGAACGTCTATCCCGCTGACCAGCGCCGCAACTTCCGCTCCGTTCACGTCGACGTCGGCGACGGCCGCACCGAGATGCGCGCGATGAAGCGCCCCGAAGGCCGCATCGTCGAGCAGTTCGTCGACAAGCAGGGCCACGTCGTGTGGTTGCAGCTGCTCCAGTTCGGCACGAACCACGACGCCACCGAGGCGGATCGCCGTCGCGCGGTCCTCCACCGCGACGGCTTCCTCGAGCACGGACGCTGCCCGATCCTCGGCGGCACGTGGCGCAAGCCGGCGTTCGAGGCGGACTTCGACGCCATGCCGGCGGAGCTGCGCACGCGCGCGTGCACCGACGATCCGACCGTGCATCGCGTCGTCGGGTCCGGCAAGAGCAAGCGCACGCTCGAGCGCGCGAGCTGCCCGCACGTCGAGTGGCTCATCGCGTACCGACGCGACCAGGAAGCGCAGGCGCAGGCGCTGCGCGCGACGCAGATCGAGACCGTCGCGACCATCGAGAAGCAGAAGCTCTCGATTGCCGAGCAGGCCCTCGTCGAACAGCGCGAGACCAACGCCGCGATCCTCGCGCTCGCGAAGCAGTCGATCGCGAATACGCAGCAGATCGCCGCCGCGCCAGCCATGCCCGCGCCGACGAAAGAGCCGAAGCCGAAGACGACCACGCAGCCGGCCAATCCGCCGCCGCCGCCGCCGAAGCAGGGTGACAAGCCGGAAGGCAGCGGCGAATGACCGACGTCCGCGACGACGCGCCGTCGCTCGCGACGCCACCGACGAGCGCCGCCGAGAAGCCGCGTTGGCTCAAGGCGTACACGATGCGCTTCGAGGTCGCGCACCAGAACCGCATCGGCGGCACGCTGCGCGACGCCGAGGACGCGAACAACGCGTCCCTGCAGCGGCTTGACGCGAAGAAGCGCGAGGACCGCGGCCGGCGCGTGCTCACGCCGGATCGCGTGGCCTTGGAGGAACGGCGCGCGCGCCGGCGCGACAAGCTCGGCGTACAGGTGAAGCCGATCGCGCCGGTGTACGTCGCCGCGGCGAAGGCCTGCCGCAACTGCGGGCGCTGCCGGCTGTGCGCCCGCGAGGCACGCACGGTCGCGATCATGGCGAAGGCGCGCGAGGGCGACGCCGCCATGGCGTATCTGACGCACAACCTCGTCGCGCTCACGCTCGCGCACCAGAAGCGGATCGACTGTCGCATCGCGCCGACTCCCGGCGCGCCCGGCAAGGAAGTCGGCTTCGCGCGCATGATGCTCCACGGCGAGCGGAACCTCGCGTTCGTCGGCGCGGTCGAGGCGATCTGCGATTGGAGCGTCGGCTCGCTCGGGAAGTGGCGTCCCTGATGCGCAGCGTCGCAGACGTCATCTTCGGCGAGGGCGGCACGCTCGTCTTCGACGCGCCCGAGGGCCGCCCGAGCGCGGTGACCGTGAAGGTTTATCCGTGGGCCGCGGGCGACGATGACCTCGCGAACGTCGAGGCCGCGACGGGATCGGCCACGGTCGAGGCGAGCCCGAACACCACGACCGATGAAGCGTGCGGCGCCCACCAGAGCGACCGCTGCCGCGTGCCGCTGACGACCACGACGGGTGCGGTCGTCGGGCGCATCTACCGGCTGACCGGCGCGCTCGGGCAGACCGAGCTCGTCCAGGTGCTCGCGATCGATCCGGGCGTGTCGATCACGGCGAAGCATCCGCTGCTGAACGACTACGCGGCGGGCGCGAGCTTCGTGACCACGCGCATGACCGCGGCCGTCGATGTCGCGTGGGCGAGCGACTCGAGCCGCATCGACGACAGCTCGGGCGCGAACCCGATGTATCGCGTGAAGTGGGTCTATACCGTCGACGGGATCGAACGTGTCGCCGACACCTATTTCAACCTCAAGCGCTACGGCGCTCGGCACGGGGTCACGCCGCAAGACGTCGACGAGATCAGCGCGGGCTGGATGGATCGCCTGCCGATCGATCATCGATTCGACCAGGGCGCGCGGCTGATCGATGCGGCGTTCCGTGCCGTGAAGATGGATCTGCGCGGCGTCGACCTCTCGATCGCCGACGTGGCCGAGTCCGAAATCATCGACGTGCTCACCGCGTACATGGCGGCGGCGAAGCTCGATCCGACGCTGATGGATGACTACACGACACGAAAGCAGCAGCTGATCGCGCCAGTGCAGCGCGTGAACGTGCGCGACGCGACCGGCGCTGCGCAAAAGAGCTACGGCGTCAGTCTCACCCGGCGATGAAGGAGAGTCCCGATGGCGATCAAGTATCGACTCACGATCGAGGGCGACACCGCCGACGCCGACGCGCTGTCGGCCGCCGTCGCAAAGTTCGTGGAGACGCTCGAGCTCGCGAGCACCGCGACCGCGGCGCTCGAGTTCGAGACGTCCGGCAAGCCCACCGAGGCGATCGACGTCGCGCGCGAGCCTGTCACGATCCAGCTCGACCTGACCGACAAGGGCGCGCCGGTGATCGTATCTGTGCGTGACGGCAAGTATCGAGGCGTCGGCGTATCGGTCGCGACCGCAACCGCTGATCTCGAGAAGGTCATCGTGTCGCCCGAGAACATCGCGACGATCTTGGAGCTCGCCGAGAAATGACGCTCGCGATCACTCACAAGTTCGTCTCGGCGATCGCCGACGACCCCGACGCGACGCAGGTGCGGCCGAGTAATTGGAACGACACGCACGCGATCGCGCTCGCGAACCAGCGCGTGATCGGGCGCGTCACCGCCGGCGACGGTGCGGCCGAGGAGGTCACGGCCTCGCAGCTGTTCGACTGGATCTCGAGCACGAACGGCGTGCTCCTCACGCGCACCGGCGGGACCTGGGCGGGGCTCGCGAACTGGTCGACCGACAACGGCGACCTGGTCGCGAACGAGAATACCGCGCCGGCAGCGGCACCAACGGGCCAGACGCGCGTGTTCGGGGCGACCGTCGGCGGTCGCGGGATGCTCGCGGCGATCGGTGACTCCGGTGACAAGCAGGTTCTGCAACCGCTGCTGTCGCGGCGTGCGATCGCGTTCTTCGAGTACTTCGCGGCCGGCGCCACGCCGAGCAACATCGGCATGCGTCACGACGTCGGCGGCACCCCGACGGCGCGCGCGCTGGCAAACACGAACACGTTCACGCGCGGGAAGCGCATGGGCTACGTGTCGGCGGCGACGGCGAATGCGATCGCGAGCGTGCGCTCCGCGGTGAGCTGGCTCTCTCGCGCCACCGGGTTCTTCGCATCATGGCGGTTCGGGATCTCCGATGCCGCGCTCGTCGGCACGTCGAACATGTTCGTCGGGTGGAACAACACGACGGCGACCGACGTCAATCCGTCCACGCTGACGAACCTCGTCGGCGTTGGCTGCGCGAGCGGCGACACGAACCTTTCGATCATCGCGGCGGGCGCCGCAGCGCAGGCCAAGACCTCTCTCGGCGCGTCGTTCCCGGTCAACACGATCAGCACCGATGTCTACGAGTTCACGCTCTACACCTCGGCCGGCGGGACCTCGTACAGCTACGAGCTCGTGCGACTCAACACGGGTGATCGCGCGACCGGCGTGATCTCGGCTGCCGGGGCTCTCCCGAGCGGGACGCTGCTCGGCTCGCACATTGCGTGGCGCAGCAACGGCGGCACCGCGGCGGCCGTCGGTCTCGACATGTTCAAGGTCTACATCGAGACGGATCTCTGATGGCGAGCGCATTCCAAACCGGCGCGTTCGGCGGTGGCGGCGGTGGCGGCGGCGCGCCGAGCTTCCCGGCGCTGTCGAACGCGACGACGATGGACGCGATCCGCGATCGCATGGTCGCGTGCATCGAGGCGATCACGCCGAAGATCCTCGCCGGTGACAAGTTCCACGCGCATCGCGACGAGGTCGCCCTCGACGACTGGTCGAAGGCAAGCGCGACGGCCGCGCTGCGCCGATTCGAGGTCCTTCCCGAGGGCGACGAGGACACGCCCGGCGTCACGAACTGCGACCTCGAAGAGCGCCACCAGCGGTTCAAGATCCGCGTGCTCTACCCGACGACCTCGCGATCCGGCCCGCTCGCCGCGCGCGACCGCGACACGATGATCGATCGCGATCGCGACGCGATCGAGAAAGCTGTCGGCATGATCGCGCGCGCGAACTTCTCGGCGCCGTACCCCGACGCGGTGTGCACACGATGGGTCCCGACGCGCGTGCGCGGCACGCCGTGCGACGTCCTCGAGATCGAGACCACGATGCGGTTCCAGCGCCAGCTCTCGCAGCTCTGAACGTTTCGCAGCACGTGCGCGCCGCGAGACACGTGGCGACATGTCGAACGCGTTCCAGATGGGGCAGATCATCTACGAGGCCGAGGCCTCGCACGGTGAGGCGGTCAACACGTACGCGACGATGCAGCTGCCGATCATCGGCGCCGTCGATCTCACGGGGCTGACCCAGGCCAAGACCGACGCGGGCCGCACGATGGCCTACCGCAACGACGGCACGCCCTACCTCACGGGCGTGTGGACCGGCTCGATCAAGACGAAGTTCTACCTGCCCGGCCACGGCTCGAGCACGGCTGGCGCGGTCACGATCGGCCAGCTCGAGGCGCTGCTCGGCATCGTGTGGGGCAACGCGACGGTGTCGGCCGCGTCAGGCACGACCTTCGCCGCCGGTGGTACGCCGACGGCGCTGAACACGGTCGCGTCGGGCACCTTCGCGCCGGGCTCGCTCTTCAAGGCTGGCGCGCTCGGCGACGCCCGCGGCAACGCGCAGTGGGGCGTCACCGCGACGCACACGGCGACCGTCCTGACGTCGCTCGTCGCGCTGCCTGCGGCGCCCGCAGCCGCCGACGTTCTGTACTCGGCGGTGAACATCTACCCGAGCGAGAACCCGACGTCGTCGGCGCTCACGACGGTGCGCATGCTCGCGATCACCGCGAACCTCGCCTACCAGCTCCACGGCGTGCACCCGATGGCCGTCGTGATCTCGGGCTCGAACTACCAGGAGTTTCTCCAGGTCGAGATCGAGTGGGGCGTGTCGTGGGCGACGGAAGCCGGCTCGATCACGTTCCCCTCGGTGGTCGCGACCGAGCGCTTCAACGGCGCGCCGAACGTCGCGGGCTCCGTGTTCGTGAACGACGTCGGCACGGCGACGCGCGCGACCCGCAACGCGCGCAACTTCTCGATCACCTACAAGCTCGGCATCGTCGCGCAGCCGGGCCCGAACGGCGTGAACGCGTACCA
>ERZ869921.1127-NODE-1127-length-12205-cov-25.854650_pt1 | contig 12205 bp, 8 predicted proteins | sample MGYA00579310_ERZ869921 | MGnify/ENA primary metagenome ERZ869921 (study PRJEB32216, sample SAMN09231816) | wastewater metagenome | place: USA: Maryland | collected 2016-06-21 | study: EMG produced TPA metagenomics assembly of the PRJNA472060 data set (Reclaimed...
TCTCTCTACGAGGGGCTTGAGGTCAAAAACTTCATGCCCCCCTGGGCTGCAATGCCCTGTGGCAGGGCGTTCCCGCTGGTTAAGTAATGTTGATATAAATAACATTATATAAAAAAGTATAATGTTGGGGTACGCTACGACTGACATGCACACACAGGTGATAACCCAATAAAAATTTTTTATAGGGGCTGCAAGCCCCTGTGGCTGGGCATCTTGGCCCTCGAACGCCCTATTCATAGGGCCCAGGTTCATGTTGAACGCCCCCACCGGCCTGTTCATGGTTGTTCACGGGCCATCCGTCCTCGCCATACGTGGCACGATCGTCTCTATTTTCTATGGCTTTTTTAACTGAGTCATGGCAAAGTTTGCATAGACTCTGCAAGTTACTAGCCATAAAAAACAAGGCTCTATCCCCTCGATGAGGGCGAATGTGATCAACCACCGTTGCTAATTCCACTATACCTTTATCAGTGCAAAACTTGCACAATGGCTCCCTTATTAACTGGCTAGAGCGCAATGATTGCCAGCGAGCACTTGAATATAGAGCCTTTATGCCCTTGATGTGCTTTAGGTATGCGGCCAACCGGTGGTTTATCATTCTTTAATTATACCCAACGCCCCGTGCTAGGGAGTTCCAGGGTACTTTTTATGATGTACTTGTGCATCCAGGGGCTTTCGCAGATGATCTTAAAACTCAGCAATAGCATAACAAGCAAAACTATGGCGCTAAACATTGTAAATTTTGGGTTCATGATATAGCTGCTAGTAATAAAACCAAGGTTAATGTTTCTAGCATTTCGTTTAAAACTTTAAGTGTGGTTGCCATTTTTAAACTCCTCTATAGATATATGCGTCCAGCATACAAATGTATGATTGTGAAACAGTGTTATATCAGGCGATTCATGGGTACATAGCAACCCATTGTTAAACGGGCAATCGGTTTCATGGCACTCTAGATTCAAAAAAGTACTTTGAGTATAAATCAAATTAAGCTCGCTAAAACAAGTACTCCAAGGCTCAATATCAACGACCCAAGAATAATTGAAATTTGACCCCTTTTAATCGATTCTAGGGTCTTTGATGTGAGAGCCACTGAGTACATTAGGTCTTTAAATTCGCGTTGCATTTGATAGATTCCAACCGTTCGTTAGCCGCCAGCACCAGATCCGCCGCTGCTTTTAATGTTCGCCTCGTTTGTGCACGTAGCGCAACAGCTAAGCAATCATCATCATAAGCCTCGGATAAGGCTTTAATCGCGGCACGGCGAGCTTTTTTTAAGTCGTCCATGTTTTTAAAAAAAAAATATATTGATTTTTAAAACTATACCAGTTCGGCGGACAATTGTCAAGCGATTTTTTAATAAAATCATAAAGTTAAACTGGCGCGGTTATCCTATTGTACTTTGGTGTAACCGGTGGTGATTTGAGCGTTTAAGCGGGTATTGGGGGGCTTTAAACTAAGTGGCTTTAAACTATGTGAAATCCACCTAGAAAAATAAACTAGGTGGATTTCACATAGTTTATTTTTAACTGTGTGGCCCATAGTTTAAAGCCACTTAGTTTTAAACGGGTTTGAGGGTCAACCGGTGGTGTTTTTTAGTTTCCACGCAATTTTTAAATTTAATGGCTGCTGATCCCCTGCTGTGGGGGCTTTGCTTCTTGGGATCAGCCATGGCTGGGTATCTAAAAAATTGGTGTAACTTGTGCTTCTTGCGGATAACTACTGTTTATGCGCATCTTCACGATTTGGTGTAACTTCGTGTTCTCTTGCTTTTTTGAAAAAACCGTGGTGTGCCTCTCTGCATCGGCGTTCCAAGGGGGGTGTAACTTGTGTAACTTCTTTTAACCCTAGCCACCGTATGTAGATAGATATTTATATTTATACATATCTAATTATTATTTTTTTCCTATATCTTGGAGGTCGAAAGAAGTTGCACAAGTTACACCAACCGGTGAAGAACTGCAACAGTAAACGGTTTCAGCGGTGTAACTTCTAAAAAAAGAAGTTACACCGGTGTAACTTCAAGTTACACCAGAGTAAAAAAAAAGCCGATTTTTGAATAACCACGATAACAAAACGGTTATTCAAAATAAAAAAACCGCGTCGTTTTTTTGTAAAACAACACGGTTTTTACTAAAAAGGTGTAACTTCGGTGTAACTTGTAAACTACCTAATGAATCGTTATTTTTTCATCTTTGACAGTTTCAAGGTATCGACCGGTGGTTATTTTAAGTTTCAACGTAAATTTTAAATTTAATGGCCGCTGATCCCCTGCTGTGGGGACTTTGCTTCTTGGGATCAGCCATGGCTGGGCATCTAAAAAATCACTGTAGTTTGTGCTTCTTGCGGATAACTACTGTTCATGCGCATCTTCACGAGTTAGTGTAGCTTCTTGTTCTCTTGCTTTTTTGAAAAAACCGTGGTGTGCCCCTCTGCATCGGCTTTCCAGAGGGGGTGTAGATAACGTAGCAATTTTACCCCCAGCCCCCATATATATATATATATATATATACATATTTATATATATACGTATTATTATTATTTATATACTAAAGTATATAAATAAACTACATAACTACATTAAACAGTGAAGAACCACAACAGTAAACGGTTTTAGAGATGTAGCTTCTAAAAAAAAAATTACACGAGTGTAGGTTGTAATCTACACCAGAGTAATAAAAGCCAATTTTTTAATCAAATTTGAATAACCACAATAACAAAACGGTTATTCAAATTTAATGAAAAATAAAAAAACCGCGTCGTTTTTTTGTAAAAACAACACGGTTTTTACTAAAAAATGTAGCTTGAAACTACATTTCGTGAATCGTTACTTTTTTGCAGCTTCGTCGGTTTCTAGGTACCAAAATACACCTTTAGATGTACGTCTTTTTCGCAGGATTGTACCCGAACTGCTTTTTAAACCCTCAAATTTAGCTAAAAGTCTACCGATACTTCGATCGTTATCTATCCGGTTTCCCAGTCCAAATTTATTACTTAGCTCGACACGCAACCGGTAGTGCAAATCAACTGAGCCCCCATTTGGCGCATCCTCAGTTGCTAGGGTAGATGGCATAAATTCGCCAACTGCTTCATAATAAGCTGTTAAAGTTTTTATAAGACAGTCTAACATCGCATCCTCATCAGATAAGCCTAGCATGTTATCTTGGCCTATTACAGGGTCCGCGTAGCCTTCTACGTTATCAGAGATCCACAAAACTGCGTGCCTAATAGCAGAGTCCCAGTCTTCGTATGATCCTAATCCGGCTACGTCAGAGAACCGGTCTTTATTACCCTCAGAAAGCTTACCATCGGGCCCGTTATGAAAAGCTAACAGTATAATGAGCAGATCGTTGATAATATCCAACCGGTTTGCCTCGAAATAAGCAAGAAGCGCAGAACCGGTTAGTTTCGTGTTTATCACCGTTTTGAAAGCAAGGTTGATCGGTATGACCCTTCTCACCATTTCACTTTTTTGAAATCTGATGTTTATACCATTCATGACCCAAAGCAACCCGGTGGATAATTTACGGAGCATATTGGTACCAAGTACCCGGTCTTCAAAGATATTAGAGGTTAGTATATTAGCCAAAACGCTACTAACAATACCAGTTTCTTTACCCGTAAAACGGTTTACAGAGGGATTTGTATTATCAAAAATGATAGCCGAGGGCTGCTGGGTCAAGACTCCGAGCAACAATTTGGACATCTCAGCCGAGTCATTACCCCCGCCAGCAAGGTCTAACTGCTTAACTTCATCCGCTCTATACGCGGTGGTGAGCCTCGCTAGACACTGGGACATTAAAGACTTGCCACAATCTCTGCGGTTAGCGTTGATGAGCACCATCGGGGCTAGCTCGAACGATTGCCTAAAGGCAGCCGTCATGAGTGCAGCTAACAACCCCCCACGGTCGCAATCGTCAACTATATTGAACTCACTAAACGGTTCCATAACTCTAGAAAGCGCGGCTTTTGCATCAGCCAGTGAAGGGGCCCTATTGCCTAATGCACGGGCATAATTAGACATATCAACATTAACCCAATCACCGGTTGCCTGTACGTAACCTGATGCCTCTGGAAACGTTAATCTACCACCTTTATCGAATTGAAAAGTTAGATTATTAACGATACGATTGAGCGGCTTATACCCTTTTTTTAGGGTTGAATTGTTTAATATATCAATAGAGCAATCCGGGTCGACCGGTACATTTATTTCTTGATATTTGCCGGTAGACTCATCGGTAATTACTTTGAAATAATAAACACCTCTATTTAACAAGCCGCGTAAGGTTACTGGTAACAACTCTTCAGTAAAAACACGGCCGTTATCTCCATGTACCATTTGCATCAATCTGTTATTGTTGTTAACAAATATATGAGGGTGAGCTCTCAACCAGTCAGCAAATACAGAGGCATCTTGCATCCTGACACTGGATGCCCTAATGCTGGGTTTCCTTATCACCGGCCCGCCAATGCTATCTAAAATATTATCTGGCGCATCAATAACCGCTGAGGCGGCTTCCAGTGCATCAATGTTTTCGATGCAGGATGCACTCAACACGTACGTGGTCGAGCCACTCGCCATCGAATGCAAAACTGGATCAGGCCGCGTAGCGCTAACAGTAAGCAATAGCTTGCCCACTTCACGGCCAATGCCATATTTGGCAATCAACAAATGATCGCCGGTCTTGCCCTGCAAACATGGATCGGAATCGCTCAGAGGCCCCTCGAAATCGTCGTACCAGGGGCGTTTAGGGTCAAGTGTTAAGCGTCCATCATAAAGAGCCTTATTGGCTAAAATATGCTTTACTGGCAACACTTGTACCCCGTTGTCCATAACCACATATATAGGGATATTACCGCTCAAAACGGGCCTAATGGGATCATTGGCACGCTCCCATTCATCGGCGGTAAAGTTGAAATTATGCGAAGCTCCAGTACTGGCTTTTTGATGGTTTTCAGTAAACCGACTCACGCAGACCTTGGCTTCGGTTTTTAGTTTAGCACGGGCTTTATCACGCTCTTTACTAGCCTTTATTTCATCAACCGGTATCGATATATCTGATATATTTACCGCTGCTTTAACGCCCGGAATAATTACAGGCAACGGCCTTTTTTGATAGTAATCGCCCTCACAAAACGCGCCACAAACATAATCAACGCGGTTGGGTTGCCAAACCCCAGTATCAACAATAAAACGATCTAATAACGATCCTGAGGCGCTGAGTTCAACGCGGCCGTAGCCGCTTAACCACAGTCTATGCTCGATCTGCTTTTTAAAGATATTATTTAAAAAATCTTGATCGGCGTTGGTATTAATACCGGTAACTACAAAATATAAACGTTGGCCTTTTAAACCTTTAACCGGCTCAGTCTGGCCCTGCTTATAGATATAGCTGCTGGCAGACGTTGACCAGAGCAACTCAACATCTGATAAACACGGTAAAAGAGATCGTACAGTTTTTACAAGCTCATCTCTCTCAACTGCTTTTTGGCTACCTTTGACATCGAAATCGAGCATAATTATCGAGGTAGATGGCCAGCAAAAATAATCACGTGTCCGGCTGATTACGTTGCCAATGGCAATATCACCTTTAGTAATAGCTACCCGAGATTTGATTGTAAACTCATCAGGCAGCTTTAGCTCAGGCTTAGGTATGCCATACATATACACCGCGCCATCTTGCGCAAATGGGTCACTTTGGTTAATTGCATCATTAATTAGGCATTTAGCAAAACCGCTGAGCGAGTGCACGGTATTGATCTTAGCTTTGCCCAAGGATAAAGCACCGGCATCACCTTTAATAAAATCACCGGTAACAGGATCATAGCCGGTATAGACCTTACCGGTACGCTTTTTAGCAATATTAACGATGCGGGTAAATTGTATAGATAAAGAAGAGGTATTAGACATGTTAATTACCTCCATTAAACCGCGATGTATAAAATATCACGTGCGCGTGTTATGGCGACGTATAACAACCTGAGCGTATAATCCGGCGAAACATCCGGTAGATATAAAGCTTTTTTGATATCGTATAAATCCAAAATGACCCTGGAATAATCCGATCCTTGGCTTTTATGCACAGTCATGGCATAGCCATTTCTGAGGGTACATACCGATTTAACTAAATCGTTAAATAACACCTCGTACAACGTTTTGGTGGAAGATTTTTCAGAGTCGTTGCCCTGGATAATGCAAGGAGTGTTGTCTTCGAACAAGATGCCGCGACTTACGTTTTTATGGTATATATCTACACATTCCCGGGTCGTTTCGGCCGTGATAGATGCATTTTTATTATCAGGCTTTGAATTTTTTAACGCTAAGCATTTAGACCGACGAGCACGGAACCACTCTTTATATGCGCTCTCGTCGCAGGGATAAAGCACCTCGACTAGCGAGCCCCGCACCACTATGTTTTCAAGGGTTATAGTGTCTAAAGCATCAGTTAAAGTTTGTAATTCTACCTTATAGAAATTACAGCCCAACAAAACGACCGGCTCTATAGACTGTATAATTGCTTTACAGTTGTTATCCACCGCCGCTTTAGAACGGGAGTGCTTAAGTTCTCCGTCTTTTGTACGGTATTCGCCGGTAATGACGTCGCGGCGTTTATAATCTGCAGCATAATTATCAGTTATAACCAACCTACCAACGGCAAACCAGTTTCCCAACGCCGCTTCGACTGCGGCTATGTTTTTTCGTGAAAACCCGAGAAATACTCCACGGATGGGGCTTAGCGCATAATTGGGCGACTCGACTGAGCTTTTAAAACGACTTAGGATTTCACTACGTTTTTCTATCTTTACATCAATACCGTTAGTCCACACGTGTGGGCTTTTTTCAAATAATGTTCGGGTTGCTGCAACGGTATCAATGTCCTGCGCGTTAATTAATCGCCTGACAAGCTCACCCAGTTCGCTTATGCGCGAGCTGTCTTTTTGACGCATTATTTGCTTCAGTTCAAAAAAGGAATCAGGGTCAGCAAAAAATGTGTCAAACACAGGACTGGATCCACCGATTGCTTTTGGTTTATGCAACTGGCAATGATCGCCTACCCATAGAACAAAGGAGCCTGCAAAGGATTTATTTATTTCGGTGAATAACCGGCCGTCTATGTAGCTGCACTCATCGATTATGTACAGTTTTTTACCAAATATACCAATTCTTGAATCTGGGGCTGAAAATTGCAATTCGCCAGCGTCCCAGTCTTCTTCACGTTTTCCTAGGCATTTAAATATGGTAGCCGCTGTTTTAAAACCAGCACGACTGCGTAAAACCGCGACGGCTGCTTTAGTAAAGGCTGCGGCCTGAATATCGATAGAGGCAAAATGATGTTGTTTTTCCAGTTCGGCGACTACGGCTTTAAGTACCGTTGTTTTGCCGGTACCACCTTTACCGCACAGTAAAAAACTTTTTTTACCTGATTTGATGCGCTTGATAATTAAATCTACGGCATGCTTTTGATCATTGTTAAGTGCTACGTCATTTAATTGATCGGCTTGTTTTACTTCTAAATTAACTTTACTCATTTCTGAAATTCCTCATAGGAGAGGAAAAATCAGATTTAAATAAATGTACTACTTAAAATCACCGCCAAGCTAGGGCGGGGTTTAATAGGCTCGCAAGCCTATTAGATATGTGCCAATTTAATGGCTATTTAGTTTTTTTTCATTTAAACCAGTTTTTCCGGTTTAATAAAAAATGTTGAATCATGTTCAACGGTTTAAATGTTATTGATTTAAGATATGCTTGTCAAGCGCTTTTATTAATTAAATCAACAGGTTAACTTGAAAACACCTATTATAATGTAATATACTTTATGACTTCCCAATTTGGGACTGTGGAGTTTTAAACGCGTAGACCCCCAGACCAAATTACCCATTTATTAGATTTATAAGGGGTAATTTGGTCTGGGGGTAATAGGGTATTAAGTGATTATGTTAATTAAATCAACGTATTAGCTTGAAAACACCTATTATACTATTATATACTTTAGTCCCATTTTGGGATCAAAGATCGTAAGGTTGACAATAAACTCGCTAATCTTGGTATAAAATTGACAATAAAAAAGCCCCAAGCATCGCTGCCCAGGGCTCTTTGATTTGATTTTACTTTAATAAACCGGTGATATAACTATTAACATCAGCTTCTCCCCACCGCAAGATTCTCGCTGAGAGCCGTACTGGCGCGGGAAACCGCTTTGCTTTTACCAGCTTTAAAAAGGTAGACCGGCTAACTTTTAACCGGTTACAACAATCTTTTAAATTTAACAACACCATTTTCCATAACTCCAAAAACTGAAAAACGGTTCGCAGAGGTGATTTTTATGATATCTATTTTAACCTCCCTAGTGTATCGCAATAAACCTAAAAAAACAATATGGATCCCTAGCTCGTATTCTAACTTATACCCCACCGGTGGCCTCTCTAAACGCAAATGAAAATGATTATTATCTTCGTTATCCCCACTATGACAATGTCTTAAATACACAGCTAATTTTTATTGTCAAGTGCTTTTTTTGTAACACGTTGTACACGAATTTATCTCGCATACTGGCTCCCAGAGCCATTATACGTAAAAAGTTATGAGCCCTCTCTCTCCGCCACCTATGATTTTTAGGGGTATTTTTACGTCTTTTAACACCCCCAAGACCCGCATGAATCCTTGATCTACGATTTTTAGAGTTTTTATAAGTTTTTTAAGATATAATCTTTTTGTAACACGAGTTACACAATTTGTAACACGAGTTACTCTAAAAAACTTAAAAAAAAATTATGGGCAAATTAACGCTAAATTTTTGCAATAAAAAACACCCAACCGGGGATTATTCGGATGGTGAAAATTTATATTTACGTGTCACAACCACCGGTCGAAAAAGCTGGATCTTTAGAAAAATGATCGAGGGCAAATTACTGGTAAGAGCCTTAGGCCCATATAAAGATAATTCTCGAACCAGTGATTCGGTGGGCCTTACGCTCTACGAGGCCCGTGAGGCTGCGCGATCGATATTTAAAACGGTATACGTGCCTAAAGTCCAACTCAAAAATAGCACAACCTTTAGCGATTACACCCACCGGTATATCAAAGCTCATAGCCCGCGGTGGACTAATGCAAAGCATAAAGATCAATGGGTTAATACATTGAGCGAGTATGCACAACCGGTGATTGGTAACCTGATATTATCTCAGATAACAGTTAAACATTTAAGGGCTATACTCGATCCTATTTGGTCAACGAAAAATGAAACAGCTTCGCGCGTTCGACAGCGGATAGAAAAAATCATTGATTATGGCAATTTCCTGGAAGAAGCCAATAGAAGTAACCCGGCCCGATGGCGCGGGCATTTGGAGCTGATTTATCATAAGCGCAAAGCGCCCACTCATTTTTATGCGATAGATTATTTAAACCTACCCGGTATAATCCCTAAAGCGTTTAACTCGGGATTATTGTCTGGGCTGTGTTTAACGTGGATTTGTTTACACGCTTGCCGCTCGAATGAGAGCAGAGGCGCTAGATGGCACGAGATCGATCTGCAGCGCAATATTTGGAAAATCCCAAGTGCTAGAACCAAAACAAAAAAAGAATTGATAAATCCGCTTTCTAACGCGGCTATTTTGATATTAAACCGGGTTAAAGCGATGATAGGGGAGCAAGAATATATTTTTCAAAGCATTAACGGGCCGCTCAGTGATGTTGCTTTATCCAAGCAATTTAAAAAGTTTTGTGACGATGAAAGGGCTACGGTTCACGGGCTTAGAAGCTGCTTTAGAGATTGGGCCGCTGAAAAAACGAATCACAGTAGAGAAGCCGCTGAGGCCCAACTAGGCCATGCCCTCGGAACGGTGGAAGCGGCGTACTTTAGGAGTGATTTACTGGAAAAGCGGCGACTGCTATTGCAAGATTGGGCCGCTTTTATACTACCTAAAACCAAAACCGGATAACCTCTTTAATACTCATCTCGCCTAAAATAAATAAAATTACAATCACACAACCCGCAGCACATACAGCGCTAAACCTTGCGCCCTTCCATATGTTGGTTAACATGTTTCGCTGAGCCTCCAGGTTTTCGATTCTAACGTAAAGTTTGACGTAATTATCGGACGATTCCTGCCTAAACTCCTTGAGTTCGGTGTTTGTATTTTCCTGGCATTTTTGCAAAGCTACCAATCGCTCATCGAGTAAAGCCATAATTGTACGATCGTCGTAGGTTCTACGTCCAAATATTTTATCCATAATTTTTTTCATATTTTTATTTGTTCGCACGTGAAATAGCAACCGGTTGTGCCAGTAATCGTTGTTACAGATGCTTGCGGCCTCAGCACATCGCCCGCCACTAGCCGAATTGACCGGTTTTGGCTATACAACACCGAGCCTGTGCTTGTGTCTCGGGTTGATATTTGACTCACATAAGTGGGGGGAGTGGTTAATTGGGTAGAGTTTAACGTAATGCTAGTGGTACCGCTCACACTCGGGTTAGCCTCACCATACTCGACCACGTATAACCCGTCAGCATTGATGGTTATATACGCGCCCAAAGTCGCTGAGTTTGCTGCTGTGCAGGCACTACCGGTATTACTAACCGTACTAAAATTTCTAACCCGCGTGTTGGTTGAACCATAACCGTTACCGGTTAGGCAAGCGGCAGTGTGGTTAATTATGGATGTATTAACCGGTGGTACAATCGATATCATCCAACTCGATATTGTGCCCGAGCCATATATAATCACAGGATCTACGGCCAAAGTTGTACCTGAATAACTTCTAACAATAGCCACTATGCGATTATTGGTATCCACTGTGGCTGTGCTCACAATTGATACCGTCATCCCTTTTACAAATGAGCAATTAGCATCTACTGTAAATATTTTATTGGCAGTTAGGTTAATGGTAGCAGATGTTGTGCTGGCCGACTTATGCGATCCATTGTTAAACGCAGTTACAACGTCCTCTAGCTCATTAACAAAAGTAGGGAAAGCGGTTTCGAAGTAGTTATCTACATAAGCTTCGAATGTTGGGTCTTTGCGCGATGGCGCGGGTTCAATAGGTGTAAAAGCCATAATTATTTCCTTTTTAAGTTAATTCTTCAATTTCCAATGAAACGTAATTTTCGACCGGGTTGGTGGCTGTGATCGTAAAGTTCTGATAAAAGCCATGGGCTGATAAGTACTCGTAACCAGCGCCCTTATAGCCAATAAACACGCACGGTATACTAAGTAAATCCCTCAGCGTCGTGCTGATGCGATTAGTATCTTCCTGATTTAATACAGAATTAAATCGCAACAATTTAACATTAGATTTTTTGGTTAGGTAGGTATTGTTATTGGTATCAGTAGTTTTGGCTGAGTAATCTTTTATTGATAACGTTGCACCAAATTCAATATCTCCACTGTCATATTTTCGGCCCCATAACCCCCTGCCCATACCAACGGTTAGGCCTGAATCAGTGGATAGGGTTATTGTAATAATCGGGTTTGCATAAGTAACTGGAAAATCGAGAATGTAAACATCGCGCTTCTGGACAAACGGCTCAAAAAACCAAGCGAACCAAGAAGTTACACCGGCTTGATTAAGCTGAAACGTTTGGTTATAAATCTCCTCGGCACCGTTATTGGTGGCAGAAACGGTTAAAGTTAAGCCTTTTAGGTTTATAAAAGCCAATGAATCGACTCGCGTACCAGGGGTTAGTACCACAGTAAAGCTATCTGTAGCGGTGGTTTGCGTTGAGCTTATGCTGTCAAACATGGCATACGCATTGGTCGGCCCTATGTCCTGCCACCGGCTAGGCGTGTTTTCGGGCAGACCGGCATCTATACCGGCCTGTATATTTTGATAAATCCTATGTGTGGTAGTACGTATAACCTTAGTACCGGTTGTATAACTTGTACCAGCGGCCCAAGCAGCAAAGTCAGTCTCCGGGACCGTTGTACTATCTAACACGGTATCGATCGATGTGTAAATTGAGGGTCGTATTATTTGCATGATTTTTTACGCTGCGACAGTTGGTAATCCAATTGAGTCCCACTTACGATAGGTAGATCTGATATCATTTAACGCCTCTAACGTGGCGACTTGAGTTTTGCTCTGTTCTTCCAGGCGTTTTTGCTGAGCATTAAGTTGGGCCTGTATCACCGGATCCACCGTTAAGCGCGAGGTATCACCGGTTGTACCGATGGCCCGTAAGCTGGCCTGCACATACCCTACTAA
>ERZ869921.1128-NODE-1128-length-12193-cov-18.645576_pt1 | contig 12193 bp, 20 predicted proteins | sample MGYA00579310_ERZ869921 | MGnify/ENA primary metagenome ERZ869921 (study PRJEB32216, sample SAMN09231816) | wastewater metagenome | place: USA: Maryland | collected 2016-06-21 | study: EMG produced TPA metagenomics assembly of the PRJNA472060 data set (Reclaimed...
TCAACGTCCGACTTCAGCGTGCTGACTTGCTGGTTCATCCTATTGGCCCACGCAACAGCCGCAACGAGCTGCCCGAGAACAAACACGCCGATGACCGTTAGCCAGCCGTCGGATACCACGATGTCCGCTAAGAGCATTCACTAAACCGCCTCAGTACAAGCCCGGAACGCCAACGCGTTTCCAGTAGGTCAGGCCGAGGCGCGTTGCCATCGGACGAGCGTCGAAATCGAGCGGGTCATTCTTGCGCGGGTACGAAATCTGCCGGTGAGTCGTGAGGTAAACGATGCTCGGCACCTGCTTCAAGATGCTCGCAATCAACTCCTCGCAGGCTAGGTGCTGGGCCAGCGTGTACGGGTCTTTGCCGTCGTTGAGGTTCGCGAACGAGATCCCGACGCTGTAGCCGTTGACGCTCGCGCCTTCGGGTCCGGATGACTTGCCCGCATGGTACGCCTCAGCTGAGATCGGAACGCACTTGGTCACGGCGCCATCCTTGGCGATGATGAAATGGTACGAGAGCCCCCGCTGAATCAGCGTAGACACCGCCCCATCAACACCCCGGCCAGCCGTCGCATGGAGGACGATCGTCGTGCAGCTGCGCCGTCGCCCGCGATGCGCGAGCCACTTGTGCAAGAGCTTGATTACCATAACCAGAAAATTGCCCCGGGCTGTGTCTGTGTCTGTGAACGGAGAGGAGAATCCGGGGCTACGGCAGTGCGTTGGTCAATCCTGCTCTTCGGCAGGTCGTGTGGTTCGGTGTGCTCAGTCCCTTGCGGGCTCTGGCTCGTGTCGCCTGAACTATTCGAGATTTTCGAACAGTTGGGCTGAATCTTGGGCGGTAAGGACCCCGCCCTGTGGCCGCTGGCCTTCCCATAAGGCGTCTCACAAAGGCCCGGCCAAACTAAAGCTGGGTGCCCCGGCTGGATTTGAACCAGCGACCTTTAGGTTATGAGCCTAACGAGCTACCAGGCTGCTCCACGGGACAACAAAAAAGACCGATCGGTCTAATTCCGATTCGGTCTCGTACTCCAGGCACACTCGGGGCCCGGCTACACGGCCACTATACCAGCAGGCCATAAACGTTTGTCAAGCCCACCGATCTGGGTCCCATTTCGAAGGGTCGAACGGAGACTCGGCCATCCTCGCCTGCAAACATTCCTTAAACCGCTGCAAGACCAATTCACAAACCCGCCAATCCGGACAAATGTAAACGAGATCAGCCCAACCAAGGTCCATCAATGCGCCATAACGACTTCGACCAGGCGCGCGAATCACCCGGAAATGACCAACCGGCAACGCCCTCGCGTAAACGTGATCAAGAGCAGCATAGGCCCGATCGAATTCGTGAAGGTATCCGGCGGTCGGTGGAATGTAAAGCCCGGCCACGTACTCATAGGCCAAGCACTCGATGTCGGTCGCCGGCGCGACATCCCCACCGCATCTGCGCGCCCCAGCCGACTTCAGACGGCCGTGCTCGTGCCACTCGCCCCAGGCCACAAGCAGCTTCTCAGCGCTCCAGCCAGTACGTCCCGCGTCATGTGTCCCGACCATCACGCCCCCACCCCAGCACGCTTGAATGCCGACACCGCTGCCTTCGTCGACTCCGGAATCACCACGATATCGTCAAAAACCTCCATCACGAGATGCTTGAGAACGACCGGGTCAGTCTCGCCTGGACTAAGCGCGGGAGCCTCCCTGCAAATCTTATTGCATAGCGCGAGAGCCTTCTTCCCAAACTGCTCCTTCCAGCGCCGCCCGCTTTGTTCGGATACGTTGAGAGCGTTGTCGTAATCGTTAATCAGTCCAAGCAATTCGGCAGCGGGACCAGCAAGCGGAGTGCCAAGAAACCGCTTGCAAGTGCTATAGAGTTCTCCGACCTGGACCCACAGACGGCTTCCGACATAAGAAGCGCCATCTTGCGAGACTGGCTCAGCAGTCGTTTTGAAAAAGTCACCAGCTTTAGCCACAATCGACCTCCACCTTGGCGGACAGGTTGGCGGACAGGGCGGACAGGTTGGCGGACAGGTTTTTGGCCCAACCTGTCCGCCATTTTTGAACCTGAGTTCGGATGAGCTTGAACCTAGGCGGACAGGGCGGACAGGTTGAAACATAAACTTCGCGGATGCGCGCGCGCGTATAGGGACTTTCTAGAAAAACCTGTCCAACCTGTCCACCCTGTCCGCCTAGGTTCAAATTGGCGGACAGGTTGAAGCCCAAACCTGTCCGCCTGGGCCATTTTCGGCCAAAACCCAAAAATCGCTCAGGTTCAACGATGGTCCGATTTTCGACGTTGCTCAGGTTCAAAGTGTGCGTCATAAATCCATGCTCCCCCGAAGGCGCAGTCCTTGCCGACCTCGCGCCCGATCTTTGCCAATTTTGGCGGGTTCGAATCCCTTAGTAGATAAGACATTGCCAAACTTTGTAGATGACAGGACGAACGCTTTATTAATCTCTGCCCATTCTTTCCACGCCGCATAAAGGTACTTGAATTCTACATAGTCGGCATTGTTGACAATGCATTGCTCGTCTATGAACCGCTGAACGTCGTCATTTTCCTCTTCGTACTCGTTGGTGAGTTCCACCATCTCGTCAGTGCGTAACATGCGGTCCGTCTGCCACGCCGTGCAGCCCATGACCAGGAGCGAGAAGAACCCGTCAATTTCCTCAAGGAGCTTCTCGTAAAGGCTCTCGTCGAGCACTCCGGCTTCATCTGCCTTAAACTCGAACGGGACCGCAATCAGTCGCTCTTTGAATGCCCGGTCGAAGTCGGCTGCAGGCTTGTGGTTGGCCGCGACGAAGAGCTTCAGCTTGGGCACCATCGTATAGGGACGGCCGTACTTGGCTTCGACCATCATCGGATCGCCGGCGACGAGTGACTTGATGAGGTCCGCGTCGAGTCGCTTTCGTCGGTCCGGCTCGGTCGCATAAGCCATCCGAACTCCTCGCAGCGCCTCGATCGCGTAGGTTGCCCCGTTGTCGCCGAGCAGTGCCTTCGCCGCGATCGGAGCCGCGTAAGTGCCCATCGCTGCTTGGGTCAGCTTGAGCAGGACCGACTTGCCGTTGCGTCCGTCGCCGATCCAGATCCAGAACTTGTGCTCGCGTGTCGAGCCTGTTAGTGCGTAGCCGAGGGCCTGGAGCGTCGCGTGGATCATCTTGTCGCGGCCTAGGAAGATCTGCTTGAGGAACTCCTGGGTGCGCGGGCATTCGGCGTCCGGATCGAAAGAGGCTTCGGCGAGGTGTGTGATCCGGTCCTCTCTCCGGTGTGGGCCAAGAGATCCCGTGCGCAGATCCAGTGTTCCGTTTCGGCACGACATCAGCCAGTCGTCTTGGTCGAACTCGTCCGGCACCGCCGGGACCATGTGGCGGGCCAGCGACACCATGGCTTCGAGCCGCGGCCGCGCTTCTGACTTCATCGCCCAGGCTGCCGTCTCTTTGCGCTTGGCCTCTTCCTTGTGCCCTTTGGCCTCAGCGTAGATCGAGCGAATGACTTCGACGGCCTTTCGGTACACCAGTGCCCCGCCCGTCTCATCTGACCGCCAGACCTTGCCGTCCCAGGCAGCGAATTTGCCCCACGCCGCCACCCAGAGCAGATCCTGGCCAAAGGCGTCGACGAGACGCTCGGCGTTGCCCTGGTCGGTCATGCGGTAATGCTTAGGGCTCTCTTTGGTGTTCGCGCTGCCGCCTGAGTATCCATTGCTGGGTGGCGCTCCGCGATCGCCGTAGCCTTTTCGGGCCAAGGCCTTCGCGCAGGCCGCATAGTCGCCCCCGTGCTCGAGGTGGGCCAGGAGGCCGAACTTCGAGAGCAGCTTGCCGGATGGAACGGTGGTTGAGCTGGTCCAACAGAAGAACCGGTCTCCTGCTCGGCCTGGCCCCGTTCGCGCGCTCCAGCCGTCGTTCTTGCCCGGCCTTCGCCAAAGGGTCATCGGGCCATAAGACCGGACCTTCTTCCAGCCGGCAGGAACGAGGACGTCGTCCCAGGTCGCGCGGCTGTCAAAGTCGTCTCCGGGCCGGGCGCTGCCATTGAGTTTCGCCCGCTCCGGCTCAACCGTGACCGATTCGGGGATGTCTGAGAAATCTGCAGGGTCGAGCGGCTTGCCTTCGAGGATGTGAGCGAAGATCTCGCCGGCAGTTTCAGGCGGGCACGTCGGCAGGTAGTACATCCTCGACGCGTCCTTGCAGGCTGGGTCGCCGAGCTCGAGTCCGAGAGCGGCGTCCAGCTTCCGCCAGACCGCTGGCCAGTCAGATGCCGCGACCGGCGCCACGAGCGGGAAGATGGCGCGCCATTTCGGATGCTCCGCGGTCGACGAGTGGGACGAGTGAACGACCACTGCGAGTCCTAACGATTCCCAGTGCGCGAGAAAGTCGGCCGGATCATAACCGCCGTCGACATCGAGGACGAAGCAGCAAACATCGATTGCATCCTTAAGCCCACGAACGGCATCGTCCGGATAAGAGCAGGGTGACCAAAGCCAGTCGTCCTTCTTCGCTGTTATGCGGTGGGTGGAGAGGGTTGTGACGAGCTGCGCCCAGTCCACAACCTTCCCTTTCGGAACGTTGTCCAGCTTGCCCTTGAATCTCGAAATCGTTAACTCTCTGGGCACGAAAAACCGTCCTTGGTTTGGATCAGGCCTCCGCAGAGGCAAAGTGTTACGGTCCGTCCAGGACTCTTTTGCGAGGGCTCCCAGCCAACGCAGATGGCAGCGCATCCGGCGCCAAGCCAGCGAGGGAGCCATTCCGAGGCTTCCATCTTCTTGACGCGGGTGCTGACCTGGCCGCGAGAGGTGAGCTGCACCCCAAGCGGCGGACGCCCGTCGGCGAGGGCGAGGACGTCGAAGATGCCGAGGAAGTCGACGTGGTTGCCTCCGAAGGCGTTGAAGTGATCAACTCGCAGCGCAGCGTATCCGAGCGATTTGAGCCAGCGCAGGGTGACCGGCATATAGTCGGCCCGCTTCTTTGATTTCTGCCAGGCAGCGAAGGCTTCGGGGTCGTCTTCGGGAATGCACGGCCCGCGGCCGATGTGGCCACCCGGCGATTTGCGCGCTACCTTTCGGCGCGACGGCAGGACTTTGGGCAAGCCTTCCGGGAGTGCCGATCCAAAGATCGGGCACTCGTCCGGCTCAGAAACGCGCAGGAATGGGTTCATTGCCCCTCGACGATAGTTGGGTCGTCTGGCATTGACGCCAGCACCTGGGCCGCTTCGCCGTCTTCGTAGGAATTGGCCATGATGCAGACCATCCGGTGAAGACGTTTGATCCGGTCCTCGAGCACTTCGATGCGCGCCTGGGCGCCGTCATACGCGGCTTCAAGGAACGCGGTCGCGCGCTCAGTCTTCGTCGTCGGGGCTGGATCGCAGGGCTTCGAGCCCGGCACGAGCGTCAGGACTGAGCAGGTTTCGCCACCAGGGCGAGGAGTCGTTTTCATCGCTTACTGACCCTCCGACATATTGCTTTGCTGCCCTGGCTGGGACCGGGCGTAGGCCGCTTCCATCTGACGGATCATTGATTCCATTTGGCGCTCGAAGTCTTCGCCCTTTAGCTCCGCCAGCAGTTCGATCTGCTCCCGGTACCGGGCCTTCACTCCGCCTAGCGCTTCGACCTTGATCCCGGTCTGTGCAGCGATCGTGACGGATGCGATTCCCTGGGCGTACATCCGGATCGCTAACTGGACTTGGTTTACGGTGTACTGGCTCGTCCAACGCTTCCCGCGAGGCTCCGGATAGACCGGGAGGTTGCTCTTGTCGACGACGAAGCCGCTTTGCTTTGGGACGGCTTTCACCTGAATCTCTGGGGCGGTCTCGACGGGCCCAGAGATCGCACCGTTCGGGTGAACGATCGCGCCAACCGCTGCTTCTTCCTGGTCCGAAAGCGGCGAGGGCGGACACGTGCATTCCAGTATCCGCGTCGTCTCTGCGCGCCACTGCCAACCGGACTCGAGTGCTGCCAGACGGTCCCGCAGCGCATCGTTCTCATTGACGAGGGCCTGGAGGTCGTATAGCGACACCTCGACCTTTTGGTTGCGCAGGGCCGCGTCGACCACTTCTCTCATGTTCATCGTTCTTTCCTCACTGAAAACGGGTTGGACGCCGGCGTCCTCAAAAGTTCGAGCATCTTGACCACTGACAGCGCGCAGGCCCGGGCCTTGCCGAGTGGAGAAATGCCGTTCTCGACGCCCGCCCAAAGGCACACTTCCTGGGTCTGTGCCCAAGGGGAGTTGTGGTGGCCAAGCGCGCCCAGGCACCGGTACAACTCGAGCGCGCAGGCCGGCCGCATAAATCGCCGGTCGATGCCATGGCGCTTGCAGGACTGGAACAGGAAGTCGTTCACGAACTGACCCCCGAACGCCCAGGGCGCATGGCCGTCTCCGTGCTTGGCAATGAATCCGCCGAGCCGGTGGAGGATCTGCGAGATGGGCTCGCCTTCCTTTTCGAGAATGGACCGGGAGACTCCGCATATCCGGAGCGCGACCTCAGAGTAGGACAGGTCGTCTTCGATCTCGCAGATGGCCGAGAACTCTTCGAATTCGCCCGAGTCGGGCCGGAGCAGATACGCTCCGACCTCGACGATGCCGTGCTCATAGGCCCGGAGTCCTCCGGTCCCGAGATGCAAGGCGAGAATGGGGGCGCTGATCATCGTCTACTCGCCCTCGAAAGGGTCGAACTCCTTGTCAGCGGTCTTGGCTGCTGGCTTGGCGGCCGGTTTGGCTGCCGCCTTGGGTTCAGCCTTGCCTTTGCCGAACGGGTTGGCCTTGGCCGTCTCCTTCGGGCGCAGGATCTCCGGAACTTCGTCCAGCTCCTCCGCGGCCGCGCGCATCTGATTCCAGACGACGTCCGGCACGTCCGCGATCGCGGTGTACTTTCGGCCTCCGATGTCAGAGGCGACCGTCAGATAGGCATCGAGCATGTCGTCGACGGCTGGCCAGTCCTTGCCCGAGACGAACTTCTCGAACCGCTCCCGGGCCGTTGGCTTGGCATTGCCGCCTTCGGCTTCGTCCTTGACCGGGCGCAGCGCCCACGCCGGGTGCTCTTTGAGCAGGTCGAGGATATAGGGAATGCGATCAGCTGAGGACTCGCCCGGAATCTCAGGCAGGTCGGCCTTGCGGATTTGGATGGCCTTGCCGGTCTCGGGGTTGTAGATCGAGACATTGACGAAAGTGACGAAGGATCCGCGCGGGGTCGGGGTGTCCGACTTGCGGGCGTCGATGACGATGATGTCGCCGAGCGCCGTTCCGAGTAGTGCATGTCCGAACATGGACGAGGCGACGGCTGATTCGAGCGAGGTTCGGACGCGGAAGTGTTCGCCGTTGGCCTCGAGTTCGGCTTCGAGGTAGGCGTAGGGCTTGCCGTCATTGGTTCCTACCCCTTCATGGGTGCCGATCCGGAGCAGTCTGCCCAGGATTTGGGACCGCTCTTCGAGCGATCCATCGACTTCTCGGCCGGACCGGATTTTGCCGTCGGCGATGCGCCAGTTCTTGAGGCCGGAGCCAGTGTCGACGCGATCAGGTACTGCAGTGGTTGACATAAGGGTTACTCCTTGGTTGAGTGGGTGGGTTGGTCGGAGAGACATCCGCACAGCGACTGCCTCAGACGCAGAAAAGTCCCCTGCTGGGCGACAACTGGCCCGAGGGGTGTTTTGAATTCAGGGGTTAGCAATCTCTTAGTAAGAGTGCCAAGAGTCGCGGCAATTGACGGCTTCGATCCGTCTCGAAGTAAAAGGCCGCCACCCGCGCAAACGGGGACGGCCAAAACCGGACCGGGCCTGGTCCAGGAGCGGAAGCTCGACTTTAGAGACGAGCAGAACCCCCTAACCGGAGCGGTCCACGAAAGATAGTTGGGCCCCCTTAGCTCAAAGGATAGAGCAGTCCCCTCGTAAGGCTCAGGTTCCGGGTTCGAATCCCGGAGGGGGCGCCAACTATCTTCAATGATGGCGACCTGTACCGCCATCTTCATTCGGAAGACGCGAATGTTATTGACAACGTTCTCCCCAATCGTGTGGAGAACTAGGTTCGTGCTGAATCTCATGCGCCGTTGCCCCCGGCATCGGGGAGGGTAGAATTGGGTCGCGTTTGCGACTGAGGCTCGCCCTCAGGAACAGTCGAGCCCCCGTCGTTGTCGGACACGGGGGCATTCTTCTTGATGCGGTAATAGGTGGTTCGGTCTAGGCCAATGCGACGACATGCGCCAGTCACAGGCACTCCGATGAGGACAAGTTCTTCGACCAGCGCAAACATGCGCCGATTTCGTTCCTGAATCCCGATCGCCAGTGCTGGTTCTTCTGCTTGGTTTTTGAGTAGTCCGACCATCTTTGTATCACGATACCATACGTGATGCAGTATTGTATCACACAAAGACAGAGAATTCATGATTATTTGGGGCGTGGCCGACACCACCTTTGGCGATGAACTCAGAGCGATCAGGAAGAAGCTCAGATACAGTCAGGAAGAAATGGCGTCTCTCTTGGGCGTGAACCGCGGGGCATACAAGAACTGGGAATACAACCATTCCCAGCCGAAGCTCGCGGTGATTGAACGTGCCCGGAGATTAGGTGCCGGCGTTCCGTATCCAGAGCCCAACGCGCGAGTGCTGCCGATCAGGGACGCCCCGCCCGTGATTCAGTCGCTTGCCGAAGGTCAAATAGCGCTGCTTCCAGTGTGGAAGGCGCAGGGGGGAATCATCGGAGACGAGGAATTCAGCTTCGAGGAGTTCGAAGCGGAGATGATCGGAGTACCAGCGTTCTTGGTCATGGGTGCGCCCATCGAACGCTTCCGCGCCGTCGTGGTGTCAGGATTCTCGATGTCGCCCAGAATCGAATCCGGGGCCATTGTAGTCGTGCGCCTGGCCGACGAGGCCGCTTCCGGAGTCATAACGGTCGTTCAGGCGGACGCCGGGCGTCTTTTCGTCAAGACCTTCCGCCGAGACGCTTTCGGCAATCCCGAGCTGCACTCGATCAGCGACAAGTTCCCACCTATTGATGCCGTCCACTTGAAGGGCTGGCGGGTGCGCGCCGTCTCATGCGGCATCGTCCATCCCTACGAGCCGGGTCGCGCCAACATCGAATGGGATGCCGGTCGCCCGCTCAGAGCGTAGCCGGTAGCGGACGCGGCGGACAATCAAGCCAACCAGGAACTAGACGGGCCGCCTCTACGATGCCGCCCATGAAGGTCACAGCAGCGCCTACCAACAGAAAGGCGAGGATCACTATCGCCCACCGCCACCACTCCGGTTTTCGCTCCATGCCGCAATCTTAGCACCCGGACATTTCACTTGCATTTCACCTGCCGCGCACCAGCGGTGGAAAACTTTTTTGAGAAAATTTAGCATCACCCCTTGCTTCTGATACAATCCTGTATCATAATACTTACATGCCCGCCGACACGGGCACTAAGCCAGGAGGAAGATCAGATGCAAACGCAAGCCATCAACCCGATCACCGGACGACCGTACAGCCGACATTACAACCCCGGCCACGACTCCGGAGCGATTACCCTGACCGTTCGGCACAGCCGACGAAACGGAGCGATCCTCGAAGCATCGGTTCGCTCGTTCACCCAGTCGAACCGCCGCTACCTCATCGATGTCAACTGCACCACCGGACATGTCCGCTGCGCCTGCGAGGCCTGCCAGCGCGCAATCAAGCGAAACGGCATCCCCAAGCTCACCGACACGTCCGGCTACTGCAAGCACATCGACGCCTGGTGGAAGCAGATCGCCGAGACCGTGATCGAAATCAACGCCGGCAAATGGGGGAGGGCCAACTGATGGCCAACTCCCTCGAATTCTCAACCTGCGGCGACCCGATCGAGCACCGCTTCGACGACTACGGCAGTGACATCAAGGAATACCGAGACCTCGCAGCCGAGCGTTACGCCGACTGGGTCGAGCAGATCAGCGCAGAGCCGGACCTGATCGACATGATCGAGGTCACCGAATCTCTTCTGGGGTGCTCGCTATGAGCGCCGCGCCCCAGACCGACCTCAGCGTCCGCGAGCTCGCCCTTCGCGCCTTCGCCGAGTCCAACTCCATCGTCAGCCGAATCCGCAAAGACGAGTCGAAGAAGATCCTCTTCGCCCGTCTCGCATCTGACCGGTTCGGACTCGGCTCCTTCCGCTTCGATTGCACCGATGTCGGGTTCCTCGAAGACGATCGCGCATACATCGACATCGACGGCATCCGCTTCGCCGCTCCAACCGAGTCCCAGATCGCCGGGCTCTATGTGATCGACGGCGACGTCACCCACTCCATCACCAACCTCGTCGACCTTGGTCGGCTGCTCAAAGAGGAGAACCTATGAACGCATTCGCAACTGAACCTATCGTCGACACTGAATCGGGACTGATCTACCAAGTCGACCCCGAAACCGGGGAAGTGATCTCGGTCGAGCCCGTCTCTCCCGAGTTCAAGGCCGACTCCAAAGAGCGCGCCGACTGGGTACTCGGCAAGATGCTTGCCCTCGACGCCGAGATGGCCGAGATCGACGCCTGCGCGATCGTCCAGCAGGCCCGCGCCATCCTCGAGAACGCAGAGAAGGTCAAGGCTGACATCCGCCGCAAGCGCGCGGCCATCGAGTGGCGCTTCGGTCCGGACCTGACCGAGTTCGCCCGTAAGGAAATCGCCGGCGGCAAGTCCAAGACCTGGAAAGGCCTCTACGGATCTGTCAGCTTCCGATCGTCCGCCGCCAAGCTCAAAGTCAGCGACCCCGAGAAGGCCGCTTGGTGGGCCATCAAGACCGCGCCCAAGACCGCCCGCATTCAGTTCGATCTCGGCGAAGTCGAAACGCCCGACATCGAGAAGCTCGTCCGGCTCGCCTCGACCTACTGCGACACCGTCAAGCCGTCGTTCCTCATCTCGGCACTCCCCGACGACCTCAAGGATGCCGTGATGGCTGAATCCGAGGACGTCCGCAGCGCGTGGGGATTCGAGATCGAGCCCGCCAGCGAGAAGGCCACCTTCAAGACAGGGGTGAGCTGACGATGGCGGTCCGGATCGAGGAGCAGATTGCGCTCGTTTCCCGCATGGTCGAGCTGAGACGCGCTGTCCATGGGGAGAAGCGAGACAAAGACCTTCCGGCGACGGAGGCCGTGCTTGCGACCCTGAAGGCGCTGCAGGCCTACGGACGCGCCCGCCATGCCCTCAAGGTCGAGATTGGCATCGACCCCGACGGGCAAAGCGTCGCCGCGCGCACCGCCCACGCCGATCTCGACCATGCGTGGTCGAAGCTCTGGCCGGTGATCAAGCCATGACCGAGATCCGGACCGCCCTCTTGTTCGCCGTCGCCTCCCGCCAACTCGCGATCGAGACCGGCGAGGCAAACCCCACCACGATCCACGCAATGGCAATGCGTGGCCTGACCACCGAGGAGCATCAGATGGTGCGCGGCTACGTCCGCGCGATGTCCTCGCTCAATCAAGGAGTGAAGAAGTGAACATCTACCTAGCATCCAAGTACAGCCGTATGGAGGAATTGCGCAGCTACCGCGCCGAACTCCAAGCCCTGGGGCATACCGTCACGAGCCGATGGCTTGACGGCAACCACGAAGCGTCCGACGAGTCCGACCCGACGAACGCCGACCTGGTGCGATGGGCGTTGGAGGACATCGAAGACATCCACGCTTCGGACCTCCTTATCTGCTTCACAGGCGGCGAGAAGTCCACCGGGCGAAACATCGAATTCGGCTTTATGCTGGCCTCTAATGCGCTAGGGGCAGTGATGATTGTCGGCCCACGCGAGAGCGTCTTCCACCACCTGCCGAAAGTCGGGCACTGCGACACATGGGCCGAGGCCCTGGAGACTTTGAAGTGATTTCTGACCGCGATCGCAATACGCCCTGGACGGCTCTCGTCGTCCTCTCCGCTCTCGCCGCCTGGGGACTCTGGAGCCTCGCCACACACGAGCCCAGCCCCCAGCCCGCGAGGATCATCGACCTGCCGCCTGTGACAGAAGCGGCGCTACTCACCAGCGGCATCGACCGCCAGACCCTGAACGACTACCTGGCTCAGACCAGCGTGGAGGTGCATTATGGGCCGGTGACGGCCTACGCATCACAGATCTCGCCCGAGGATCTCGCCACTCGCCACCAGGCCCTCGCCACTCCAAAGGAGGTGAAACCGGCCCCTGGCCGTACCAAACCTTCGTCGCCGGTGAAACCTCTGGTTCAAACCGCCCGGGGGACGACACTCTCCCGGGCAGAACTCGCCGCCGAAG
>ERZ869921.1130-NODE-1130-length-12181-cov-4.231404_pt1 | contig 12181 bp, 29 predicted proteins | sample MGYA00579310_ERZ869921 | MGnify/ENA primary metagenome ERZ869921 (study PRJEB32216, sample SAMN09231816) | wastewater metagenome | place: USA: Maryland | collected 2016-06-21 | study: EMG produced TPA metagenomics assembly of the PRJNA472060 data set (Reclaimed...
GTACCGCTTGAGCGACAAGCCGATCTACTTCTACGACTACAACTTCTAACCACCACGGCCCGGGGAAACCCGGGCTACTGAGGAGATCGACATGAGCATGCTCTTCCTGATCGAACATCTCGACATCGGAAATTGGCCGATGCGTGAAGACCCGAAGCCGTGGGTTTTGTGGCGGATGCTGGATAACAACACGCGGGACGGCATCGTCGGACGATATGCGACGCGCGAAGGCGCGAAGATCGCGGCTCGCCGCCGGATGCGGAACGACCGCGACCCCCGCAAGCTCGCTTGGCGTGCGCCGAGCGCGACGATGAACCGTGACGAGCCGGTTTGGATCGCGCCGGGTAGCGGCTTCTACAACGACGCTTGACATCCGCCAAAGTATCCGGATACACTCTTACCTCACCAAGGAGAACGCCATGAACCGCCCGATCTACGAAATCGCCAAGGACATTCGCAAGGCTTGGCCGAACGTCCACTACGCCGCACGCCCCTACCTGAACGCGATGGGCACGATCAGCGGCCCGAGCGACCTGTACGGTTGCGACAACGCCAAGGGCATCGTCATCTACTTCCTCGGCAACGCTCGGACGTTCAAGGGTCCGGAAGCGAAGGCGTTGAAGGCCGAACTGAAGAAAGTCTGCGGGATCAAGTGAGGAGATGGTCATGCGAGTCAACATGCCGAAGTACGTGAACTGGACGCCGAAGTTCGCCCGGGACATCGCCGAGCTGATGCCTGCCGGCGAGATCCGAGAGAACCTGATGCGTCTCGCTGACGCGGTCGAAGTCAGCCCGCACCCTGACGCACACGCCTACGCCGACAACGGTGCCGGTGAGCGCGTTCGAATTTCAATGTACGAGTGAGGAGAGCGAAATGGGTATGCCAAGCATCGACAAAATCATGGCCTTCGAAGACGGCCAGATGGAAGAGAACGAAGTCGTCGAGTTCATCCAAGACGGCATCGACAACGGCTGGGTCTGGCAGCTGCAGGGATTCTACGGTCGCACGGCGATGAGCCTGATCGCGGCCGGCCTGTGCCACCAGAAGGCCAAGACCAACTTCAACGAACACTTCGCTTTCGTCAGCGTCGGCAAATAAGGGGAACGCCATGTCAACTCGCGCAATGATCAAGTTCGTCGACAAGGACGGAACGTACAAGGTCTACCAGCACATGGATGGATACCCGGAAGGTCCGCACGGGATCCTCGGCCTGCTGCAAAAAGTTATCGCCAGCGGCAGGGCTTGGGAGCTTCCACGATTCGAGGCTGATGAGTTTGCTGCCGCGTTCGTCTGTGTCGCGAAAACATCGCATGGCAACGTCAGGCTCGTGAACGGTGGCGCGTGGGACGTCGCGTATACGTACACGGTGAAGGCGGAAGGAAACGAGCTTGTCGTGACGTGGAACGGCGACTCGAACGGCAAAGCCACGGTCAGCCACGACGGGATCATTCCGCGATTCTGCCGACAACGCACTTGACCGGTATCCGGATACGTGTCACCATCTGGTCTGGAAAAAGGAGAACGAGATGAAACTCACGATGCACACGGACCCGGGTCACGGCTGGCTGGAGATGGATCGCAAACTTCTGGTGAGGCTTTGCGTTGGTCACCTGATCTCGAAGTACAGCTACCAGCGCGGCGAGAAGGTCTACCTCGAAGAGGACTGCGACATGCCGCGCGCAATGGACGCGCTCAAGGCGGCTGGGATCAACGTCACCCTGATCGAAGCGAACACGGAACGTGACAGCCGCGTCCGTGGCTATGACAGCTACCAATTCAACGGCTACATCTGAGGAATCGCCATGAACCGCAACGAGTACCGCAAGTCCATCGTCGAAACGCGCAAGGCCAACAAGCGCGCCCTCAACGACACGGAATTCGCCGACAGCCCGGGCTGGGCCCGCGCCCGGTTCGTCCCGGCCCCGTTCAAGGTGCCGCTCCCGCAGATCGACTATCCGGAGTTCGTCCGCAACACGCGGATCGCGACACTGAACAGCCGCCTTCGCCGCCACATCGGTGATCGCGGTCGCAACGCCCGGGTCCGCATCGAGCTGCTGCGCCTGACCCAGTACACGGGCACCAAGCTGCAGCTGGCATTGTCGGAACTTCACATCACATTTGGCGGCGGCACGGCTGATGAGGCTGCTGCCACGTACGGCCTGAAGGAGGCATAACCCATTGCAATGTATCCGGACACACGGTATCATGTGTCATCACAAAGGAGAACGAAATGAAGACCGTCCTGCACAGCTACAAGTTCGACATCCGGAACGACGCCGAGTACGCGGAGTACAACGCGCTCCATTCCACGCTGCGAGCCGCTGGCCTTGAGTGCTTTCGTACGCTTGCGCCGAGCCCGATCGGCAAAGAGATCAACCACCGCGCTCTGGATGGCAAAGAAGTCGAGCTTGAGACCAAGCACCTCTTCGACAACCAGTGGAACAGCGCGCCCGGTACCGGCGGAAGCGAAAACGGATGGCGCTTGTTCGACTGGTGCGAGCCGATCTATCCGAACGAAAACTTGCGCACCGGCTACTGGCTGGAGCAGACGGATGAAATGAAGTCGATCCGCAGCAACACCGCCAAGTGCGGATACTGCGGAGCAATGGCCCCGGTTGGCGCGATGGAATTCTGCGACAAGTGCATCGACAGCGAGTACCTGACGGAGAAGGGTCTCCACCTGACGCGCATGGTTCCGATCGAGTACACGAACAATTCGCGCGCAAAGCTGACCTACGAAGAATCGGTTGCCCTCCTGCCGAAATACAAGGACGCACAGATCCACGGCGCAACGGATCGCGGAAAGGCTCGAATCGCCAAGGCTTATGCCGACTGCAATGCGCAGCACAAGCGCGCACTGATCTCCGCCGAGAACGAATACAAGGGCATGCTGATCTCCGCCGAGAACGAATACAAGGGCATGCTCTGGATTCTCGACAACTGCCCGGGCCTTGCCCAGAACGCGATCTACTACACGCACACCGGCCGCTGGTGTTTCGGATGGCGAACCCCGATCGGCCCGAGCATGAAGGACGAAGTCAGCGCAATGCTCGCCGAATTCCCCCTCCCCTACGACATCAAGTGAGGACACGACAATGATCGAGACAACACCAGGCTTCGAAGTATGCCCAGCGGGCACGCTGAAGCGCCTTGCCAACCTGATCATCGCGGCCGATGCGGTTGTCGAGCGGTGGGATTCGCCACTGTGGAAAGATGCCGGCCCGACCGCCGACGTGATCAACAACCTTCGCAAAGTAATTGGGGAGTCAGCACCATGAACGCACAGATTGGAGACCTGATCTCGGTATGGGAATCGCGCGCCCGTAAAGCGCACCCGGCGGACGCAATGCTGATCAACAAGCAGATGCGCGAGTTGCGTGAGGCGATCAAGAGCGGCGCGGAAGACCCGGTTGATGGTGGCGCGGCGTATCCACTGAGTCCGGACCTTAACTGGTTAAAGGACGCGCGTTATACCGGCATGTCCCTGCGCGATGCGATGGCAATTGCGGCGCTGCCGGCGGTTATCCGATGCTGCGCTGCCGACAATCGGCCTGCAAATGAAACGCAGGATCAGATGTTCGCGCGCAAGGCATTCAGCATCGCCGACGCCATGCTCGCCGCGCGCAAGGTGCAATCATGATCCTCGAATTCCTCTCCAAGACAGAGCCCGGGCACATCATCCTGCTTGGCATTGCTGGACTCTTGCTCATCGGCTGGATCGGTGAGCGGTCGGATGATGATTTATGACAGCTATCCCAAAAACGAGCGCAACCCTTGGCGCGCCGTTTGGCCAGACCTGCAACTGCTCGAGGTGCTTTGGTCGCGGCTATGTGCCAGAGAAACGAGTCAAGTCAATTCGTAATCCCCAAGGTCTTGGGTTCTACGCGCGACAATGCCGGAAGTGTGGCGGGTCCGGACAAGTTCAATCGAAGGATGGTGAGCAATGAACTCGCTCCGTGGTCTGATCGGTCTAGCCCTGATCCTCGCCGGCCTGCATGATCCGGAGCCCGAGAGCGGATGCCCAGACCAGATCCAGTGCGCTGCTCTGGCTGTCGTGTCGGAGGCGAACGGCGAGTCGTTCCTTGGGCAGGTCGCAGTGGCCCGGGTCATCTTCGAGCGTGGCCGGGATGCCTGCTCGGTGATCCAAGCGCCGGGTCAGTTTGCCGGGATCGAGGACTGGCCACCGCCGCGCGACCCGTACCGGTGGGGGGCGAAGGCTTGGCGCATTGCCCTCGCCGCTGCGTGGGTGGCCCGGGAGTCAACGTGGGAAGCGCCCTGCGACGGATCCACACACTTCTACCGCTTCGACGCCGTATCGCCCGCATGGGCAGGCGAGAGCTGCATTATCGGCAATCATGCCTTCACCAAACCGGAGTAACGACATGTCAGAACGATCAGATCGACACAAGGCCAGCGGCGACTACGTCTGCGTGGTGGTACAGGATCCGGCGGCACGCAAGGCGCTGGCCAAGCTCACCGCCTTTCACGGTTCGAAGCGCGCGGCGATCGAGGCTGCGCTGATCAAGGCATCGACCAAGGGCGCGAAATGAGCGACATCCCGGCAACGCAGTCGATGGTCCGCTGGATGGCGGCTCTCAGCGAGGCGAAGTTCAGGGCCGGGGTTTACGATCCGCCGCTTGCGATGTCTGACGCCGAACTCAACAAGTACGCCGAGGAGATCATCGAGGAGACTTGGCCAACGGTATAGGTGGACCACCCGCGACTGAAAAGGAGGTAACAGTCGCGGGGGTCCGGCGCTCGGAGAAGCGCGAGCGGAAGGTAACGACAGCCGGTCACCCGGTCAAGGGTCTCCATCGACAGCCCTCGCAGGCCCAGCCCTCGCGAACGGGCAGCGGCAGTGGTCCGCGCCCATCCTTCAGGTCTTGCACGTCAAGGTGTGCACCACAGCCCGGGAACATCGCGAAGGGGACTGTGACCGGCACGCCGACCAGCCCGTCCTTGGTCATCACGATTGAGATGTAGGTCTGGTCTTGGAAGGCTGGCCGGTTATAGCAGTGCGGCGTCATGGTCGCGCCTCGATGCTGATCAGCACGCCCCATTCCCCGCGCTTGACCTTCTTCTGGTCATAGCGCCACGTCACGCGCGGATCTGCATCATCGATGCCGAGTGCGTCGGCCACCCCGTCGCGGACGGCCTTGAGCGCCCCGACAACGCCGTCGTCGTCCATTGTGTCAACGGACAGCCGCGTGAGCGTCACCAGAGCCGGCAGCGGGAACCCGCCACGGATGGCTGCAGTGACCACCATCCGCGTGGTGTTGCGCTCCGAGCGAACCCTGCGCGCCCGAACGGCCCAATGCTCGCGAGCGTTCTGCCCGCGAGCCGTTCGCATCGGAAGGTGAATGATCATTTCGGCCACGGCCCGATCTTCTTCCGGTTGTACTCGCGCATCGCCTCGATCTCTCCCGGTGCCGGGTATCGGCGATACGGGTGCTTCTTCACTGGCTTCGGCTTCTCGGTCTTCATGCTTTGCCTTCCTTCCTGAGCTGGGCAATGGTGCGCATCACGGCCTCGGCGTGGGCGAGCCGAAGGACATCGTACTCTGCTCGATTCATCTGGCGACTGTCGACTCGGTCATGGCATCTGGCGCAGGCCCATGCGCCGAAGGCCAGATCGTCCGGCTTTATCCCGGTGCCGCAGTACGGCAGCAGGCGGAAGTGGGTAAGCACAGTCGTCTCGCCCCCGCCATCGCAGCACTCAAGCCTGATCATGCACTCGCGGCCGCGCGCTTCTTTGCGGTAGTCGGTGCGCTTGGTCATTCCGGCAGGACTTCGCGGACGTGGACGATTTTCTTTACCGAACCCCATTCCTTTGCGACACTCTTTTGCGCCAGATCAGCCGATGCGCATGAATCGAACGCGATGCAATCGATGACCCAGAATTCGCGCGGTTTCGGCGGCTCTGGCTTGGCGCGGTAGTCGCACTCGTGGAAATTCCAAACCGGGGTCTCGCCTTCTTTGAAATCACGCCACGTACCAATATCACGCCACGTACCAATTTCTTTCATGCGAGCTTGCACTGCTTTTCCGTCCCGGTGCGCCGCAATTGCGGCAATCATTTCTTCGTGAGTCATTTTGCATTCTCCTTTTTTGGTTCGGACCACTTCACTTCTTTGCTATCACCGAAGAACTGGATCAGCTCAATCATCTCGATCATCTGCTTGATGGTGAACTTCGACGTGCGCTTGCCGAGGATGACGAAGCCGCCTTCGATACCGGGCGCGACTCGCGTTGATGCGGACAGTCCGGCACTGATAATCTGCTTCCAATCTTCAGGGTCAAGCATACGCATTTGACCGTCGACAAGCCACGGCACTTGCTTCGAGATGTCGGTGAGCATCGCCCACATTTTGTCATTTTGTTCGAGTGATCTTTTCTGCTCGTAATACTCGACAGTGATCAGCACACCCTTCTCGTTGTTCGTTGCCATCATCAGGTCGTCGGCGTACCGATAGGCCTGATCGATGCGGCGGTCGAGTGATTCTTTGTCTGCTATAAATGGACGTTTCATTGCGCCTCCTTTAGGCCTTTCGTTTCTTCCACAATTCGATCGCTTTCTCCGATCCGTACTTCCGAATATCGGCAATGACCTTTGGTGCTTCCTTCACCCCATACTTCGCGGCGATCATCGCGAAGCTTTTGTCATCGTCATAGGACACAGACTTCGCCGTGTCCTCATCGAAGAATCTGTAGTACGCCTCTCGATCAGCGCCGATCATCCGAGCCTCGCGACATCGTTCCAATCGGTGCCGACTTCTGGCGGGATCTTGACCGTGACTATCAGGCCGGAACGCTTCGCCCTGAATGCCAGAGCGTATGCGGCCTTGTGGCCGGTGAAGCTCGCATCGTTGTCGGCGTAGATCACGAGGTGCTTGACGTTCGCTGGCCAGATGAACTTCTCCATGTTGCCCGCAGAGATCACGGCCCACACCGGGATGTTGTCCATCGCGGCTGCAGAGTGCGCGGTCTCGATGCCTTCCGCTACGCCCAGAGTTTCGAGTGCTGGCCACAGGCGGATCGCGCCGCCGTCCCAGTCCCTGACTACGGGGAGGAGTTTGCGCTGAGTCTGCACGTCGGCCTTGCTGCCGCCCTCAAGGTAGGTGACGTGGATCGATGCCGGCCTTCCCGCAGGGTCGACGACCTGCGCGATCATGCAGTTGTATTCCTTGGTCGGCACACCCTTGTCGAAGTACATGATCCGCGCCTGCCGAATCCGCTTCGACATGTTTCGGATATTTCGTTTGTAGAGGTAGCCGGTCACCTCGACACCAGCCTCGGTCGACGCATCCCAGATCTTGCGAAGGCGCACGACAGGATCTGGCCCAGCCTTCTCCGCGACCTTCTCTTGCTCGATATTCCCGACCACTCGATCGACCTCCATTGCAGCCTTTTTGAAGTCCCAATTGTGGACGCATTTCAGCAGGCCGATGCCGCCCTCTTTCCCGTTCGAGCATGCGCAGAAAAAGTTGCCGGTGCCGTTGCGGTTGGCGAAGCGGAAGCGATCCTCGCCCTGTCCTGTTGCAGGGCACTCGTGGTGGTGGCCGTCGAGGCACTTAGCATCGATGCCGAGGCTGGTCAGTACGCCAGCCCACTTACCCTTTGCGGCCTCAAGCGTGCGCATGCGTCTTCTCCATTGACTTCGCGTATCGGATGTTCTGCGACTTGATCCAGTTGCGCACGTTGATACCGCAGTTGTTGGCGGACTGGTGCCGAACGCGCTCGTCGTTTGGCCAGACCCCGAATCGCGCACGGTATTTGTGGGCAACCCATCCGTCAGCCTTCCCCTTCTCCTGAGCGTAACCCCTGAGCTGCGCGATGAACGACATTTTCTCTGGCCACGATGCTTCCTTGTTTTCCTTCTTCGGATCGCGATCGATCTCGGTCAGTGTCGCCTCATGACATGGGATCGGCTTGCCTTCCTTGATCAGCTCGTGACCGCATGATGGGCAGATCCTGCGACCAGAGAATGCAGCCGAACACTTCGGGCATGTGATCTGCTTCGGCTCCTTGCCTTCCTTCTGCAGGCGTTCCTTTCGATCCTTGACGGACTCTTTCCCGTCGAGTGACCACGGCACGAATTCATCAGCGAAACCGTTCTCGGCGACGCTGCCGGCGTGGTCGATGATCAGCGCGTCGACCTTGCCCGGGGCTGGGCGCAGGACGCGACCAACGGTCTGCAGGTACAGCGTGATGTTCTTCGTCGGGCGAGCGAGGACCGCACAGTCCAGCTCCGGAATGTCGAGACCATAGGATGCGACGAACACGTTGCACAGAACCTGCGTCTCGCCACTCTTCACCCGCGCGAGAATCTCCTCTCGCAGAGTCAGGTCCGTCTCGCCGTCGAGATGCTCGGCCTTCACTCCGATCCTGCAGAAGTGTTCGCATACGTGGATCGAGTGTTTGACGTTCGTGCAGAACACCACGGTGCGCCGTGTCGACGCGATGCGGATCCAGTTGTCGATGATGTCGCCGACCAGCTGCGGCTTGTCCATCACCGGCCCAAGCTGCGACTCCATGTAGTCGCCGTCCGCATTCAACTTGATGTGCGCAAGGTCCGGCTTTGTCGGCGCGTAGTATCTGGCCGGAACGAGCCATCCCATGTCAGTCAGCTCGGCAACGGATGGGCCAAGGACGAGGTCATCGTAGACCTCGATCAGCCCGCGACCATCGCCTCGTGCAGGCGTAGCGGTGAACCCGATGAGGATCGCATTCGGGAACATGTCGATGATGTCCTGCCGCGTCTTGCTGATCGAGAGATGCGCCTCGTCAACGATCACCATGTTGAATGCAGGGATCGCGATCTTCTGCTTGCGCACGGCCCGGGCGTGCAGCGTATCGAACGATGCAACTTGCACGTCGAGGAAGAGCATCGGCTTCACGTTGGCCATGATGATGCCGGCATGCACGCCGCACTTCGCGAGCGACTTGTGCATCTGGAAAATCAACTCTCGGCGCGGCGCAAGGGCGAGAACCTTCTTGCCCTTTTTCACCGCGCTTCGAATCATGTCGGACATGATGGCGGTCTTGCCGCCACCGGTTGGGAGCTGGACCACAGGACTGCGTTTACCAGCGCGAATCGAGTTACGAATCGCGTCCTGTAGATCGGACTGGTAGGGTCGCAGAACTAGGTCAGCCATCACTCCTCCCGTACTTCTTGGCCAGCTTCATCAATACGGCTTCGAGCTTGCGGCGTGGATAGCTGCGGCCTGTGCGCACTCGCCAGATCGTTGCCGTGTACGTGTCCATGCCTGTCGCGGCAGACACCAGCTTGGCGATCTCCGCGTCCGTCTTTCCGTTGTTCCGCATCGCGATGATCGCTGTGCGCGGCGTGTCGCTTGGTGCGACCGGGATCTTCATTTTCATGCTGCTCCTTGTAGTTGTAGCGGCCGTATCGTTGCACGTGCAATTTATCATTGCAACAGTTGCATTGCATCTCGCGGCATGGGAAGATGGCGTTGTCAAAGGAGAACGAAATGAAAGCACGGATCAAGCAACGAATCTTCATCGACCTCGACGGTGTCTGCGCGGACTTCAATCGCGCGCTCGCCGAGACGGGCATGGAACCGGACGAGTTCAGGTTCGCGCCGGGAGCCTACCTCAACCTTCACCCAATCCCGGGCGCGATCGACGCGGTCAACAAGCTCGTCGCCACCGGCAACTACGAGATCTTCTTCGCGACCAAGCCGCCGACCGGTGTGCCGGATGCCTACGCCGACAAGGTTCGTTGGGTGATGAAACACTTCTACGACCTGCGCAAGCGGATCATCATCACGCCCGACAAGGGCCTGCTCGGAAGTGAGAACGACATCCTGATCGATGACCGCCCGCACACCGCAAACTGTCTCGAATTCCCGGGCAAGTTCATCTTCTTCACGGACTGGGAAAAGACCCTTCAACAGATCGGTATCTAAAAAAGGAGATTGTATGTTCGGATTCCTCAAGCCCTCACCCCCGCCGACACCGGCACAACCCAAGGAAATACCCATGAACGAAACGAAAAAGAAAAACCCGAAGCGCCTCTACGCCGTCAACGAAGTGTCGACCGGAAAGAATTATCTGGTCGAGGCTTTCTCGCAAGCCGGTGCCCGCAACCACGTCGCGCGCAACGCATTCACTGTCTCGATCCCGACCAACATCGAGGCGTTCAAGCTGGCTCAGGCCGGCGTGAAGATCGAGGAAGCCGACGCACCGGAGCAGCTCGACATTCTCGAAGACGGTCTCACTCCCTGAGACTAGCGTTCGCAACAATGTCCCGGCTCAATTCTGGGCCGGGATGCAAAAAGGAGAGGAACATGAAAGGCAACATCGCACAGGTTCAACAGCCGCAGATTCCGGCCATCCGTCACGAGAACGTGACCCCGCCGATGCTGGTCAGCATTGCCCTGCAGCAAGGCGCTGACATCGACAAGCTTTCGCAGCTGATGGATCTCGCAATGAAGTGGGAGGCCAACGAAGCGCGCAAGTCGTATCACTTGGCCATGTCTGAATTCAAAGCGCAGGATCTCGGCATCGAGAAAGACAAGCGCGTCTACTTCAAGGGCAAGGACGGCAAGCCGGACACCGAATTCTTCCACGCGACGCTCGGCAATGTCGTCGCCACGATCACCCCTGCCCTCGGCAAGCACCAGCTCTCGCACTCGTGGGACGTCAAGCGCGAAGGTGATCGCGTCTACGTTACCTGCCGCCTGTCCCACGCCATGGGCCACAGCGAGTCGATCACGATGGACGGCCCGCTCGATACGACTGGCTCGAAGAACAACATCCAGTCCCTCGGCTCGACTGTCACCTACCTCGAACGCTACACGTTGCTCGCGATCACCGGTCTGGCCACGCGCGATCAGGACAACGATGGCGCTGAAGGCACCGGTCCGGTGGTTGAGTACGTGACGCCGGAACAGCTGGAGACGCTGCACAATCAGGCATCCGCAGCTGGCGTGGACATGCCGAAGTTCCTCGCCTTCTTCGGCATCGAACAGCTCGGAGAACTGCCGCTGAAGCGTTACAGCGAAGCACTGACCGCGATCCGCGCCAAGGCCAAGGTGAACGCGAAGAAGGAGGCATCCAATGTCGCTTGAGATCTTCACGTTCGAACAGGGCAAGCCCGAGTGGTTCGCCGCTCGGGCCGGCATCCCGACCGCTTCCGAGTTCGACACCGTCATGGCCAAGGGCCGCAGCGGTGGCGGGCGTGGCGAGACCAGCAAGAAGTACATGCGCACCCTGTTGGGTGAGCTGCTGACCGGGACCGTGCAGGAGAGCTACAGCAACGCGCACATGCAGCGCGGCACGGCGATGGAACCGCAGGCCCGCGAGATGTATGCGATGCTGAACGATGACGCCGACATCAAGCAGGTCGGCTTCATGCGCAACGGCCGCAAGGGTGCAAGCCCTGACTCGCTGGTCGGCAACAACGGCTTGCTGGAGATCAAGACGAAGATGCCGCACCTCCAGATCGAGGTCTTGCTCGCCGGTACTTTCCCTGTCGAACACAAGGCACAGGTGCAGGGCCAGCTCTGGATCGCCGAACGCGAGTGGTGCGACTTCATGTCGTACTGGCCGGGGCTTCCGCCGTTCATCACCCGCGTGTTTCGAGACGATCAGTACATCCGTGGTCTGGCTGTCGAGATCGATCTCTTCAACATGGAGATGGACGACATGCGGGCGAAGATCGAGTCCATGTCGTAGTTGCATTGCAACGCGCGGTGTTGGATAATGAAGGCTGAAAAAGGAGAGAGCCATGAACGAACAGTCACTGATTCCGATCGAAACGATCAACGCCGTTGAAGTCTTCACAGGCACCGCGCTGAACGAGTTGCTGGAGAAGATCCGCGCCGAGGTCGCAACCATTGTCCCCGACGTGTCGACGGTTGCCGGCCGCAAGGACGTAGCGTCTACCGCATACAAGGTCGCCCGGTCCAAGACCGCGATCGACGATGCCGGCAAGGAGCTTGTCGCCGAGTGGAAGGCCAAGTCGGCCGAGGTCGATGCCTCGCGCAAGAAGGCCCGCGACTACCTCGACAAGCTGCGTGACGAGGTCCGCGCCCCGCTCGACAACTGGGAAGCGGAGCAGAAGCGCATCGAGGACGAGCGCCGCGCTGCCATCGAGCGCGAGCATGCGGCGGCGGAAGCGGAGGCCGCATGAAATCCGATTACCGCATGGAAAACA
>ERZ869921.1131-NODE-1131-length-12168-cov-4.959878_pt1 | contig 12168 bp, 11 predicted proteins | sample MGYA00579310_ERZ869921 | MGnify/ENA primary metagenome ERZ869921 (study PRJEB32216, sample SAMN09231816) | wastewater metagenome | place: USA: Maryland | collected 2016-06-21 | study: EMG produced TPA metagenomics assembly of the PRJNA472060 data set (Reclaimed...
CGCCGTCGCGTTAGCTCCGCTGGTGAAGATGCTGTCGAAGCCCGAACGGCAGTACGCCATCGGCTGCGATGTTGCTGCCGGGCCGTGCGTCACGTCGATAGGACCGATAAGACTTCCAAATCACATGAACGTGTTTATCGACACGACCGGCGACATCTACAATTGGGGCCGAACCTACGGACCGTATTCGATTAGAAGCGTGGATGGTGTGATTACTATCGAGACCACCCGCACAGAGGAAGCGTGATGCCGTCCGTCAACAGTAAAGACCGCGCCGAGCAGATTGCCGACGCCGATCGGATTATCGCCGACCACTCGGATCTCTTTGATGGCTGGCTGGAAAGCCAAGGACTCACGGTTGACCAGGCCGCCGCCTATTCGTGGGGGCCGCTGACGAGCTCGCTGCGGTCCTCTGGAAAGCTCCCGCAGGCGGAGGCGTGGATTACTGAGCAGCAGTCGCTCATGGTCGAGATGGGCGTCACGACCCGTAAAAGGACGGCCGGTGAGATTGCGCGGCGGTTCCTGGCGGCGAAGATGGAGGGCGTTGAGGGGACGGCCCGGCCGATGAAGAATCAGGTCAAGTACCTCTCCCACCTGCCGGTTCACTACGTCTGGGCGGGGTTGCACCCTGATTTTATTCCGTTGCCGGAAGAGGCTGAACTGTTTCAATTCGCCCCTGCGATGTACGCGGTCCTCAAAGAGGTGCGAGGGCAATTGAATGGCGAGTCGGCAAAAAAGGTGCAGGTAATACTCAACGCACTGGAGTTAGGTGAAAGTCGACGCCAGAAGCGGGCGGACGAGATCAAGCGATACGAGCGGAAGTGCCCGGCGCCGAATCAGATGGCGATCAACATGCTGTTGAGTTGCCAGTTGGACAAGACGGCGCGGAAGGATCTGTTCAAAGAGACGAACAACTTCACCCGGGACGAGCGGAAGAAGGTGAAGACGGTGAAGACCGAGGAGGAGAAAGAGGAGGACCGCGCGTGCGATGACATTGACGCGGAGATCGAGCGACTTTCAGCCAAAGTGAGGACGTGATGCTGTCGAAAATTAAGCGCAAGTGGTCACAATTCAGGTGGCAGTTAATTCCAATTGAGAAGCGGATAGCGATCGTTGAAGAGCAGGAAAGGGAATACCAATCCCCAGAAAATCGTGCCGCGAGGTGGGATGCGTTTTGTGATGAACACGACACAGACACCGTAGGAGAAGTAATTCGGGTTCGCTGGAGCAGTGAGTCGCATTGCCAACGCTGGCTGGCCGCGCGGGGGCTGAGTGGTAACGAGCGAGCTGCAGATGTCTTCGGCCCTACGGAAAGGCGTCCAGTTCCAGAGTGGTTCGACAGGCTCGGTGGATCTTTTTAACCGTTCCGGCGTTATAATAGCCAGCGAATCGCCTTGCATCCGAACATTGAATGCAACGCTGGCCTATCGGTGAGGAAATTCGCTACGACGGGACGGTCCATCCTTTGGTGGCCGCGCTCCCGTTCTACCATCTTGTCCCCAAAGACCCTCTGGAGCACTTGAAATGGCGGCTGGAAGTCCGCCGCAAGTGCCAATCGAGCAAGACGTGGCGGGCGAAGATGCTCGACATGAGCTCGGAAGACGCGCTCTTCTGGATCAACACGTTTGTGTGGATCAATGAGCCCCGCGAAGGCGAGACGGACGAGTACGGGAACGAGATTTACGGCAAACTCCCGTTCAACACCTGGCGTCACCAAGACCCGGTCATCGCCGCGATCGACGCTTACTTCGGCCGCCGGCATATTGTCGAGAAAAAGGCCCGTGCTCAAGGCGCTTCGTGGAAAGTGCTGGCCAAATACGCCCATGCGTGGCGGTTTCGCAAGCTCTGCAATCTCGGCATGGCGTCCGAGACGATGCAAAAGGCCGATGATTCCAAGCGGCAGGGCTCGCTGGGCTACAAATTCGACTTCATCCTGAAGAATTTGCCGCCCTGGATGCTCCCCAAGGGGTTTGATTGGGACAGCCACCGCCTGACCACCTCGCATTCGTGGACGAATCCCGAGAATGGGGCGGCGCTCTACGCCGAAAGTGCGACCGAGAACCTGGGCCGGTCCGATCGGTTCACCAGCTTCTTTCTCGACGAGGCGGGATTCTTCCCCAACGGCTATGACCGCAAGGCGGTGGTCAATCTGCTGCAGACAACCAACCAGATTCTCCTGATTTCGTCGTCAAATGACACGGATACGGAGCATTACCGTCGGTGCGAGAATCCGGGAGAGTGGCTGACGACCGTGCTGGCGTGGTGGGATAACCCCGTCCATCGTCGCGGACTATATCGAGGGAGTCGCGGGAAGATCGAGTTCCTAGACCCGGACCACAAGTACCCGGACGGCTATCGGTTCATTGATGACGGCCGGTTGCGGAGCGAATGGTACGACAAGAAGTGGATCGAGGCCGACAATCCGCTGTTGGTCGCGCGAGAGCTCGACATGGACTTCGGCGGGGCGACAGGCAAGCCATTCGACCCGTCGACGATCGAGCGACACAAGAAGCGGTGTATCGAACCGATGATGCGGGGCGACCTGGTGGTCAGCGATCCGGCGGATCTCAAGCAATCGGAGTTCCTGCAGGACGATCGCGGGTACGTCAAGCTCTGGATTCCGCTGTTGGGCGGGAAGCCGCCGCGGGGCAGGTACGTTTTTGGCTGCGACATCTCAGCCGGCACGGGCGGTTCGTCCTCAAGCAACTCCGTGGCGATTATCCTGGACGCCGCGACGGGCCGGCAGGTAGCGGAGGCGGTGCGCAACGACCTGCCGCCCGTGCAGTTCGCCAACTTCGTGGCCGCCCTCTGCTACTGGTTCGGCTGGGACGGGACGTTGCCGCTGTTGAACTGGGAGCGAAATGGCATCGGGTCGGGCTTTACCCAGCAGATCGTCGATGAGATCCGCTACGGAAACATGGCGATGCAGGGGGCTTCTGAGGAGTTTCGCCGCTTCGCCAAGGTCGGCGATCTGCCCGGCTACCACAACTCGAACACGCTGGAGACGATGAGGCCGCTGATCGTGGCGCTGGAGAACGATCGGGTGGAGATTTGTTCGCTGGCGCTGGTGCTGGAGTGCGGGGAATACCAGTTTGTCGAGGGGACGCGGTCGAAGATCGAGCACCCCAAGAGCCGATCGGGATTCGACGCGTCGGAACAAGGCGAGAATCACGGCGACCGGGCGATCGCTGCAGCGTTGGCCGTGCGGTCGATGAACGCCAGGCCGGCGCCGAAGACTGTTGAGAGCAAGTGGGACCAACTCTCCAAGGCCCCTGAGGGGAGCGTCGGGCGCCGCATGTACGAAGCCCTCACCGCCGCCTCGGACCCGATGTCCTGTGAATGGTAGTTGACTTAAACGGTCAGCTTTGCTAATAATGCTCACAGAACCGGCGAGTGAATCCGCGCGCGTTCCCTCTGAAAGCATTCTGCTTGAACGTGCGACGCCTTGAGACGTCGGTAAAGCAGCACTTCAAAGCGCTGGCTCCGCACCGAAAGTCTCGCGAAAAGATTCTGCGGGCGTATGCCGGCAGTCTCTACCCCGGACGAGCCCACCGCAAGGAGATCATCAATCTCCTGCGCCAAGCGGTGGAAGCTCAGACGATCACCCTCGCGGCCAATAATCCGCGATGCTTGGTGACGACTCACGATGCGCGTCTGCGGGGATTCGCTGAGCACATGGGCCGGGCGGTCGATCGCTACTCGGCCCGAATGCACCTGCAGGAAACGCTGGAGGATTTCGCGCGTAATGCGTTTTTCGGGCTGGGGATCGCCAAGGTCTGCATGAGCGATTCGTCGGCCGTCGTCATGGAGGCCGACGAGTGGATGGACCCGGGCTACCCGGCCTGCCTGAACGTCTCGCAGGATCATTTCGTCTGGGACTCCAGCGCGACCGAGATGCGTGGCATCGCGTTCGCCGCCGACCGATACCGGGTTCGATTCCAGGACGTGGTCGATGACGTGCGATTCGACTCGAAGGTCCGTAAGGCCCTCAAAGAGAAGGGGCCGGAATGCTTTAGAAGCCAGAGCGAGGGGGCAGCCTCGATCTCTTCGACCGACGAGAGCACGGAAGACCACGAAGATTACCTGTGGCTCGCCGACGTGTTCCTTCCAAAGGATGGGAAAATCTACACCTTCCCGGTCGACGGGGCGTTTGGATTCACCTACCAGACGCCAATCTCTGAGGTCATGTGGGATGGTTCTGAGTCCGGACCGTACCACTACCTGAACCTCGGCCCCGTCCCCGACAACTGCTACCCCAGCGCACCCGGACTGGCGCTGAAGCTACTGCACGAACTGGTCAACTCGAACTACAAGAAGCTCGAAGACCAGGCCAAGCTGCAGAAGGAAATCAATCTCGTCGTTTCTTCAAACGTCGACGATGGCGAGAAGATCCGCAAAGAGCCGAACGGAGGTTACGTCGTCGTCACCAACGCCAACGCGGTCATCCCGTCGCGGTTTGGCGGACCCGACCAGAACTTGTTCTCGTTCACCCTGAACGCCATCGACCAGTTCAAGGTCGGGGCCGGCAATCTCGAAAACCAACTCGGCCAAGGGGCTCAGGCCGACACGCTCGGCCAGGAGCAGATGATCGGCGCCGCGGTCGGGACGATCAAGGGATTCTTCCAAGCCCGTTTCGGCAGCGCCGTCGAGAAGATCATGCGCGAGATCGCGCGGCTGCTCTGGCAGGATCAACTCACGTCGATTCCCGGCTCGCACACGATCCCCGGAACTCGCATCACGGTCGACGATAGCTGGCTCGGGGCGCTCGAAGAAGATTCGCGCCCCACGAAGATCGTTAAGGACAGCGACGGAAACGAGCAGGAAGTCCCCGCCGACTTCGACGACTTCGACGTGATGATCGACCCCTACTCGATGCGATACCAGTCGCCGGAGCAGCGTTCCGGTCGCATTCGCGCCACGTTCCAGGAGATCGTCGCCGGCGCCCCGATCTTCGCGACTCAAGGGGTGCAGCCTGACGCGATGGCGTACCTCACCAAGCTGTCTCGTTACGAGAACATGCCCGAGTACCTGGAACTCGTCACCGCCAACAATCCGCCGGTCGACATGGGCCAAGGCGGAGGGGCTGGGCATCAGGCCCAGAAAGAGTACGTCCACCGCAGCGTTTCCAGCGGCGGCGGGAATCCTGGTCAACAGCAGGCGCAGATGATGAGCGCGCCGGGAGACGCCGCATGAGACGCATCTACGCCTTCCGAAACGGACGCATGGTCGAGGTGTCGAAGCCTCGCCAACCCAAGCCAAGCTGCTCGGCGATCTGCTCGAAGAAGCCGTGGCGCAGCGTCGGCATGGCGCCGAGCAGTCCGTCGCAACTCGCTGAATACAACAAGAAAGCCGTCCACGGCCGCTATCTCGTCGACAACGGCCAAACGTACTACGAAGCCGACAGCCGAGCGGGCCGCGCAGCCGAGATGCGGAACCGTGGCATGTTCGATCGTGACGCGTGTTACGGCGATCACTCTGGGAGTTAACTCGTGTCTGAAGAAAACGCAGATCCGCAAGTCGAAGCCGAAGTGACCGAGGTCGCCGAAGTCCCCGCCGTGGAGAGCGCGGACGATCGGGCGGCGCGGTTCAATGCGGCGATCAATGGCGAAGAGAAGCCCCGCGACGACGAGGGCCGCTACGCCAAAACCGAACAACCTCCGGCGGATGACCCATCCCCGTCAGAGGAGTCTGTTGCCGTTGACCAACAGGTCAGCGAAGGGCCATCCCCGTACCTGCTCGAAGCCGCGAAGGCATTTCTCGATGACGAAGACATCGAGGCGTGCCAGAGCGACCAAGAACTGGCGGCTGCGATCCGGGTGGCCAAGCGATTCCAGACCCCGCAATCAGCGGAAACCGACGAGCAACCGCCCGCCGCTCCGTTTGCGTTCGAGTGGTCTGATGAGGACGTGCCGAAGGACGACCCTTACCGGAAGGAGATCGAGCGGGCTTTTGCTCACTTGCTCTCCAATCAAGAGATCCTGGCGAAAGCGGAACTTGAGCAGCGCGAACGTCTCACGTCGCGCGAATCGCTTGAGATGCAAGCTCGCGAGGAAGCGAATCAAAAGCAGTTCGACAAACTGCTGGACGAGGCTGCGATCGAAGGGTTTGGGAAGTCGGACAAGTACGTCGCCGGCAAGTCGCCGGAATGGCAGCGTCGCAATCAAGAGTACGCGACCTACGCCAATCTGACCCAGTTGGGATTCACGCCGGAGCAAGCCATCCAGGCGATCGCTCTCAAGGCGGGGAAGCCCGTTCAACAGCAACAGCAACAACCGCCAGCGAAGAAAGACGCGCTGCTCAAGCAATCGAAGTCTCGATTGGGAGGAGGCCCGAGCCGACCGCTCGCCTCGCCCCCGCCGAGCCGAGAAGAACGCTGGGCCGAGCGGATGAACACGCTTAATTAGGAGTAAACCATGGCCGTTAATTCTGGCATTCTCGACATCGTCAACACGCACGTCGAGGACTTCATGCCCGACGTGTGGAACGACGCTTCGCGCGACTTCAACAACAACTTCGTCGTCCAAGAGTTTTTCAAGAAGCGGATGGAAACCGGCCCCGACGCCGTGACCTTCACGCACAACTTCAAGGTCGACGAGTCGGACAACACGGTCGCGACCGAAATCTACGACACCGACTCCCTGAACCGCATCAACTTGTCGGCGAAGGGCTCGGTCGAGTACGCCCTGCAGAAGACCCACTACACCTACGACGAGCGCGAGGCCGGCGTCGACACGAGCGACAAGACGCAGATCCTCAAGCATCTCGATATGCAAGCCGCCGACATGATGGACGGGTTTGCAAAGAAGAACAACGAGTGGTGGTGGACGCTGCCGACCTACCCGAACTCCACGAACGCCAAGCCGTGGGGCGCCCCGTACTGGGTCGTCAAGAGCACGTCGACCGCGGCGCAGGATTTCGGCTTCAACGGCTCGAACCCGACCGGCTACAGTTCCGTCGCCACGATCGACCGGACGGCCGCTCGCTACGAGAAGTTGAAGAACGGCACGTTCGTCTACGGCTCGCTGAACAACTCGGACGGATTGCGGAAGCTCGCTGACGCGATCAACAAGAGCACGTTCAAGGCGCCCTACGACAACAAGGGCGAGGCGAGCACCGAGCGTCGTTACATCCTGGTGAGTCACTACAACCCGTGGATGACCTACCAAGACCAGTTGTTCGGATCGAATGACAACGTCGGTCGTGACATGGGCAAGTACCGCAGCGATTCGTCGGTCGTGTTCCGCGGCATCGACTGGACGTGGGACTCGATGCTCGACAATTCGGACAGCCCGGCCTACGACTCGACCGAGCCGATCTACGGCTTCGACCTCAACTCGTGGCACTCGAAGAAGCGCGGCGGCTGGTTCATGAAGAAGAAGACGGTCGAGCTGACCAATCCTCACAACTTGATCGTCGTGTGGATGGACTCGATCTACAACTTCGCCTGCGAAAAGCCGCGCAACAACTTCGTGGGCCACAAGGCGACGACCTAGTCGCCGGCTCGATTTCCCTTTGATTCAATCCTGTTTAAGGAAACCAAATAATGGCAGATCACGCTTCCCCCATTGGTCCGAATTTTCTGACGAGTCAGACGGCGGACCCGGGGCTCACCCCTCGACTGTGGCGCGGCATCGACCGCTCTCGCGGCGCGACCGACCCGATGAACGGGTTTTTCCACGTCGAACGCGGCCAAGGCGGCGTTGGGGCGTTTACCTCAACGCAGGCTACCGCCGGCACGGCGTTGTTTATCGCCAACCCGACGACCGGCCTGGGCAGCGTCTTGGAACTCGACAGCAACTCGACGACCAACACGCAGGGTATCCAGGTGCAGTATCCCGGACTCGGCGTCAATCCCAAGGATGGCATGGTCATCTGCTGGGAAACGATGATGCAGGGCAAGGACATCGCCACGGCCCCGGAGATTTTCTTCGGCATGTGCTCGCTTGACACGACGATCATCGCGTCGGGCGCCATGTCGGCCGCTGACTGGATCGGCTTCCTCGACGTTGCCGGCGGTGCGACGTGCGTGCCGAAGTTCGGCGTGGAGGACGGGTCGCAGGACATTTCGGCGACCACGGCTCACACGCTTGTCGACGGCGACGTGACGACCGATGGCACCGCCTGGTTCCGCGCTGGCTTCCGCTGGGAAGTTGGTACGAGTCTGGAGGCGTACATCAACGGCACGGAGCTCGACACGAGCGACGTGGCCGAGACGAACGCCCCGGACGGTCACATCGTCTGCTCGTACGTCTTGCAGTCGAACGGCACGACCGACCCGATCGCGCTCGTGGCCTACACGGCGTTCGGCTACTCGCAGATTCGGTAGTTCACTACGGCCGGGCGGCGACTTCCGCCGCCCGGCGTTTCTCTCTCATGCGGTGGATCATGGCTGCTGACAATCGTGATGTTGATTCAGGAACCCGCTCGTACATGACGCGGTACGGCGTTGACTGGAAAGCGGATGCGTTCCGCGAGGAATACTTCGCTCGCCGCGACTTCTGGGCAAAGGTCCAGGGGAACGGAATGCTCCCCGAGGGCGTGTTGCAGGACATGGCCTTTCGCCACAGCGACGAAGGGAAGGCATGGCAGGCGTCAATCGAGCCGGAAAAAACAACCAAGAAGGGCGCTAAAGCCGCTTAATGGCCGCCAACTCGCTAGCCGTCGCCTATACGACCCTGCAAGACGAAGTGCAGCGCGCCCTCGCGTGGCGTAAGGCGTCGGGCAGTTGGTCGTCGATCCAGTCGGGGGACTTTGCCGCCGGTCTGGCCAGTGCGCTGCGGTGGGCGTACTACCCGCCAGTGTTGGGGGGGGAGTCGGCTCCCCACATCTGGAGCTTTATGAGCCAGGTGGGAACGCTTTCGATCTACGCACCATACGCTACGGGCACGATTACCGTGGCGGCCGGCGTGATGACGTTGGCCGGCGGAACGTGGCCAACCTGGACGGCGGCGGGAGACGTGTGGATCTCTGGCGTGCGGTACTCAGTGAACACGAGAAGCAGCGGGTCGGTCGCCACGCTCAACGACACGTCGGTAACGGCCGCGGCTGGCACAACCTACGAACTGATTCAGCACTACTACGAGCTCCCCGCCGACTTCGGTTCGCTGATCGGCGACGGCTTTGGATACTCACGACACGAGACGATGGGCGGTTCGCCGATCCGCAAGGCGACGGACATTGCGATTCGACTGGCCGACCGCGACTACGGGTCGACTGGCTGGCCGGAATGGTTCTCACTGGGCTACGTCGCCCCCAGCGGTTCGGATGACGCGCGGCAGCAAGTGCAGTTCTTCCCGATCACCAGTGAGAACCGCACGCTCGAATATCGCTATGAGGTGATTCCGCCGCTGCTCACCGGATCGAGCGGGCTGATCTATCACCATGGCGGGCCGTGGATGGGGGAATTGATTCTCTCGGCCACGATCGCGGAAACGATCAAGAAGGTCGACGGCCATAGCCCGCGCTACGAAGCGGCGCACGCCGACCGGATGGAGCAATTGAAAACCGCTGTCGGATACGACCGCCGTACTAGCGCCGTGGAGTCGCTGGGGATGGGCGCCGGCCTGTGCAGCGATTCGATGGAAGAAGTTGTTTACGACCTTCGGCGGGACATTCCGCTGGCAAACATGAACTTTAACGTATAGGGGCCAAGCATGAGTCAGCCATCAAACATCAATCAGCATCTCGGAGAAGCCATTCGGCTTAGATTTGCGGTAGGGTTGAATCCTGGAAGTGGTGGAACGCTAGACCTTCAGGGTAAGAGCGACATCTGCTTCGAGCTTTCGGCTGGAACGTACAAGCTACCCAACGGCACTCCCAAGGGTGTGTCGGCGATGATCTTCGCCACGGGCGCCGTGGTTCTCACAAATGCCGCTGGCACGCACGTCGTGAGCATTGCTAGCGGCAAGTCTGCCACGCTTATATCCTCGTCTTCCACGAGTTGGATCGTGGGCGGCGGATTCAGAACTGCCGGCTTGATCGACTTGCCGCTGACTAGCTGGCGTGAGGTCGTGTCCAACGACATCGCCGCCCTGGGGACTGCCGGCACTACTGGATCGGGCGGCGTCTTGGCGACGGACACCACGCCGACCTTAGAGACGGTCAACGGCGATACGGATAGTCAACTCCGAGTCCTCTGGGCTGCCGGTAATGCTCACGCACTGATGAATCAGTTGACAATTCCGCCCGACTTGGACGTGACGCAGCCAATCGTCCTGACGATGCGTGGCGCGATGGCTGCTTCTGCCGACACGCCCGCCATGGACGTAGACGCCTTCTTCGACGAAGGGGACACGAAGGTCGAAACGTCGACCTTCGGCTGGACGGCGACGATTGCGAACCGAACCGCCACCATCTCCGCGTCCGATATCCCGTCGTCGCCAACGACGCTAAGCATCGAGATAACCCCTGGAACGCACGCTACCGACGCGATGACGATGTACGCGAGCTACATCACGTACACCAGGAAGGTTATTTAGCCAGTGTTCACTTCATCACGCCCGGCATCTTCCAGTAAGTCGTGCCGGGCGTGATGACCCCGACATGCCCGTCCAAGAAACAGGCGAAGCGTTCTTCGTTATGACAGTCGAGAACATCGTACACGTTGACGATTCGCTCGGTTGGCAACTGCAATCGATCGATCATCACGGGCATTCGGGACAGTCCGCAGTATTGGCTGTAAGTTCCGGGGCCACGGAGTTCAAAGGCGGAGGGGCATTCATGTTGGAACGGAGCGACTGCGAAAATGGGAATGACCTCACGCCTACCCATGCGGCTGTGCATGTCTACAGCGTACTCGTGGAGGTTGTGCCGACAAGAAGCCGACCTCGCTGCTTCCCTAGCCGCCTGCACTGCCGGGAACAACAGTCCTGCCAGCAGGCCAAGGATGGCCACCGAGACGAGGAGTTCGACAAGAGTAAAGCCGCGTCGCATGGGCGCATTGAATCCACAAAAAGGCGCCCCGTCAATGGAAATCTCCTAATTTCACATTTTCTGGGGCGTTTCCACTAAGGTTGCCGTGCAATCCTACCGCACCATCACGATCGAGTTCCCGTTGGGCGGCCTGGAGCGGTCGACTGCCTACCAGTGGCAGAAGCCCTACACGACGGCCTTGTGCCTGAACGTCTTCCCCGTCGATCCGGCGACAAACCGGCTTCGCGGCGGCGTGCGTCCGGTGCTCAAACAACTCTCCAGCGGGGGGGCTCCCTACCACTGGACGAAGGTCAGCTACCTCGACACGACGGTCAAAGAAGGGATTCTCATTTGCAACGCGAATGGGACGTACTCGACCCTTGACGGCGTGACGCTCACCGAACGGATCGCCACCAATCCGGCGTCGACGTTTGCAAGCTGCGCCTACTACAACGGGATGGTCTACCAGGCGTCGAGTACCGCAGCGACGAGACAGGCAACTGCTCTTGGCGGATCGGAAGGGAACCTCGCCAACACCGGCGGCGGAACGGCCCCGACCAATTGCGGGCTCGTCTGGGTTCATCAGGACCGGCTAGCGTTGGCGGGCGACTCGTCGAATCCGCACCAGATGTACATGAGCGCGGTGGGCGATGCGACGAACTGGGATTACGCCGATGTGACCACGGGAGGTGCATGGACGAACACCGGCAGCGAAGGTGGGCAGTTAGGCGACTCGGTCGTTGCGGCGATCAATCACAACCAGAACGTCTCGCTGATTGGTTCGCTCCGTTCGATCTACGCGGTGGTCGGCAACCCGCGCGTCGGCGGCACGCGCCGCGTCTCTACGTCGATCGGACCGCTATCAAATAACGCCTGGTGCAAGGGCCTCGACGATTCCGGCGCCAACCACACTTACATGATGACGTACGACGGGCTCTACGTCATTCCGGCCGGCGACTACTCCAGTCCAGCCGGCATCTCGCGCAAGAAGATCCCCAACGAACTGATCGGCGTCAACCCAGCGGCCGGCGACAAGTGCGCCATCGGGTTCGATAGTCAGTGGAAGGGAATCTATGTCACGGTCGACCCAAACAGCGGGAGCGACGTGAACTACTTCTATCACATCCCCACCGATAGCTGGTGGCCGCTGGAGTTGCCGATTACCCCGCACGTCTACGCGACGTTTCCGGCGGTGCAGTCGGCCAGCACGAGCGCCATCTTGCCAATCGGTTCTGGCGGTTCGCTGCGTCAGTTCAA
>ERZ869921.1132-NODE-1132-length-12165-cov-5.655574_pt1 | contig 12165 bp, 15 predicted proteins | sample MGYA00579310_ERZ869921 | MGnify/ENA primary metagenome ERZ869921 (study PRJEB32216, sample SAMN09231816) | wastewater metagenome | place: USA: Maryland | collected 2016-06-21 | study: EMG produced TPA metagenomics assembly of the PRJNA472060 data set (Reclaimed...
ATCAAAGCGGCTCTCGGCATCTAATGGCATTTCTCAGTCTGGCGATCCCTCCCGGTGTGGTCAAAGGCGCGACGGCATACGATAGCCGTGGACATTGGTGGGACGCCTCGCAAGTGCGTTGGCGCGATGGCGTCATGGAGCCCATCGGCGGCTGGCAGCGTACTACAGGGACGGCGTTGTCTGGCAAACCGCGCGGCATGTATGGCTGGCGCAGCAACGCAGACCTTGCCTATGTCTGCGTTGGAACAGAAACAAAGCTCTACGTTTTGGAGGGCGGCGTTTATACGGACCGCACACCGGCTGACTTGTCCCCCTTTGATGCTGGCGGCGACGGCTTTGGCGTTGGCCCATATGGTGACGACACTTACGGGACGGCGCGGACGGGTGGCACAGGCATTCTTTTGCGGCAGCCTTTTTGGTCCTTTGCCAACTTCGGCGAAGACTTGCTGGCGGTATCAACCGACGATGGGCGCTTGCTGCGGTGGAGCCCGTCAGGTGTTGTGGGCGCGTTTAAGGAAAGTGGCTATGCCACGATTTCCAGCATTGCGCGCTCATCCAATGTTGTCACAGTCACTACATCGGCAGCGCATGGCTACGCGACAGGCTATCAAGTCACCATCCGAAATTGTGCCACAGCATCGTTCAATGGCACTTTTCAGAACATTACGGTCACAAGCTCAACAACCTTCACGTTTTCGCAAACGGCCAGTAACGAGTCGGATTCAACAGGGAATGTGACCCCCGCCACGCCGCGTGACAATAAGTCTGTTGTCGTCACGCCAGAGCGCCATGTCGTTTTGATTGGCGCTGGCGGGAGTCCGCGACGGGTTGCTTGGTCTTCACGCGAAGATGCGTTTGATTGGAATTACAGCAGCACAACCAATACGGCTGGCTATCTTGATCTTGATGCCAAATCGGAGTTGCTGACGGCGAAAAGCGTTTCTCAAGGCACGTTGATTTGGTCTGATCGCAACCTTTATCTGATGCGCTTTATCGGCCTGCCATTTATCTATTCAATAGAAGAAGTGGGCGAAGTAGACGCGCTGAACGGGACGGCGATTGCGACGTTTGGCGGGCGATCTGTCTGGATGACAAAGGACGGATTTGCTTATTATGACGGGCAATTAAAGCCATTGGCTTCATCGGTAGGCCGTTATGTCTTTAATGATATGGACCCGACCTATGGCCCGACCCGCGCCTTTGCTTCGGCGCACGGCATTTACCCCGAAGTCTGGTTCTTCTATCCGTCTAATGGCTCTGAGGAATGCGATAAATACGCGATCTGGAATTACCAAGACAATTGGTGGTCCATTGGGTCATTGTCGCGTTCAGCTATGATCCCGGCTGGCACGCTCAAATACCCCTACATGGCGACGGTAGCTGGCAATGTTTATGAGCATGAAAGTGGATGGACTGACGAGGGTAATTCCCGTGTCGGCCAGATTTACTGCGAAAGCGGTGTCCTAAACCTCGCCGACAGTGAGCGGGAATTGGCCATCATGCAGGCCATTCCAGCGTCTGGCACAGGCACGCAAACGCTGAAAGCTCAGTTCTACTCTCGGCAGACTACGGGCGGCGCAGAGCGAACTTACGGGCCTTATAACACGCGATCTGACGGCTATATGGATACGCGCGTACAGGGCCGCGACATCCGCATTCGAGTGTCTGGCAACAGTGACAGCCAATGGTCGGTTGGAACATGGCGCTTGAAATATAAGGAAGGCGCACGTCGATGATTCTCCTTGCTACGCCTCCCAATAATTATGAGCAGAGCTGGGCTTCTCTTGTCGTCCAGCAAATCCAGCAAGCGTTTGGCTTTTGCGTCAAGTCTAATGAAGCGGCTGGCCGCGTTATCCTTCGGTCGCCTGATGGCCAAGTTTGGGCGATAACTGTGGACAATAGCGGCGCGCTATCAGCAACGGTGATGGATGGTTCTGAGCGTTAAGCAGAAACTGGCAAAGGCTTTGGCCGTCGCCGGGGACGCCTACACCTTAGATGACATTTTGCACGAAATTGAAGAAGGCCGGATGCAATCCTTTGCAGAAGGCGAAAGCTGGGTTGTCACGCAGATCATTGATTTTCCGCGCAAGCGGTATCTAGAAATCGTTTTCGCGATTGGCAATCTGGATGAACTAAAAGGCATCTATCCGCGCTTAGAACAATTTGCCCGCGACAACCTTTGCGACGGGATGCGTGCCTTTGGTCGTCAAGGATGGATGCGGCAGTTTGAGATTGACCGTGCAGGATGGGTTGAGACAACCCGCACCTATATTAAAGAGTTCTGATTCATGAAAACGTCTGACGCTGGCATTGCTCTCATTAAACGATGGGAGGGCGAACGGCTGACTGCGTATCTCTGTCCGGCAAACGTCTGGACGATTGGTGTCGGCCATACGGCGGCTATGGGCGATCCAAAGCCTGTGTCGGGCATGAAGATCACGGTCAATGAATCCTCGGCCATTCTGCGCCGCGATCTGGCCCGTATTGAGAAGGATGTTGAGGCGGCGGTGACCGTTCATCTCAATCAGCGTCAGTTTGATACGCTTGTGTCCTTTGTGTTCAACGTGGGGATTGGAGCCTTCCGCAAATCAACCTTGCTGAAGCGGTTGAATGCCAATGACTATGATGCCGTTCCGTCTGAGTTAATGAAATGGACGCGCGTTGATGGTCAGGTCAATCAAGGATTAGTTAACCGGCGCAAGGCAGAAGCCGATTTCTGGCGTGGCGCTCCGACCGATCAGAAGCCTGATGGGGCTATGGTGCAGAAGGTTGATGCACCCCGTAAGATGCGCCAATCAAAAGAAGGCAATGCGGCGCTGGTGACAGGCGGATTGGCTTCATTGTCAGCAGCCAATGATGTCGCGCGACAAGTAAAAGACACGGGTGATACGGTTACGAGCCTGCTTGATTTACTCAAGAATCCAAGCTTCGTCACCCTTGTTGTGATTGTAATTGCGGCGGCGGCAATCTGGTTTTGGCGCAAGCAGCGCATGGACCGGGACGGATATTGATGCCGCTCTTCCCGCTTCTGTTCTCGCCCATTGGCCGGTGGCTGACGATTGGCGTCTGTCTGATGATGCTCTGTGTTGGGGCGTACTTGAAAATCCAGAAGGACGCGGCAGATCGCGTCATTTCCCGCCAGCAAATGCAAGACATGAAGAGGCTGCAAAATGCGTTGGACGCTGATGAGCGCACTCGTCGCCTGCTCGCTGACCCTGACGGGCTGCGCGCAAACGATGGTTTCCGGCGAGACTGAATGCAGCGTATGGCGACCCATTCGATGGTCTTCGCAGGATACAGCGGAGACGATTGTGCAAGTGAAGGTACAGAACGCGCGGCGCGCGGCATGGTGCAAGGACTGAATAGCATGGACGATACGCGCGAACGAATTGTGGCCTTGGAAGTCAAGGTGGATCACCTCTCTGATCAGCTTCGGCAGGCTTCGAGAAAGTTGGATGACATTCACGAAGATTGGCAGGCCATGAAGGGGGCACGCTGGGTTCTTGTCGGTGTAGCAAGTGTCGCGGCCACGATCTCAGGTCTGATTGTTAAGTTTTGGCCGTTTGTAAAGTAAGGACCAAATAAATGGGCAATAGTGGCGGCGGTCAACAGACGCAAGTTTCCAAAATTGAGCTTCCTCCTTGGGTGAATAAGGCGTCCAAGGAAAATTACCAGTTTGCACAACAGGTGGCGGCGCAGCCCTATCAAGCCTATGGCGGGCAAACGGTCGCTGGCTTTTCACCGCTTCAATTGAGCGGAATGGAATACGCGCAGAACAATGTTGGCGCGTACCAGCCGGTTTATGATTACGGTATCGCGACAGCGGGGACTTCTGGGGCCTATCAGCCTAATCAAGTAAGGGCTGGCCAGTTTACGGATGCCAATGTCAACGCGTACATGAACCCCTATTTGGATCAGGTTGAGGGCAACGCGCTCCGCAACATCCAAGGGGCCACGCAGATGGCCGTGAATAAGATTGGCGACCAAGCGGCGGCGGCAAAAGCGTTTGGCGGGTCTCGGCAGGGGATTACTGAAGGCGTGACGATTGCGGAAGGAACCAAGCAGGCAGGCGATTTGAGCGCGAAGTTGCGGTCGGACGCCTACAACATGGCGATGCAACAGATTGGTGCGGATCAGAACCGCACTTTGCAGGCCGACTTGGCGAACCAAGGCGCGGGACTACAGAACGCGCAGCGCCAGCTTGCGGCAGCCCAAACGATGGCCGGTATTGCGGATCAAGGGAATGCGGCCTTGTCCGGCGATGCCATGAAGATGATTGCACTAGGGCAAATGCAGCAAGCTCAGGAACAAAAATATCTGGATGATGCGTATAGCCGGTTTGCGGAGGCACGCGACTATCCAAAGGAACAGTTGAATATCCTCCTCTCGGCTCTTGGCATGTCGCCCTATGGCAAGACGCAAACAACAACCCAAGACGCTCCCGGCACAAATTGGGGCGGCGTTGCCAGCGGACTTGGCAGTGCAATTCTTGGTTTTGCGATGATGTCTGACGAAGACATGAAAACGGATGTGCAGAAGGTCGGGAAAGACAAGGCTACGGGCCTTGATGTGTATTCATATCGCTACAAGGGCGATCCGAAGTCTTACCCGAAGGTGGTCGGCCTAATGGCGGATGATATTGAAAAGGAAATGCCGGGGTCGACGCAGGAAATGGCAGGCAAGAAAGCGGTGAAGTTTAATCCGGCAGTGCCGAAAAACCGCATTAAGAAAGCCTGATCATGGCAAACTACGCCCGCGTTGCAAATTTTGGCAATCCGCTTGAAGACGATTGGCAGCGAAAAAACCTAGTGACGGTTGTAGCCCCCAATGGGCAGCGGTTCGTTGTCCATCGTGATGCAGCCCCATCCTTTCAAGGTTTGTTGAACGATATTGGGGCGACAGGTTACGACATTAAGTCGGACGGTGGGTTCAACTATCGCAACATTCGTGGCAGCGATACGCTTTCCCAACACGCATTTGGCAATGCGATTGATATGAACTCTGCGACCAACGCATTAGGTTCAAGAAAAACAGACTTGCCAAGCAACGTGAGCCAAATGGCTGCTAACCGCGGCCTTGAATGGGGCGGCGATTGGAAATCTCGACCTGACCCTATGCATTTTGAGTGGACGGGAAAAGAGGTGACAACGGTTGGCTCACCAGCCGCTGACGGGTTTGAGATGCCAAGCCTGACGCCACCCGCGCCGCAACAGACAATGATCGCAGCAGCCGGAAGCCCCGCGCTTTCACCTTCTGCATCATCAACAGCGCCAAACGCTTCGTCCGACACAGTGAAGATTGCGGGCTACGATGTGCCGCGCTCCGGCATCGCAAGCCTATTGGAAGGCATTGAGAAAATTGGCGGCTCCGGCCAGCAACAACAGCAGCAGACGATGGCCCCGCCTACACTGGCGGCGAACGACCCGCTTGTGGCGGCGGCCAACCTTCTCCCTGAAATATATCGACGCCGCATGATTAGCGGTCTTCTGTGAGGCAATGATGTTTGGCTACAACAGTCCATTCTTTGACTTCCTGCGCTTGCGCGACCGTGAAGCGACATATGACCCGAATGCAATGACGCCAGCGTTTGGCAGTCCAGACACTTCGTTTGCCCCGCAAATGTGGGCAAGTGGTTCTCCAGCGGGTGACGACGGCGGGATTATGGGTGGTGGCGACAGCCTTGCGGCAGGCGCGGGCGGCTTATCAAAAGATCAAATCAGCGGCGGCCTTGCGGCAGCCAAAGGGATTGGGGCCGCGATCAACGCGTTTAGCGGCGGCGATCAGAAGCCAATACAAGCGCCGCGAATTGATGACAACTCAGCACAGATTCGGCAGCAAGCCGCTCAGATGTGGCAGCAAATGATGCAGAAAAAACCGCGAGGGCTAATCTAATGGGCATCCTTGATTTCTTTGGTGGCGGCTCAGAACAGCAAGCCGCATCGGCTCCAAACCCCTCAATGGTTGCTATGCGCGAACTGGGTATGCCGCAAAGTTTGATTGACGCTTATGCGGCTGAAGAAGAAAAGAACCGCCGTATGCAGGCCCTGCAAATGATTATTGGCGGTGTTGGCAATGCAATTTCTGGCTGGCAGGGTATGGCTCCAATATCCGCCCCGTCCCTTGGCGCGTCTAGCGGCGGCGGGGGCGGTGGTGCAGGCGGTATTGACGGTATTGTAGATCGTGCAATGAAGTTTTCACAATTGCGAGCGCAAGTGCAGGGGCAGCAGTCAGCCGCACAGCTTCGCCAAGCAATTGATAACGACCCACGTTTGACTGCTCAAGAAAAGATGCTGTTTAAGGCAAATCCTTCTGCCTACGACGATCTTGTGAAAGGTGACATCGCAAACCGCATTAAGCCCGGTGAGGTTGAAGTGCTTTTTGACCCTGACAAGCGCCCGATTGGCGCGTGGGACAAAAAGAACCAAAGGATGCTATCGCCAGATGAAATGGCGCAGAGAAACATAGCGCCCGCAACGGGAATGTCTCAAACAAAAACATGGGACATGGAAGACAGTCTCCGCAAAGAGCATACCGGCGCTGGCGAAACAAAACGCTATATGGAAGCTGATCCGATCTACCGTTCTATGGTCAAGAGCGCGCCAAACGATACAGGTGCGGCTGACCTTGACCTTGTGTACGGTATTGGCAAGATCATGGATCCCGGCTCGGTTGTTCGCGAGGGCGAAATGGTCATGGTCAATAGATCGTCGCCATTTGCCGAAATGCTGCAGGGCTACATCAACAATATCGCAGGCCAAGGCAAGCTAACGCCGGAAACCCGCGCACGCTTGCTTGAGATGGCGCGCACCCGCATGGGCGAATTGCGGTCGGCCTATGATGACGTAACTGGTGGCGTCACTGCCCGCGCCAAAGAGCGTGGTGTTGATCCGAAGCGCGTTGTCTCGCGGAATTATGACGTGCTACCAGACGCGCCTTTGTGGTCATCTAAGCAAGGTCAATGGGTTCCGCCTGATGCGTTTGTTGACCTTCGTGCAAACCCAACGCCTGACCGGATTCAAGCGTTTGATGAATTGTTTGGCGCAGGCACCGCTGCCCGTGTTTTGCGAGGTCGGTAATGAGCGACAATCCATTTCTCAAATACGTGAAGCCAAAAGACGAGAAGCCAAAGCCGCCAGAGCCGCCGCGCGAAGAAAACGCGGCGCAAAACCTTGCGCCTGCCTATGACCCCATGGGCGCGTATATGGGAACAGAGGCCGTTGCTGCGCCAATGGCCGACAATCGCTATGGCGAGGACGTTGGCAAGGCCGTCAGGTCTGTAATGCGCGGCACAGACGCGGTTGTTCGCGGTGCGGCGGATACTCTGTCGCTTGGCTCTATTGACCGCCTATCAGCGGCTCTTGGTGCGGCTACAGGCATTGGCGGGGAGTTTGGCGAGTATTCAAAAAACCTTGAAACCCAACGTGCCGCATCGCGGGCTGACCAAACAGAGCGTGGCCCTTTGCGCCTTATGGGGCAGATTGGGGGCGGCGCGGTTGGCCCAGCAAAGGGTTTGCGGTTTTTCCAAAACGCAACCACGCTTCCCGGTCGCGTAGTCGGCAGCGGTATTGGGGGCCTCTCGGCTGGCTTACCATACGGGTATTTTTCTTCTGAATCTGACCTCAACTCAATGGCTGCCCTTGGAGATGGCGCTAAGGGTGCCGTGACCGGCGCTGTTGTCGGAAGTGCGGTGCCTGTTGTTGGCAATGCTATTGGGAGGGCCGTTGATTTTCTTCGCAACAGAACTTCGCCGGATGCGTTCTCAAGCCTCCCCCGCGTCACGCAGCGCAATGTTGAGCAAATCTCCCGGGACATGGACTTGGCCCGTGTCCAATCGGAAGCATCACGCCTTGGGCCAAATGCGATGTTGGCAGACGTATCGCCTGACATGCGTTTGGTGGCTCAGAACGCGGCCACCCGCCCCGGTGTTGCTCCTGTTGTATCTGATCCGTTGGGCGCCCGAGACGCTTCGCGCAACGAACGGCTAACCGAAGCGCTCAATCAGTCGTTTGGGCGTAACATTGATCGAACTATTGTAAACGATCATCTGGAGTCAATTAGGAGATCAGCGGGCTCTGAATTTGACCGATTGGCAAAAACATCAACAAACAATTTGCCAGCTTATGGCGTTTTGAAAGAAATTGATGCGATCAAGCAGGCCCCAAAGGGCCGGGATGATGCGACGGCTTCTGCGTTCCGGCAAATTGAGAAGGTCTTAACAAACCCGAAGACTGGGGCAATTGGCCGATCTGCCGATGAATTTCACGCGGCCCGCGAGGTTGCTGATCGAATCTTACAGAACCCGAATACCCCATCTGATATTGCTCGGTCAGTGCAGCCCGTCCGCAACAGCCTTGATGACGCACTTAAAACAGGCGTTTCGGGATGGCCCGCTGCAGATGCGCGTTATGCAGATATTGCAGGTCGGCAAGCAGCGTTTGACAAAGGGCAGACAGTATTTAACACGGGCCGCGAAGCTATGCGCCCAGATGAATACGCGCGTTATCTTCAAGGGCTAAATCCTTGGCAGAACAAGATGCAGAGGGTTGGCGCAAGGGCTGAATTGGATCGTCTTGCAGGACAGTCAAACAATGATTTGGCTGCGATGAACCGGGCAATGATGTTGCCGGGGGATGACCCATCAAAGAAAATGGCACTATTGTTTGGCTCAGAGCCGACACGCCGGTTCTATAATGCAAAAGAAGCAGAGAACGTTTTTGCAGCAACAAACAATGCAGTAAACAGCGGCTCTCAAACGGCGCAGCGTCAAGGCGCAAATCAATTGCTTTCAGCGGGATCAGAGACGGCTGGCGCTGGCGCTCCAACGTCAATCCCCGAAGTTGTCATGGCCGCACGAAAGCGGTTTTCGGATGCTTTGCGTGATGCAGCTTACGGCAAAGTGAATGAGGATTCAGCCCGTCAATTGGCCCGTATGACGGTCGCGCAAGGGCCTGAACGCGATGCATTCATTCGCGCGCTGCAAGGACGCGCTAACCGCACCGATCCTGAGTTAGACATTGAGCGCATACTCAAGGCATTGCGCCCCGGCGCTGTGGCGGGTCTTCTCAGCGACGGTCGAGAAAAAAAGCGCCAGCAAAGATAACAGCCATGAACATGGCGTAATACACGGCGCGCTCTTGGATGCTCAGATCAACGGCATAAATTATGTCCCCAACGACATAATAAAGGCCCATCAAGACGGCTGATGTGAGCAAGAGCGTTACTACCCGCCATAATAACTCAACCATCATCTGATCATCCGCCCCATAAAAGCCGCCCACCAAGCCGCAAGGGCGACGAACAAAATCCGCACTTCAGCGGACACTTCGGCCCAGATGCCTGCGGAAGCCGCAAGCCCAACAGCCGGAACCATGAAAAGCAACGTGACCATGGCTGCCACGATAAGAACAGGCGGCGTCACTTGCATTTGATTAGAGTGCAAATTTGGCCCAAGTCCTGCCTCGGAATGAAATCCGTGCAGCCCGTAAGGCTGCCGTTGAAAATGCCTTGATGCGCGGCCTTGAACGCGGCGCAGCGTTTGTCGAAGCGGCGAAACTTCTGGATTGTGCGCGCACAACGCTGATTTCATGGTCACAAATTGAGGAACGGGAGCAAAGCTTCGGGAACCCCCACTATAGCGTGGATTGGTCGCTTTATGCGCCCGCCGAAGTGGTGCTTGACCTACCACCGGCAGAGCGCCCGCGCATAAGAGTGAAGGCCCATTCTGAGTCAAGCGATGCACCAATCTATCGGGTGTGCGCCGTTGGCGATCTCCATGACAGCCCGCACCTAAGTGATAAGTCACGCTTTACATGGATTGCGCGGCACATTGGTCAGACGCGGCCTGACCGCGTGGTCCAAATCGGGGATTGGGCGTCGTTTGATAGCGTTAGCCGTCACGATGCGCCGGGGAGCATAAAACAAAAACTGCGTCCCTCTATAGCGTCAGACTTTGAGAGTTTGGAAGAAAGCCTGAGCCTGATCTGGAAAGAGTTAGGCGACAGTGCGATCCCGCGCGATGTGACGCTTGGCAACCATGAGGAGCGGTTGCTGCGGGCCGAAGGGGCGACGGCAGAAATGGTCGGGCTGTTGTGGCCGCGCCTTTATGAGACGTTCGCGCGCTACGGTTGGACGGCGCATGACCCGTATAAATATCTCTACATCGGCAGCGTCGGCTTCACGCACGTTCCCCTAAATACCATGGGGCGGCCTTACGGCGGCAAAACCTCTGAGAACCAAATCATCAATGATACGACCGTAAGCCTTGTGTATGGCCACACGCACCGCGCCAATGTGGTGAGCCGCCCGAAGATTGGACCGATCCCGAAGCTAACGGTGTTGAACCTCGGCAGCGCCATGCCGGACGGCCATGTTGAAGCCTACGCCCAGACTTCGCTCAACGGGTGGTCATGGGGAATCTGGGACTTAGCCATTCAGGCCGGTCAGATCGTCGGCCACACCTTCATTCCTATGTCAGAACTAAAGGATCGTTACGCATGAGTTTGGGCGGTTATGTCAGGGCAGAACTGCTGCCCCTTCACGATGGCGACATTGATGCGGCCTTTGCCGATTTGTGTGAACGCTTTGCCAGCCTGTCTGTGCAATTGGAGCGCGCTGATCGCCTGCGCTCCTACGCCTATGCGCGCGAAGGTCTGCCAACCGCAGGCAAGATTGACGATGTGCCTAAGCCCATCACCGATGACTGGATCAAGACGGGGCAGGGCGCGGATTAAGCCTGCTCGCGTTCAATTTCGTGGCGTGCCGCCTGCGCCAAAAAGGCTGACCGCGTGAGTTTGCGGGATTTGGCGACAGCATCAATCGCCTTCAGCATCCCCAGTTCAACCGTGATATTGGCGCGCACAACCTTGGCATCGTTCTCAATCAGAGGAACGGCGATCAAGAACGCGCCCGACGCCAACTCTGCCGCAACATCCTTATCGGCACGAACTTGCTCAATGCTGCGCGGCTTTGGAAGGCCAGCATCTTCAGCGTAGAGGCTAAGGGCTTCAATGGCATTGGGAACAATGTCCGCCATATCATCAGCCGCCGAATAGCAGCCGCGAATGTCTGGAAATTGGACCCCATAAGCGGAGTCCTGATCCTTATGCACCAAGGCGATAAAATAGCGCATGTGAGCCTCCGTTAGAGCCACCCTGCATCTTTGGCGATGGCGCGTGCCGTACCAGAAGGCAGGTCTTTCTTCGGGTGCGGAACGATGATGGTGACGCCATCTTTCCGAAACTTGTGATGGGACCCGCGAACGCTGACCAATTCAAAGCCTTCGTTTTGAAGGCGCTTGATGATCTTTTTGCTGTCCCGTTCCATGTGTATAAAAATACACACTTATGGCATGTCGGTCAAGCGGCCATTTTGGCACTAATGGCACTATTGGCACAGGCATTTGTCATGGAGTGTATTCAACCATTTTTTTGGTCGAATGCGCGCCACAAAGAAGGTGCGGGCAGGACGCCAGAAAACCCAATGATTTCAGTTGCCGCTAAAACTGGTACGGGCGGCATTTCTTCAACAAAATCAATGGCAGTTGCTTCCCTGCTTCCCCCACCATTTCATTTTTAACTCATTGAATTTATTTGGTTATTTCGTATAATGCCCTAACCCAAAACGCAAGGTGCGGGCATAGCGTTCCCTATTTGAGCTTCTTGGCTGCCGATTTCGCCAGCCTCTCGCGCACCACTTTGTTGGTATAAATCGAGGTTACGCGCGACCCTCGCTCCCACGCAAAAATCGCTTCAAGCTCGGCTTCTGTCAGCATATGCGCCACTCGATTGGTCATGGCCTTGCGCAAACCATGGGCTGATCCCGGCACGCCAGCGGCCTTGCACGCCTTTTTGAACATATTGCCAAAGCTTTCTTTGGTCAGATTTGACCCATTAAAGCCCGCGATGAAGGTCAGATCGCCTGTAGGGCCTTTCTCTAAGGCTTCCGTCAATTGCGGCAGAATCGGGATATAGGCCACTTCTCCGGTCTTCTCCGTCTTAATGACAATCAGGCCATCCTTGATGTGCTGGCGGCCCACCCGGACCGCATCGCCACGGCGCAGCCCCGTATAAAGCAAAACGTCAAACGCTAACCGCTGCCACGTTCCATGCGGCCAGCGCGCCTCAAACCGTTGGCATTCCTCCTCGGTCCAAACATGGAAGCCCCTGG
>ERZ869921.1133-NODE-1133-length-12164-cov-4.362788_pt1 | contig 12164 bp, 9 predicted proteins | sample MGYA00579310_ERZ869921 | MGnify/ENA primary metagenome ERZ869921 (study PRJEB32216, sample SAMN09231816) | wastewater metagenome | place: USA: Maryland | collected 2016-06-21 | study: EMG produced TPA metagenomics assembly of the PRJNA472060 data set (Reclaimed...
TGATCACATTCTCGGGTCGATTAGTTCCATCATCTATCTCTTGCGCCGTAAGTTCTGGTTGCAAAAAGAATTCCAGCCCCTTTGTTTCAATCGAAAATTCCAAGATGTTAGTCTTGGGTTTTTCTTTCAAAATCACCTCAAATTCGTGCCCTCCATCTTCGCTGGCTTCGGGTTTATCGTAAAAATGCGCTTCAACTTTTGCGCCCTTCCATTTCGTTTTTTCGCCGGCAAATTCAACCGTCGGGTTTTTCTCGTCGCTCTTTAACCTCAAAGAATAATTAACCTCATTATCCCACCGGGTAATCTTCAGCTGCGGGTGGAAAGTTGTTGCATCCTTGGTATCCCCAATCTCAGCCGAAATCCTATCTTTCCAGTCTTTTTTCACGGATTGAACAAGCGCGTTGTTGAGCAACGCGTATTTGTCCGAAACTATTTTAGGAATTTTGATTGGGTCTAACTTCGGCATTATCTTTTAGATAAATCAGCGATCCAGATACTTCCGGCCGTATCTACTTCACCAAACACCTCCTGCACGGCCTGACGCACGCTGGCAAGGTTGTAATCGTGCCCGCACACCATTCTGCGTGCCTTGGGCGTCCATGCGGCTATATCAGCGCGTATGTCCTCGTAGGTATGGCCGCCATCAATGAAAACCATATCCACGGATTGGTCGGCAATCTGTTTCGCAGCTTCCAAACTCGGCATTTTCAATACTTTCAAATTATCGAATTCGCCCACATTAGCCATAAAATCTTCAAAAATATCCCGGGTCTTGGCTTCGGCGTGTTCCAAATCCTCACCAATACTACCTTGAAAATGGTCAACCGCCGTGACCGCGCCTTTGCACCCGCTCAATAAAGCGTGAGTGCTGCGTCCCTTCCAAGAACCCACCTCAACAATGCTTAGCATCTTCTTTGCGGTTTCGTTGAGCCAATTGAGTTCTACGGGAGTCGTCCAACCGGGCAGATCGTTACGGTATTTGATATTGCCAAAAACCGCCTTTTCGTATGCCTGGAATGCCAAATAATGCTCCTTTTTGTAGGTTTGCTCGCCGATATGACCCAACGGAATTGTCGGATCACAATAGATCTTGAAACCCAGTTGCTTTGCGCGGCGACAAAAAGCCCAATCCTCGCTTTCTTCGCCACCACTGGCCAGGGTATGGAAGTTGAATGGTTCGCCGATCTCTTCAATTTTTTCCTTCGAAAAGGAATCAAATACGGTTTTTCGGATTAACAAAAATCCGGTTCCAATCGCATCCACTTCAAAGACTTCATTCGGTACGTTTTGGATCTCTTTAAACATTCCCTCCTCGTTCATGCGCGCGGCAACCGGTTTTGATCCTTCGCCTTTTTTGAAATAAAGTCCGCCAATGATATCCCGGCCGGATAACATCAGTTTCGCGATGGCGTGGTGCGGAAATATCATATCCGAATCAATAAACATCAAAAAGTCCGCATTAAGTTCCCGATATGCCTTGTTACGGGCTTTGGATATCCAGGACGATGTAATGACCTTGAATTGCCCATCGACGCCATGTTTCGTCAAATAAAACAAGGCGTCAATGGTTGATAACATGTATTCCGGCTGAATTCCGCCGCGAGTTGTTGGGGTAACGATTTGAACTGAAGGTTGTTTTGTCTCCATATTTTGATTAAGTAAGCGTAAGAATCCCCGAAGCGTTCCAGGTAATTTTAAATTCACCTCCGCTCGAAACCTTATCACTCCCGAAATCTATGTAGGCGATGATTGGACTGGTAGTTGATGCTCCAGAATCCTTATAAATGACCGCAGCTCTGGCCGTAATCGTCGAATTCGCCCAGGATGTGTCATTGGCATCGAATACTCCTTTTCCGCCCGAAGCGGTAACTGCTGCGCTCGCCAATGTGGATCCGCCCGCAGTGTAACCAGTTCCCGAAACCTCGCTGGTCACTTGGTTGAAAAACTCATGCGTTGCTTGTGTCGGCGTATAACCCGAAGTCACCAACGCCACTTTGATGGTGTTGGTATCAAGATCGATATTGCCGTTCATTACGTTCTTCTTAAAATTGTCAAAAATTACATCTGCCATAGTTTTTTATTTATTAATTTATTTCTTTAATTTTTGCGTCTATATCGACAAGACGCTGATTTAGAATTACTAACTTTGCTTTTTGCTTTTCGATCTGCTGATCGCAATTTGTGATCGTTTCCTTGGTCGCACCTTCGGCTTCTTTCTGCATTTCCGCTATCGCGATCAGATTTTTCGCATCTTCGATCGTCTGCTTGGTGGTCAACACTTTTCCGGACAGCGCGCCAATTCGTGCCTCTTTTTGCTCCGGCGTCAACACGATACCGCCTTTTTCGTCGCGCACAATTCCGCGCCCTATTTCAATTTCCGCGCGCTTCATTCGGTCCGCTTCGCTTAGCATGTCCTCGCCGGTTAAAATTCTTGGTTTTGGTATGTTTATTTGGTTATTCATATTTTTTTGTTATTTTTATGAAACATCTATAAATAGATCTCCTTCCGCAGGATTGGTAGGCGCGACGGTTCCGACCGTTATTTTTCTAACCCCAACGCCTTCGATATACTTGGCATCGGCTACGGATTGCTGCATACCCACCGCTCCCCAGTTTCTTAATTGTCCCTCAGTATGTTTATGAAGATCATCGGCGGATCCTCCAGACACAAGGCGCTTTAGTTTGTCCATTAATCCACTGTCAGCATGGCTTTCTATTGTGTGTTTTTCTGGATGAACCGCACGGATCAATTCATGTCTACTTACAAAATTGTCTTTTACGTTCTTTATCGCCTCAACCGCCTTAGCCAAAAGCGTCAAAATCTTTGATTGCGACTGCTCCAATGCAGTGAGTTGTTCTTGCGTTTCCTTGTGATCCTTGTCTGTGTGCGCTAATTGCTTGAACGGTAACGCCGTTATATCTTTTTGGCCGAATAATTCCGGTTTGTCCTGCAGATCATTCCACTTTGGAACGGCTTTTTTCTCCAAGTCAGTAATACGTTTTTTAATCGGTTCTATTTCAGCGATACCCTTTTCATGCGCGTTGTGCCGGTTGTCATGATCAATCTTTGACTGCAATTCATCTGCCGCGCTTTCTTCGTCGGCTTCTGCGGTCATTTTTTCAATCGCACTTTGCTCATAAGCAATCAAAGCCGCCAGTTGCTTTCCGGTTAGACCTGCCTTTTTCATCAATGCCTTGGTATTGGTATCGATCGCGGCCTTAGCTTCGGCGGTTTCAACGTCGATCCCTTGCGCCTTGGCTTCTTCAATCCACGCGGCGATTTGGCGATCAACTTGTGCTTTTAGTGATTTAATTTTGGAAATTGATGTCGGCATTTTGTTGGCCTAATTTAGACGCAAAGAAATCGCTCAAAGATGGTATTTTTTGAACTTGATCTGTTTCCGGCGTAAATTCCGGTTTAACAAGATTCGGCAAATAGATGACCTCGGTGGAATCTTCGACTTTCATTAAAATAAAAAGCGGGACCACTCAATTTAATTGAGTAAGTCCCGCCTTTGTGAGGTTGAGGGTAAAACTATTCTATTGCTACATTATACCACGAAAATATCTTGACAGTAAAGAGTAAAAAAGATACAAAGAAAGTGTTTAATGGTTAGATTAAACAAAATTTTCTATAATAAGATAGAAAATGCCCCAATCTAACCATTGTGGGCATTTTCATTATATGTCTGACGAAACCATAATTTTGATATTTGGGATCGCACTGGCTTTGTTGGCCGCGTCCAATCCCTGTAAATTCGGAATATGAAAAAAATATTATTGTTAGTTTTTATTGGGTTGATTGTCGCGGGCGCGGCGGATGCGTCTTTGACCAGGACAACCGGAGAACAAGTTGATTGTAGAAACATTGACATGGATACCTGCTATAAAAATATTGATTGTACCGGATACAAAAATTATTCTGCAAAAGAAACAAATATTATCGGTATTTATACTGGTTGCTCTAAACCGATTGTTTTTGTAGCCGAGCCCACGACCACAATTCAAATCAACACTGATCCGATAGAACCCGTCCCGACATCATGTTTATCAGGTCAAATTCTTGACGGTACTAAATGCGTTATCGCTTCAACATATTGCCGCGATAAATTTGGGATCTACGCACAATACGACGAAATTAAAAAAGATTGCGCTTGCCAGCCAAGGTATGAATTTAAAACCAATACCGGGGTTACTTCATGCGTTGCAGCAAAAATTGTTCCAGTTGCGCCAATTATTGAAACACCCAAAGCAGAAACGCCCGCGCCAGTTGTTATTCCCACGGCCAAAACGCCTATTCCAGCCCCGATCATACCCAAAGCCGAACCCGTGGTCATCAAAGATGTAATCAATCCTGCAGAGCCTGTTTTAGAGACTACAACGAGCGAGGAAATATCCACAAGTTCTGAAAGCGTCCAATCCGCCCCCCAGGTCGAAACGGTGACAGAACCTGCAGCGGTCGCGCCGGTAATTATTCCCGAAACCAAAGAAGAACCTAACTTTATTTTCAGGTTCTTCCAGGCGATCAGCGCGTGGTTTGGGGGGTTGTGGAAGTAAAAAATATGAAAACTTGGGAAAAAATATTTTTATGGTCTTGGTTAATTGGTACTTTTATCGTAGTGATTTGGGATTTTGATAATAACCAATTTTCTCCAATAGGAAGCCCAATTTTTGGTATTTTATTCTTAATTTTATCGTTGATCTGGAGCTGTATCCTATTTTTGTTTTCTGTCCATGGCATGATTATTATTTGCGTAATACTGTTGGCGGCAATTACTTTTAAGATCTGGAAAAAGTGACAGAAGTTGAACAAAAAAACCGCTAATTGGCGGTTTTTTTGCTTGTGGTTTTTTTGTTTTTTGTTAATCCTCCGTTATTTGAAATTTTAACTGTTTTCCTTGAATGAAACGGGTTAGGTTTATAAGTCGATTCGCGCAATTTAGCTTGACCTTCCAAAACACCTTTACTCGGAAGATTAATTGATTTCGCATCGCTCGGATGAACTTTTAAAGTCTTAAACGGCGCGGCCGGAAGCGCTTTTGTTTTTCCCATTGGTAATTTAAGCGGTGCATTTGGCAACTGTTGGACCGGGGCCGCGGGTAATGTTTTAGACGGCATTGGCGGCAATGAGGGCAATTTTGCCCCGCCCTGACCTCCTTGTTGCCACCCGGCCGGGTAAATCGTCGATGTGGTCGGTTCCGGGATCGTTTCGTAAGCCTTTTTGAACATATTGGCGATATAGCGGTCCGGGTTGTTTAAACTCTTGTACCAAACCGCGATTCCTTTTCCGGCGGCCGCTTTCAACAACAGCGCCGGATTACCGGAAAGAATACCGCTGGCCAATTCGCCGCCAGTGAAAACATCGGTAAAATCAGTCAAAGATTTTCCGTTCTTGCGGGCATTTACAAGCGCACGCTTGTTGACCTCTTTTTCGATTGCTTTAAGTGATCCGTACTGATTCCTTAATGTTTGATAGCCTTCTCCCGCCGTTCCTTCGATCATAGCGTCCTGGCCCTCGCGCAATGCCTTGGCAAGCGATAAATCAACTTGAGCCTTGGCCTTAGTCACACGGCCATCATAAAACGAGCTCCAAGCGCTGTTGTACTGCTCAATGCGGCCTTCCACCACTTCCGGAGACTGTCCGCGCAATTCCTCGATCTGCGCTTTCATTGATTCGGCATATTCCCGAACCTCCGGCGTGTTTTTAAGATCCTTGGCGGCGCGATCCAGATTTCGCAACACCGGATCGGGATTATACTTAGCACCCATATCTCCAGACGTTTTTGACATCTCGGAATATTCCTTATAAATCAGCTTTTTAGCTTGGGAAATACCCTGGGCCGCTTCCGCGGAGCTGCGCGGATATGCAACCTGTTCGCCATTTTCGTCAAGAATTTGGATTTTTGACCGGTTTTCCGCAATCGTTTTGACCGCGACATTGGCATTATTGTAAAACTTATCCATTGTCGCCTGGGAAGGCTTTCCGATCACGGTCGGTTTGATGCCCTTATCGACGCCAACTTTAATGGTCGAATCGAGATCCGCCATTTTTTGCGCGGTAGTTGGATTAATTATTTTTTCCCATGGAGCGCCTTTAGAAACAAAAGTTTTGACTGGTTCTGAAGTCATTAATTCTCCTGTTTTTTTGACAATAGATCCCAAACCTTTAACTCCGGTATTTAAAACAGTCTTGGGACCAGAAATAGTTGTATCGATTGCGCTACCATATCTTTGCAGCGGTTTTTTTAATAAAGGAATTTTGCTATTTACACCTTTAACGCCTCCAATTAAAAATGGAGCGACTTGCGCCGGATTTTCTGCTAGAGATCCGATCGCTTCGTCTGGTTTTCCTTCAATTAATTTTTTCCCTGCTTCCGGTATTAAATTATCGTACGCGAACCCTGGCAATGATGTTGCGTAATTTTTAATTGCCGGCACCAATCCTCCCGATTCCTTAACGAGTTCCTGCGCCTCTTTGCCAATTTGTGGTATGCCAAGTAAACCCTTGAATGGAGCAGTTACTAATCCAGTTGCCATTGCCGCTGTTGATTTAAGAGCGTTACCAAAACCTTTTGCAGCACCGCCAACAATTCCCGACTTAGCGATATCGCTTGCTTGATATGCGGGAGTATTAAGCCATTCTTCAGTTTTCTGAAACGCATTTTTTTCCGGTTCCGGTTCCGGTTCCGGCTGCGATTGCGTGGCCGGCGGCGGCACAACAACCGAATCCGACTGATTTGTGGCCGCTAAATATTTAATAATGTCCTGTTTGCTATTCCCTGATTTTGTCGCTGCCTGAACATTAAATTTCTTTGACCGGGTGGCAGTCAAATAGCTAATAACGTCATCTTCGCTGTGGCCCGCGTCCAATGCGGCTTGATAGTTAAATGCCATAGTTTTATTGCTCAAACGAGCTTAAATCTTTTACACCATCCGGTAGTTTTGCCGGCGCGGCCTTTTTCTGCTCCGTAGTTTTATAATTTCCGCCTACTCCAAACAGATCCCAGATTTGCTTATTGGACCGGTCAACGCTTCCTTGCAAAGTCTTGTCCATTTTTTCAACTGAAGCGGTAATGGCATTCTTAAACCCAATAAGCGACCCTGAGGAAATACCGTCCTTAATAGTTTTTTCCGCTTCTTGAAATTCAATTAAATCCGCGCTTGTTTTTCCCTGCACGGCGGCATTGTAGTAAGCTAGTTCTGATCTTAACTGGTTAAGATGCACCGCGTATGTCTGAACATCGGGATTGTTCAACTCTCCCTTGGCCCATTTTTTAGCAGCATTTAAAGCGCGCACATCATCAAATCCCGCGGCGGTTGCGGCAGTCGATAAGTTTTCGACTGTTCCTTTCAATTCACCTTCGGCGATTACAGTATTATTGAAACGCTGAATATTCTTCTGCAAAGTTTCGTTGTATGCCTTATACCGCGAAACGAATGTCGAATAGTCCAGGCCATTTTTATTTAAAAATACATCAGCATCCGCCGTGATCTTTTTGCGGGTCGCCTCGCTAAACCGTGTCATCGAAGATGTTCCCTGTGTTAAATAATTAAATACGGTCGATGGTAGTCCGGTCTGCGCCAGAATGCTGTTGCTATTGGCATCAATTGCGGTTGATACCGCAGTCGCAGGATCTCCAATGTTGTTATTGACCACCGCGGCAGCGACGCCTCCGGTATAGAACTTCTTGCTGGTTCCGGTTTTCGGATCGTAAACGGAAATAAAATCTTTCCCCGAAGCATCGGTTCCGTTCGTATGGATCGCTTTGGTCCAATCAATATCGGGAACCGCTTCGCTAGCCGCCTTAAAGAATCCCTCCGGATAACCCAATTCTTTTTCGTAGGCAGTTAGTTGCGCCGCTATTTTTCCATTGGTTAGCGGAATATTAAAATCCTTGACAACCGATAGTAATTGCTTCAAATTATCGCTTGCAGTTTGCTTGTTTTTTGTTGTCACTCCTGCCTTAAGAACGGTCGCGTCCACGCCGTATTCCTGGGCCAGTTTATTCCAATCTTGATCGGTGTACTTTGATGTATCTACACCGCCGCTAGCAAGGTTGGTAATTATTGTTGCTTCCTTTTCCTTTTGCTTCTTAGCTTCCGCCTCGCTTAAATCTAATTTCGCCTTGCCATAATTAAAAAGCCCGGTGATGGCACTATTTACATTTGTCTGTTGATCGCTATAATTTGCCCTTGCTTCGGTTGCTGCGCCCGCCACAACATTTGCATTATCCGCGGCCAATTTATGCTCTATAGTCACCACCGCCTCATTCCCAGCGCCTTGTGCGCCCTGAATGGCAGTATCTCCAATGGGACTGCCTAACGTTCCGGAGCGGGCCGCCTGTGCCCTAGCGGAGCCTTCTAGCTGTCTTGCTTGTTCCTTAGCTTTACTGATTATATCGGCATAGACCTTGTTGTTGGCATTAATCTGCTCCTGTTTAGATGCCAAGATCTCGTCATACATCTGCTTTTGAGTTTTGCGGCCGTCGATGACATCCTGGTAAAAGCCGGAAATTGAATCCAGGTAGCTGGGTAATCCTGCCGGATCCGGCGCTTGGCCAGTTCCGATAACGCTTCCGATAGTGGGCGCTTTGCGATTATTTTCTGCCTGCTGGCTTCCCTCCGGCGCATTGGCCCCAGTCATATAATTATTATTACTTTTTTCGTTTTCTGCTCGACGTTTGGCGGCTTCTTGTTCTCGCAATTGCTGTGGAGTCAGTATCCCGGGATTTCTGTTATTAATTTGTTCTTTGGTTATAATATTTGCCATATCAATTATGAATTATTAGCCACTGTCATTGCATCGGTTGTTGTTAATGGCAACGATGTGGCCAATATTTTAGCCCCGAAAGCTTTGATGTTCTGGTCGTAAGACAACAACATTGCGCTAATCGCCCCATTTCCTGCGCCGGCTTGTTTTTTGCAATAAAGCTGTACCAAATCTCCTTGAGCAACCGTAATATCGTCGTAAAACTGCACCCCTCCGTTGTTGTTGGTTCCATGTTCTACCCCGACAGGAGAACCGTTCACATTTAACGTGTAATAGGCCCATTCAACGCCGCTGGCAGACGCAATCGTGGCATATACCCTGATTACCTTCGTACCTTTGATTGAAGCAGGAATGGCTGTAATCGACATCTCTTTGCACTTGGCGTATGCCTCGTTTGCCACTGCCACGCTGGCCGCGTTCGTGTTCCTCGTATTTGCCGAAGCGACGTATCCAAATTTTGGGTAGGCATCGACAAAACCGTCAACATAGGTTTTTACCGCTTTCTGACTGGAAATATTATCATCTGAATTCTCCGCCAAAGCACTATCTGTGTCTAAAACGCTCGTTTCTATTTTATTGCCGAGTGCCGTAGCCACTCCCGCCGGTATTGCCGTACTATCCTTAACCTTCTTAGGTGTCATTATCGTAGTGTCATCGGTCCCCGTATTGGCTTGAGCAGCGCTTGCTATCGACGCCTTACCTTTAGTTGCCTCTGAAGCATCGGGAACACCCGCCAAAGCTACTCCGTCCGCGTATGACTCAGCGGCGGATTGTGCCGCAGCTGCAACTCCATCGGCATATGATTCCGCGTTTGATTGAGCCGTTCCAGCTACTCCGTCCGCGTATGACTCAGCGGCGGATTGTGCCGCCCCGACAGAATCATCGCTATATTTTTTATCGATTAATTGCCGGTCACTATTAAAAGTTGGATCTCCGTCATATTTAAGAGGCGCTGCGGAATTTAGATCGGTGGTCCCATCAAGCAAATCATTCAAATATTTTAGCGCGGGAAAAGCGGATAGTTTGAGTACCGCTCCCACTCGATGCGATTTCGCGAATCCGGTTGTTTGTACCCCTTGTCTAGAAACGCTCTTGATTGCCGTTAACGCGGTTCCCGTAAGTGTACAAACAAAATACTCCTTGCTGGCAGAGAATTTGTCGTCAATCACAAAGCCATAAGTCCCGGTAGGTAAGGTAACCCCATCATCATCGGTTGCGGCGGATATTGTTGCGGTGGTTGCACCTACTGCGGTTTTCGCTGCCAACAATAGCGTGTCCACATCGGAAATTATTTTGCACAATTTTGAAGCCATAATATTATGTAGTTTTTATCCGATACTTTTTCGCTATCCGATCTTCGAAAAAGAGAATATCTTTATCCTTAATCATTTCGATTGAAGCGTGCCCAAATCCAGTTGCCACAAATTTAATTGCCCGATTGTTAAATTTAGTCCCACAAACCTTCATTTGGGTTAAAAATGGGTATTCATTGCCTGACAATTCGCCACCCAAAGAAGATCCGCCCACCGAAACTATTCCAGTTGTATCCACATAGTCTGCTGTACCGCTGATTGTTCCAATAAGTTCAAAGGTACCATTATCGCGCGAGATATACACTTGGATACTCTGTGTTTGAGCAATATTACCTTTAAGTATTAATTTTCTAACTTTTTTAAGGTTATTTTTGACATTGTAATTATCTGCTTTTCCGATCCAATAATTTTGAATAACGGTGCCTTCATCATCGTCACCATAGAACAAACGATAAACGCTTTGAGTCAGCGGGCTGCCACAATAAAGACTCCCTCCATCCTTGGCAAACATCCGGGCCGCGTATCCCGCAATATCAACCGTTTTATCCTGCAGAGAGCAAATAAGGATCGTATCATTTTGGCTTGCGGTCAGTGTCTTACAGGCAATCAGAACAAATTTCCCAAATGTTGTTAGTTCGCAATCGTCAAATAAATATTTTGAAAAATCAAAAGTCGGAAATTGCGGCTTAACTTCAATAGCGCCTCCAACCGGGTTTTGCGTCAATACAACAAATTCCGGGTAGTTTTGGTTAGCGGTATTGATAAACATGATGCCATAACCGGTTGATATTGCCGCTCCAATTGCCGGAATACCGATATCTTTTCTGTAAACTTCATTTATAAAAGTCAAATCATCTGCTGAAATTGCCAAACGATAAACACTTTGCTTTTTGATTGAATAATAATCTCCATCAAATCCAATCAATACATCCAATATCACATCGCCACCCTCATCTTGGCGCAAAATAGCGCCTTCATCGGCCGTTCTTTTATAATCGTTTTCAGCTAATTCTGTCCATGTGAAATCCGTTAATCCGGCATTAGAACTGTCCTGATAATTATAAGTCGCATACGGTCCCGCAGTCGTATTTGCCGAAAAAGTAAGGCTGTAAGCTCCGGTTATATAGTTGATCGTTCCAGTCCCGCCCCGATCGCTGATTAAATTACCGCAATAGTCGTCAGTAAAAGTCTCAACACCCGCAGCAACGGTTCCTTTGATCTCAACCGCGTAACAATCGCGTGTTGCGCCACCCGCTTTAAAATAAAGGGTGCCAGAGTACGCCGCAGATCCAGCCGCGCCCAATCCTTCACCAGCAAGCCAAACCCCATTTGAACAAGTTTCTGTTAAAGCAAGAGGATTGACTGCTGCCGACGCGTTAATAATCATCCTGGGCGATACATCCTCTGCTGTGATCCCGATTGTTGTATTTATTAAAGTGACATCGCTTCCGGAATATGCTCGGTGGTTAGCGTCTGTAACCGACGGATGGTTGATTAAATCAACCCAATTTGCGATCGTTCCGGCCAAAGTACCCGCAATTAAGACCTCGCCATTACCCGCGGCCAGTGCAGTTTTGAATGTTGTAACTATTCCATTCATTGTGGCCGTTTCTCCATCGGCAAAATTTGCCGTCCCGAAATATGTACCTCTATTAATAGTTGTAACCGGAATTCCTGTTTGTGAATCTATCTTTGATAAACGAATACCGGTTTTATCTTTTTCAAAATTCCACATTATCATCCGGCGTTTATCGATGATTGCCCGGGTGCCTTTATAGTTTTTCGCGCTGTTATATAGGGAAAGATATCCATCGGGACTGGCATTATTCATTTTATAAATGCCATCAATTCCTACTGCAAAAGTATAATCACCGGTTACAGACGCGTAATTACAAAAAGTATATTCCGCATCTTCCGTTAATCCAGTAATCACATCCGTCCAGGTTGCGGTAGCAGTTTTATAATATTGGATTTTCGTTCCCGCTTTGCGCCAGTGAACTGTTGTGCCATCAATCCTATATCCAAAAATCTCGCCTTGGATATTACCCGCGGCGCCTTGTGCGCCCAAAAGAACTCGCCCG